>Ga0075364_10000605_pt1 | contig 18559 bp, 16 predicted proteins | sample EndMetdeltDD1764_FD_71517 | JGI IMG/M metagenome (GOLD analysis project Ga0075364, IMG submission 71517) | Populus endosphere microbial communities from Tennessee, USA - Endosphere MetaG P. deltoides DD176-4 | ecosystem: Host-associated > Plants > Roots > Endosphere | place: USA: Tennessee...
GGCGAGATCGATCGCGAGCAGCTCGTCGGCGACGGTGAGGTACCGCACCTGCGCGTCGCCCCATTGGTCGAACGGTCGGCTGGGCCCGACGATCTCGGGGTGGTCGGCCAGCCAGTCGCCAACCGCTCGCAGCGGTGCCTGCTGGAGGTCGCTGATCGTTCCGTCGACCCCGGGACTGACATCGATCAGCAGGTTGCCGCCCTTGGCCACGACCTCGGTGAGCAGGTCCAACAACGCCCCCGCGGAGAGCATGTGCTCCGGTCGCTCGGCGCGGTTGAACTGCGGCGACGGTCCGAGCCCGCGGCGCAGCGCCCAGGGCGCGCGGCGGATTTCGGGCGGCGGGCGATGACGCATGGTGCTGAACGTCGCCTGATCGAGCAGCCAGCCGTCGTTGATCGCGAGCTCGAAACCCTGCATGTCGGCGAGGTCTTGGGCGCGCTCGATGAGCTCTGCGGTCGCGAAGATCGCGGCGCCACCGCGTCGCTCGTCGCTCGTTCGGCCGCTCGTCGCATCGCCCCACAGGACCTGCGAGCCGTAGCGTTCGACGAGATCGAGGACGTGTGGGTGCAGCACTTCGGCTGCGTACTCCGCGGCATCCCGTCCGGGAACGCTCCAGTCGTCGAGCGAGTAGCGGGTGCCGTAGACGATGTCGCGGCGGCGGCACGCCGCGCTGACTTCGGCGACCAAGTCGCGGCCGGGGCCGTGGACGACGGAGGTGCGCATGGTTCCCGGTGCATCCCACCAGCAGAACCCGTCGTGGTGCTTGGTCGTCTGCACCATGAACTGCATACCCGCGTCGGCGGCCAGATCGAGGACCTCGTCGGCGTCGAACCGATGCAGGCTGAGGAACGGCAAGAAGTCGTCGTACTGCTCGACGTGCGACCAGCGATCGCCGTGGTAGGCAAGCACTTCGGCGAGCGGTGAGGCGTGCACCTCCGTCGTCGTCAGCACCGCTGACGCCGGTCGGGCGGTGGCCGCGGCGACGCCGCCGAGGTGGCTCCAGTACCAATCGGCGTACTCGCCGATCGGGCTGAACGACGCCACGGTCGCAATGTTGGCGTGCAGGAACATGCCGTAGCGCCGCTCGTTCCACCACTCCGGTCCAGTCACTGCGGCCAATCCTGCCATGCCACGTTCGACCTCGGCAGCCTTCCGCTCGTTGGAAGTTGGGCATCGCCCTGCAAGCATGGTGTCCGTGACGTTCATGTTGTCCGGGCCCAGCACCGCATCCGTCGAGCTCGACGCCAAGCTGGCGGTTCTCGACGCGGAGTTGCGCCGGCTGGGACGTGTCGTGGTCGCGTTCAGTGGCGGCGCCGACTCCGCGTTCCTCGCCCATCGGGCGCACCACATCCTCGGCCCCGCCAACGCCCACGCCGTGACAGCGGTCTCCCCGTCGCTGGCCGGTTCCGAAGAAGCCGACTGTCGGGCTCTGGCCGCCGAGTGGGGCCTGCGCTGGACGCCTGTCGCGACCGACGAGATGGCGCGAGCCGCGTATCGCGCCAACGACATCGATCGCTGCTACCACTGCAAGGCCGAGCTGATGGATGTCGTCGGTCCGATCGCCGCCGAGGAAGACGCCACGGTTTTGCTCGGCGTCAACCTGGACGATCTCGGTGAGCATCGTCCCGGGCAGGCCGCGGCCGACGAGCGAGGGGCGCTGTTCCCGATGGTCGCGGCCGGCCTGACCAAGTCCGACATCCGCGCCCTGTCCGCTGCCGCAGACCTGCGCACGTGGGACAAGCCGGCCGCGGCCTGCCTGGCCAGCCGGGTCCCGTACGGCACGGCTGTCTCGGTCGGCATCCTCAGCCGCGTCGATCGTGCCGAGGCCGCGCTGCACTCGCTCGGATTTCGCCAGGTGCGCGTCCGGCACTACGACGACACGGCGCGGATCGAGGTCGATCTCGCCGAACTGCCGGCGGTTGTCGTCAACCGCGAACTGATCGTCGCCGCGATCAAGGCCACCGGCTACCGCTACGTGACACTCGATCTGGAGGGGTTTCGGTCTGGGAATCTCAACGACGGTCACGTAGGGTCGCGCCCGTGAAGCTCTCGATGATGATCAACTACGCCGGCGGATTCCAGCAGGCCGTCGAGCAGGTGGTGCAGCTGGAGAAGGTCGGCCTCGATCAGGTCATGATTGCCGAGGCCTACAGCTACGACGCCGTCAGTCAGGTCGGCTACCTCGCCGCGAAGACTTCCACGGTGCAGATCGGCACCGGCATCCTCAACGTGTACAGCCGCACGGCCGCGCTGATGGCGATGACGGCGGCGGGTTGCGACTACATCAGCGACGGCCGGTTCATCCTCGGCCTCGGCGCGAGCGGCCCGCAGGTCATCGAAGGCTTCCACGGTGTGCCGTACGAGAAGCCGATGGTGCGGATCAAGGAGTACATCGAGGCCTGCCGGATGATTTGGAAGCGCGAGGCGCCGTTCGACTACCAGGGCCAGACGGTGAAGGCTCCGCTGCCGGCCGGAGAGGGCACCGGTCTCGGCAAGGCGTTGAAGATCATCAACCACCCCCTGCGCAGCGACATCCCTGTCTGGTGGGCCAGCCTCAAGGACCGCAGCGTCGAAGCCACCGCCGAGATCGCCGATGGCTGGCTGCCGATCTTCTTCGTCCCCGACAAGTTCCAGCAGGTGTGGGGCAAGGCGCTGAAGGCCGGCACCGCCAAGCGCGACCCCTCGCTCGGCCAGCTCGACATCTCTGCCGGCGGCATGGTCGCGATCGGCGAGGACCTCGTCGGCGACAAGCAGAAGGCGATCCTCGACTTCGCCCGCCCACAGGTCGCGCTGTACGTCGGCGGCATGGGCGCGCGTGGCAAGAACTTCTACAACGACATCTGCACCGCCTACGGCTACGAGAAGGAAGCCGTTGAGGTGCAGGACCTGTATCTCGACGGGAAGAAGGCCGAGGCCGCCGCTGCTGTGCCGGGCGAGATGCTCGAGCTGTCGCACCTCGTCGGCCCGCCCGGCTACATCAAGGAGCGGATTGGTGCGTTCAAGGAAGCCGGTGTCACCGTCCTCGCCGTGAACCCGGTCGGACCAGATCCAGTCAAGACCATCGAAGCCCTCCGTGCGATCGTCGACGAAGCATGATCGTTGTCGCCGGAGCATTCCCCGCCGACGGCTCGAAGGCCGCTGAGATCACCGAAGCCGCGAACACGATGCGCGCGGCGACGCTGCAGGAAGACGGGTGCCATGAGTACCGCTTCAGCTTCGCGACCGACGATCCGAACACGGTGCTCGTGTTCGAGGAGTGGCGCGACCAGGAAGCGCTGACGAAGCACTTCGCCGCGCCGCACATGGCCGAGTTCCAGGCCAAGGTCGGCACCTTCGTGACAGGCGCCCCGACGATCTCCCGGTACGAGGTCACCGACAAGGGCCCGCTGCGCTGAACGGATCCCGGCCGGATTAGTTTGGCCGGATGAGCGACATCGGGGGAACCGTTGCCGCCGGCTGGGAGCCGGTGCGCGACGTCTTTGCAAACAACTTCGGCACCACAGAGGAGGTCGGCGCGGGTGTTGCGGTGTACCACCGCGGCACCAAGGTGGTCGACCTGCACGGTGGCACGTTCGACGCGGCGGGCACCAAGCCGTACGACGAGCAGACACTTCAGCTGGTGTTCAGCACGACGAAGGGCATCACCGCGATCGCGCTGGCGATGTGCGTCGACCGCGGCCTGCTCGATTACGCCGCGCCGGTGGCGCAGTACTGGCCGGAGTTCAAGGCGCAGGGCAAGGGTGACGCCACCGTCGCTCAGCTGATCTCGCACCAGTGCGGTCTCTACACCGTTGATGGTGCGATCACGCTGGCCGAGGCGCTCGACTGGGACACGATCACGGCCCGGCTGGCCGACACCGCGCCGCGCTGGCCGATTGGAACCAACCACGGCTACCACGCGCTCACCTACGGTTGGCTGGCCGGCGAGCTCGTCCGCCGCGTCGACCCCGCGCAACGCAGCCTCGGTACGTTCGTGCAGGACGAGATCGTGAAGCCGCTCGGCGCCGAGCTGTGGATCGGTTTGCCCGAGGAGCTCGAGCCGCGTGTGTCGCCGATGATCGGCGCGCCGCCGCAAACCGACCCTGCGGTGCTGGCGATGATCGCCCAGTTCATGGGACCCGGCTCACCCGCCGGTCAGGCCCTGTCATTGAACGGCGCGTTCGGCGACATCGGCAGAGAACCTCAGGACGGCGAGCCGATGGCGTTCAACACCCGCGCGGTCCACGCCGCCGAGGTTCCGGCCGCGAACTGCATCACCAACGCCGGATCCCTGGCGAAGATCTACGCGGCGACGCTCGGCCCGGTCGATGGCGTGCAGCTCATCGGCGACGCCGTGCGCGATGTCGCCCGCACCAAGGTCACGCCAGACGGCGAAGCCGACTTCTGCCTGATGATGCCGACCACGTTCGGGATGGGTTTCATGGTCCACGGCGGGTTCTCCGCCTACGCCGGCCCCGGCTCGTACGGGCATCCCGGCGCCGGTGGCTCGGTGGCCTTCGCCCAGCCGGAGCGCCAGCTCGCCTTCGGCTACGTGATGAACCAGATGACCGGCAACCTCGCCGGCGACCTCCGCGCCCAAGCCTGCATCGACGCCGCAGCGAACGTCGCCGATTCGCTCGCGTAGCCGACAAGGCTCAGACGGCCAAAGAAAGGCAACGACGGGGGCGATGGGGCGGCGACGGCCGCCTGCGGTCGTCGTTCCAACGCTGCGCGATTGACCACACGGGTGGTAGACAACCGCGCAGCGTCTGATGACAGTCGGGCAACCCTGCGCGATTGACCACACGGGTTGTAGACAACCGCGCAGCGTCTGATGACAGTCGGGCAACGCTGCGCGATTGACCACACGGGTTGTAGACAACCGCGCAGCGTCGGCTCAATTGGCCGAGTTTGCGGCGGCGGCGCTAGAGGAGGCCGCGCAACAGCCAGAGGCCGAGGGCCCAGCCGACGGCGAGGAGGGCGAGGGATGCGGCGGCGTACTTCCAGGTCTGCTCGTTGATGATCTTGATCGGATCGCCGACGCCGGCGTTGAGGTTGCCGCTGATCTCGTTGTAGGCCTGTTCCAGCGCGTTCGCTGTCGGCGCCTCGAAGAACTTGGCGCCGGTGATGTCGGCCACGCCCTTCAGCTCGTCGACGTTCACGGGAACCGGAACCGTCTCCCCGGTGTTGCCGTCGACCACCGTGCCGTCCTCGGTGCCGAACGCGATCGCGTAGGCGGGGATCTTCGACTCGGCGACGATCTGCGCGCCCTCGGCCGTCGACAACGTGCCGGCGGTCGTCTCGCCGTCGGACAGCAGGACGATGGCGCCTGCGGGTTCGTCGGGATGCTCCTTGGTCGGCGGCCCGATGACTTCGGCCGCGGTCGACAGGGCGTCGCCGATCGCGGTGCCCTCGCCGAGCTTCAACGCTTGGATCGCGTCCTTGACCGCGTTGTGGTTCAAGGTGGGAGCGAGGCGGACGGTGACGTCCTGGTTGAACGAGATCAGGCCGACTTCGATGTTGTCGTCGACCTGGTCGACGAAGTCCTCGCCGGCCTTCTTCGCCGCGTCGAGACGGTTGGGGTCGACGTCGGTGGCTTCCATGCTCAGCGACACGTCGAACACGAGCAGGATCTTGCCGCCCGACTCGGTCTGCTGAATGGTGCGCGTCACCGGACGGGCCATCGCGATCACACCGAACACCGCGGCGAGCATGTAGAACACGGCGACGAAATGGCGGCGCCAGCCCGGACGGTTGGGTGCCAGCGAATCGAGGAGATCGACGTTGGTGAAGTCGACGACGTGCTTGCGCCGGGCGAACTGGGCCGCGGCGTAACCGCCGACCAGCGCGGCGACACCGAGCAGGAACCACAGCCGACCGGCGTTGAGGAAGTACGCGCCGAGAACGCTCATCGGAACCCTCTCATCGGCGCAAACCCCCGCCGACGCCGGCGACTTGCACCTTGCGGCGGCGGACGTGCTGGATCAGCGCCGACACCCAATCGCCATCCGTGGTGAGGAGGATGTGATCGGCGCCTGCGCGCCGGACTGCGTCGCGGATCGCTGCCCGCTGCTGATCGGCCGCGGCCCGATACTTGGTTCGCAACGCCTCGGTCATCTGCACTTCCCGGATGCGGCCTGTCGCCGGGTCGTTGAGGGCGATGTAGCCGACCGCGGGCAGGTCCATCTCCCGCGGATCGACGATCTCGATGCAGAGCACGTCGTTGCGCAGGGCGAGCACGCCGAGCGCGCGCTGCCAGCCATCGGGCTCGGCCTGCGGCGTGAGGAAGTCGCTGATGACCGTCACGAACCCGCGGCGGCGGGAGACCGCTCCGACCCGCTGCAGTGCGCCGGCGAGGTCGGCCTTGCCCCGACCCTTGGCATCGGGCGGCATGCTCAGCGCGTGCAGGATCGCGCGGACCTGTGGCTTGCCGGGCCGCGGCGGGAACGTCTTCAGATCCGTCCCCGAGACAAGCACCGCGCCCAGACGATTCTGGTTGCGGGCGGTGAGAAATCCGACGGCGGCTGCCGCGCCGAGTGCGATGGACGCCTTCTGCGCGCCGACCGTCGTGAATCTCATCGGGGCCGAGACATCGGCAATGATCCAGCCCTCGAGATCGCGGTCGGCGATCTGGTCGCGAACGAAGAGCTCGCGGGTGCGGGCCGTGACCGCCCAGTCGATGCGGCGCACGTCGTCGCCGATCTGGTACATCCGGCTCTCGCCGATCTCACTGCCGTGTCCGGGCGTGATGCCCTGGTACTGGCCGTGGAGCGCGCCGTCGAGCTTGCGCGTGACGGTCAGTTCGAGGGTGCGCAACATCTCCGCGAGCGCGTCGGTCGGGGGACCGGTCGGCCACGCGATTGCGTCGGCTCCCGGCATCGCGACGGCGGGCCGCGGCGGATCGCCGTGCATGGGTGGACCGGCGGCCATGTCAGCTCTCGAAGACGGACTGAACCGAAGGCGCCGGCGTCCGCGGCGAGACCCGAGTCGCCGGCACCGTGCTGAGCAGGCGGTGGAGGATGTGCTCGACGGTGACGTCGCGGGCCAGCGCGTCGTAGGTGAGCACCATCCGGTGGCGGAGCACCTCCGGCGCGATGTCGAACACGTCCTGCGGCGTCGAGTACGTGCGCCCACGCAGCATCGCCAACGACTTGGCACCGCGGACGAGCGCCAGCGTCGCGCGGGGGCTCGCGCCGAGGGCGATCATCGGCGTCAGGTCCGACATACCGGCCCGGTCGGGGTGACGCGTCGCCTGCACCAGATCGACCGCGTACTGCTGCACGGTGCGGTCGATGAACACCACATCGGCCGCGGCCTGCAGCATCTGCAGCCCGGCGAGGTCGATGATCTGCTCGGGCTGCGGCGGGTTGACGGCCATCCGGTCGAGGATCACCATCTCCTCGTCAGGCGTCGGATACGTCAGCAGGATCTTCATCATGAACCGGTCGCGCTGCGCGTCGGGCAGCTGGTACACGCCCTCGCTCTCGATCGGGTTCTGGGTGGCGATGACGAAGAACGGCTTGGGCACCTTGTGGGTCACGCCACCGATGGTGACCTGTTGCTCGGCCATCACCTCGAGCAGCGCCGACTGCACCTTGGCCGGGGCCCGGTTGATCTCGTCGGTGAGGAGGAAGTTGACGAAGATCGGGCCGAGCTCGACGTCGAACTTCTCGCTGGACACGCGATAGACCCGCGTCCCGACGATGTCGCTCGGCAGCAGGTCGGGGGTGAACTGGATGCGGGCGAACGTGCCGCCGGTGACCTTGGCCAGTGTTTCCGCGGCGAGCGTCTTGGCCAGACCGGGCACGCTCTCGAGCAGGCAGTGCCCGCGCGACAGCAGACCGACGAGGATCCGCTCGAGCATTCGCGGCTGACCGACGATGATCTTGCGCAGCTCGAAGAAGACCTTTTCGATGCCCGCGGCCGTTGCCGCCGCCTGGTTCTCTACCGCAACCTGTTGATCCACGGCGCAGACTCTACGGTGCCGTCGACGCCGACGGGGTTCATCGTCGGCGGTGGTTTCTCAGCTCTTGCTCAACTCGTCGGGGATGCCGAAGTGCTGCATGTACGGTCGGAACCGCTTCGATTCGGCAGCGATGTCGATGCCAAGATCGTCGATCGAATGCGGATGCCCGCCGCTCTTCGCGGCCGGCTTCGGGGCGAGGTGGGCGCGCACTGCGGCCTCGATGTCGTCGCCGGTCGGGATCCCGAAGTGCCCGGCGATCCGCGCGACCGTGCCGGCCTGATCGGTGACGAACTCGTCGAAGCGAACGTCGACGACCTGTGCGTCGATGAGCACTCCGTTCAGCCGGTGGGTCAGCACAGCGTCGAGATTGCGGCCGAACTGATCCATGTTCTCGCGCGCGAGTGCGTGATAGTCGACGCTCGCAGCATGACCCCACCGCAACGTCGCGGTGAGGCTCGTCACCGAACTGATCATCGCCAGCGGATCGCGATGGCAGACGACGATCCGCGCATCCGGGTACATCTCCAGCACCAGCGGCAGGTGGGCGAGATGGCCGGGCGCCTTGAGCACCCACGTGCGCGCGGGATGATGGCGCTGCAACAGTTGCAGGACGAGGCGATGGAACTCGTACGCGGGGCGCATGTCGCACGCGGCGAGCCACCGCGAGTAGCTGGGCGTCGGGTAGTGCGCAGCGAGGACGTCGGAGCGGAACGACATCAGCATCGCCGACGGATCTTCTCGCGGCACCCGCGCCCCCTGGGTGTGCATGCCATCGAACGTCGGGTTGAGCGCGGCCGACAGGCGAACGTCGCGGTCGGCGAGAGGGATGCGCGGATCATCCGTCACACCGTTCGGGCCTCCGGGCCGTGGCGGCGGTGCCGGCCACCAATACTCCCACGCGAGTGGGGCGCGGGTGCCAGGAAGCAGCGCGAGCAGTTCGTGCATCACCGAGGTCCCGGCGCGCGGGCTGCCCGTCACGATGATCGGGGCGACGATCTGCTCGTCGGTGACACCGGGATCGCCGGTCACGTAGGCCTGGATGCGCAGTCGGTTCTCGAGCGCGCGCAGGATCACCTCGCGCACCCGCCAACGACCGACGATGTGGAGGTCGGCCTCCTCCTCGACAGAGCGGACGAAGACAGCGAGCGGTTCGAGGAAGTCGTCGCCGCCCCACGCGTCGTCACCGTCGCCCGCACCGGCGCGCACCCGCGCCTCGGCGAGCAGTTCGTCGACGACGAGCGGACGTGTCGCCATGGCATACACCGGACCGCCCTCGCCGTCGATCGCGTGCTGCACCCATCGCGGACGTTGGCCCGGCTCCCAACCCATGCTCCGCTGACCCGCTACTTCGGCCGCGTCGCGTGGGACGCCATGATCCGCGACAGGCAGCCGGTGACCTTGCGCGCGGCGACGAGATCGAGGTACTCGTTCGGCCCGTGGGCGTTGCTGCCCGGCCCGAGCACGCCGGTGATGACGAACTGCGCATCGGGGAACATCTTGGCCAGCATCCCCATGAAGGGGATGGTGCCGCCTTCACCGAACGCGCGCGACGGTTGGCCGAAGTACTCGATCGAGGCGACCTGGAGCGCTTCCTGCAGCCACGGCGCGAACGGTGGTGCGTTCCAGCCGGGCCCCGAGTGCCGCCCGTTGACCGTGACCTCCGCCGAGTACGGAGGCGCGGACTTGAGCGCCTTCTCGATCGCGACGACTGCAGCCTCGTCGTCGCACGTCGGCGGGAGCCGAAAGCTGAGTTGCAGGCTGGTGAAGGGCCGCAGCACGTTGCCGGCGATCGACACATCGGGGATGCCGGCCACGCCCGTGATGGACAGCGTTGGATGCCATGTGTGCGCGAGCAGCTGCTCGGCGCCGTCTTCGACCGCCGGGTGCGCGCCGGGCACGAACGGCAGGTGCTTGCTGAGCGGTTCACCGAACTCGGCTGCGGTGTCGATCGCCTCACGCTTGCGGTTGTCGGGGATGTCGACGTGCAGCTCGGGCAGCAGCACTCGCCCGGACGTGGAGTCCTCCAACCGATCGAGCAGGATCCGCATGATGCGGAACGACGATGGCACGATGCCACTGGCCTCGCCGGAGTGGACTCCCTCGGTGAGGATCTTGACGGTGAGGGTGCACGCGGCAAGTCCCCGCAGCGACGTCGTGACCCACAGGTGTTGGTCGTCGAGGCAGCCGCTGTCCAGGCACAGCACCAGTGACGGCGTGCCGATCCGGTCGCGCAGCGCGACGAGGTGCGCGGGGAGGTCGGGGCTCCCGCTTTCCTCGCTGGCCTCGATGAGCACGATGCAGCGGTTGTGCGGCATGCCCGTCGCCTGGGCGACCTCGATCGCGGCGAGCGACGCGAATGCGGAATAGCCGTCGTCGGCGCCGCCGCGGCCGTACAGCCGACCGTCCTCGACGACCGGCGTCCACGGACCCAGCCCGTCGCGCCAGCCGGTCATCTCCGGCTGCTTGTCGAGATGGCCGTAGAGCAACACGGTGTCGTCGTTGGTCCCCCCGTTGGCGGCGGGGATCTCCATCACGATCAGCGGCGTGCGGCCGCGCAGCTCGTGGACGTCGACCGTCAGCCCGGCGATCGGCCGTGCTGCGCACCAGCGACGGATCAACTCGACCGCATGGTGCATGTAGCCGTGCTCATCCCATCTCGCGTCGAACGCCTCCGACACGTTCGGGATCCGGATGTAGTCGTGCAGGGCCGGTTCGATGTGGTGGGTCCAGATCTTCTCGATCAACGCGTGCGCAGGAGTCTCGTGGATCTGGTTCGTCATGGTGTCACCACTTCATCTCTCTGGGCTCATGTGCGTGGGCTCGCTGTGGACGATCCCTTTCTACGCTCGGGCGCGCACCGATATCAACCGTTCGATCGCGGCTTCGGCCTCGGCCACCATCGAGCGGACGATGTCGCCGGCCGGGATCAGCTCGTTGATCGCTCCGACACCTTGACCGGCGGGCATGAACTCTTTGGCGACCTCCACGTTCGTCCCACTCGGGTAGCCGAGATGGTTGACTCCGGCCTTGGCCGACACGAACGCCTGCTGCGGGAATGGCTGCAGTTCGTCAGGATTCGATTCGAAGTGGTTGGTCCACTCGTTGCGCACCACCCTGCAGGTCTTGCCCGTGTAGCTCTTGCTGATCACGGTGCCATCCTCCGCGCTGGCGAGCAGCGCCTCCTTGTACCCGTTGACGGCTTGTGCCTCCGGCGTGGCGATGAAGCGCGTGCCGATCCACACGCCATCGGCTCCGAGGGCGAGCGCGGCCGCCAGGCCACGACCGTCGAACAGGCCGCCGGCTGCGACGACGGGGATCTGCGCACCGACGGCGTCGACGACCTGCGGCACCAGCGCCATCGTTGCGACCAGGCCGGTGTGCCCGCCGGCCTCGGTGCCCTGGGCAACGACGAAGTCGCACCCGCTGGCCGCGGCCGCGATGGCGTGGCGCACCTTCCCGCACATGCTGCCGACGAGGACGTTGTTCACGTGCAGGAGGTCGATCACCTCCCGGGGCACACCGAGGCCGGCCACGAAGATCCGTGCCCCGCCGTCGATGACGGCCTGGATCCCCGACTCGACCTGACCCTCGAACGCCGTCAGCAGGTCGACGCCGAACGGCTTGCTCGTCAGCGTCTTGACCGTCGCGATCTCCTGGACGAGTTGCCCGGGTCGCATCGTGCTCGCCCCGAAGGTGCCGATCCCGCCGGCCTCGCTGACCGCGGCGACGAGCGCCGAATAGCTCACACCGCCCATCCCCGCCAGCATGACCGGATGCTCGATGTCCAACAGCTCGGTGAGACGGGTGCGCATGCGGGTCACCGTAGTGTGACGACCGCACCTCACGTGATCTGTGATGGGCTGACCGTCGCCGTATTGATCCTCAGCCGACTCACGGCCGTCCGCAGGGTGGGTGGAATCAGAGTACCGACGATACGGAAGCCGCTGATTCGTGCTGCGGCAGGAAGTCCTCTCGCCAGCGATGGATCGAGAAGGTGCGAAGCAGCAGCGACATCATCGCGTAGATGACGAGGGCGGCGACGATGCGGACGAGGAGCCAAGATCCGTCGAGGAGAACTACCGCGCCGCCCATCACAGCGGACGCGAGCACGCAGCGCAGGATGAACAGCGTCGTGAAGCGGTCGAGAATGCCTGCAGGTCGCAGCCAGATAGCCCCGATCATCATGACCAATTCGGTCAGAACGGTGGTGATCGACGCTCCGATGGCCCCATTGTGGAAATGGTGTTCGGTGAACGGTATCGCGACCAGGTTCATCAGTGGGTTCAGTGCGGCGGCGATGACTCCGACGACCACCCACTGCCGCTGCCGATCGACAGCCCCAAGCATCACGCCGAGCAGGATGTCCATGCAGACGATCGGTATGTGCACAGCCAAGATGCGCACCAACGGAACGGCGTGGAGGTACCCGTCGGAGTAGTGCAACAGCGTGAAGACTTGGTGAACGACCACGGCGATGCCCACCGCGGCGGGGATGGTGACGAACATCACCAAGCGAAGGCTCTGGTTGCCGAGCCGCTTGAACTCGGTCGATACGGTGACGCCGTGTTCGGACAACGAAGGAAAGAAGGCCGTGGAAACGATGGCCGCGAAGAACGCGGGCATGCCGACCCAGTTGTAAGCCAGCGAGTACCAGCCCACCTCCTTGGAGCTCGCGAGCGACTGGAGCAACGGAATGTCGATCTTGCCGTAGACGAGCTGGACCGCGCTCCACATGAGAAACGGTGCGCCCCCACGAATGATCACCCGCCAGAGCCCAGTGTCGATGCGGCGGCCGACGCGCATCTCGGGCCAGACACGCTTGAAGTTTCCGATCAATGGCAAGAACCCTGCAGAAACCAGCGTGAGCGTGTACCAGACAACGCTCCTGGTGAGGAACAGCACAATGAGAGATGCGCCGGCAGACAAATACCCTTTTGCCGCGTCGAGGATCGCCGGACCTTTCATCTGCTGGCGACCTTGCTGACCTGCGACCAACGACTCGTTCAGCACCACGGTTGTCATCGTGATGCAGCAGACTGCGACGAGCGTCACCGATTGCTTGTCGTATCCGAGCAGGGCCGCGAGTCCAACCGCGGCGCCACTGAACACGACGCTGATCCCTGATTTCATGACAAGCGCGTTGTAAACGTACGAAGGCATCAGGGAGGGGTCCCGCGCGGTCGACCTCACGATGAACGGGGCGGTACCGAACTGAGCCAGAAGAGCAAAGAAACCCACAAACGTGAAAGCAAACTCGGCTCGTCCGAACTGGGTATCGCTCATCAGACGCGGAACCACGACGAGCATGACAATGGATATCGCCCACGTTGAGACCTGCGACAACAGCAGCCAGGCCATGTTCTTGGCGATCTTGCTCACGCGGGTCGCCCGCCAGTCGTGAGAACCATGTCCCGCTCTAGGGCTCGGCCCCGGTCGAGCCTGTGCTGAGATCGCGCCATGTTCGCTCGCCTCGCCTCCTCGCAGCGCATGTACGTAAATTCGTCCACAAGCGCTTCGCGCGACCTCCATGCTTCGTCGCACCGACGTGAAGATGTTCAGACTACTGGTCGAGCGACGGCCGTGCTTCATGGTTGTTCGAGGGACCCTTGTCGACTCCGCGAACCGCCAGTAAGGTGCATTTGTGGAAGGCGGCCGCTCAGAGCCCTTTGACCGATGCATTGGTGAAAGCGTGTGACAACCGGCGCCGAAGACACCGAACGACGAGCGCAACATGTTCGTTTCTGGGACGAGTGGAATACGACTTGGCGCGTTCGCGACAGTCTTGATCCGTTCATGGGGCGCCAAGCCGCAATCGCTCGGGAAGTTGCCTCGACCCAGCTCAAAGCGGACGCGAAGGTTCTTGACGTGGGCTGCGGCACAGGATGGCTCGCCAACGAGCTCGTCGGCTACGGCGAAGTGGTCGCTACCGACCTTTCGCCGGAAGCGATCGCTGCGGGGACCAAGCTGCACCCGGGGGTCAAGCTCGTCTGTGGTGACTTCATGGATTTGGAGCTGTCCGGGCCCTTCGACCTCGTCCTGAGCTCGGACTCCCTCGTTCCCATGCCCGATCACGCGGCTTGCTTGGCTCGAATCGCCGATCTGCAGCGTGCCGGCGGTGTCCTGTTGCTCATGACGCAGAACCCGTTCGTATGGTCGCGACGCTCGAGGCTGAGAGCCCACGACCCGTCCGTTCCAAACGGCTCAGTCGACCAGTGGCCCGATCGACGGACGGTCAAACGCTTGTTGAACCGTCACTACGAGATCGTCAGTTTCCGAACGATATGCCCGGGCGGAGATCGCGGCGTCTTGTTCTGGGTTGAGAACCGCTATGTGCGGGGGATCATGGCCCGCTTGTCCGGATCCGTTTGGTCTCGTGTCCTCGAGCGTGTCGGTTTGGGCCAGGAGTTCGTGGTCGTGGCCCGTCGACGAGAGCGAACTTGACCCGCAACGCGCTCGTGGCGCGACTCGGCCGGGCGGGGAACGGCTGGAGACATGGTTGGCTATCCTGGTCTGGTGGAGTCCGGCGGTCGCTACCAGCACTTCTTGCTGACGCGCATGAACACGGAAACACCTTTTGGGACCAGACGGGCGCACGTTGATCCCGACTGGCTCGCCCATCGCTTCACGTTGTTCGAGACGTACACGCTCCCGTCCGTCATGGCACAGGTGGAGCTTGACTTCATGTGGCTGCTCTTCTCCCACGAAAAGACGCCGCCCGAATTTCGCGACCGCCTGAGGTCGTACGAACGGTCATTTCCCGCGCTCAGGATCGTGACGTGCACCGTGTTCGACGAAGATGTCGCCCGGCGTGAAGTCCTTGCTCGCTGCGACGAGGATGTGACACACATCATCACATCGCGTGTCGACAACGACGATGCGCTCGGCGCACGCTACACATCGTTGGTGAAGCGGGAGTTCACTGCCCAGGAGGGACAATTCATCAATTTCGATGATGGTCTCCAACTGCATGGAAAGTGCCTCTACACGACCACCGATACGTCCAATCCATATTGCAGTTCGATCGAACGACTTGAGACCTATCGGGGCGTCTTCTGCGTCGCCCACGTGGACATTTCGACGGTCTACCCGGTCAAACACATCACCGATGAAAGAATCTGGCTCACCGTCATTCACGACAGAAACGCCATGAACAGCGTGGACGGATCGCGATGCACGTCTGCTCAACTTCGAGAGGAGTTCGACTTCCTTCGAGCACGGTCGCTGAATGACAACGCCGCGTCGATCATCGTGGATCGGCAAATTCGCCGGTTACGCATCGTACGGCGCAGGACACGTTCCTGGCTCCGCTCGATTGTTCGACGCAGATCATGATCGATCGCGAACGATCGTGATTCGTTCATCCTTCGACTCACGCAGGCCAAACGTTCCAGGCAGCATCAGCCGGCGAAGGCGCCGGGGCGGCGGAACAGGCGGCGGTGCCAGCGCGAGGGCGTGAGCGCGACGGCGCGGGGTTCGTCCTCGAACATCCACTTGGCGAAGTTGCGACGCGTCCATGCGTTCGTGCCGACGACTCGTACCGCGCCGCGGACCTGCCAGTCCTTCGACATCAGCCGGCTGAGGCGGATCGACATGCGGTGGTCGGCGAAGAGGTGGTCGGCGACGTGACGCTCGTAGCACTGTCGTGTCGCGCCCGCGTCGAGCGCGCCCCCGGCGATGATCGCCTCCGCGGCGAGCCGCCCGGTGAGCAGAGCCTGGCCGATGCCTTCGCCCGTCAGCGCGTCAGTGGCAGTCGCTGCGTCGCCGACGAACAGCACCCGTCCGCTGGTCAGCGCGGCTGCGTCGATGCGGGCGGGGATCGGCCACGCGGTGTGCCGGCCCTCCATCACTGCGGTCGGTCCGAGCGCGGTGCGGATGTGCTCGCGCTGCAACAGATCGGGCCAGGTGACCTTCATGTCCTGGACCTTGCGGGTGCCGTCGCGCAGGACACCGAATCCGACGTTGACCCGCCCGTCGGGCAGTGGGAACGACCACGCGTACCCGGGGATCAGGTCCGGCTCGAACCACACGTAGAGCCGGTCCTTCGCGGGGCCGGTCACGTTGGTGGCGTACTGGCGGAAACCGTGCCACTCGCCGAGGTATCCGGCCTCACCGAGGCCGAGCGCCTTGCGGACGGGCGACCACATGCCATCGGCGGCGATCACGTATCGCGCCCTGACGGTTCCGACGCCCTCGACGTCGACGGCGATGTGCGTCGACGCGTCGTGGGCCACCGCTGCGAAGGCATGACCGTCGAGCACCTTCGCCCCGGCCGCGCGGGCATGCTCGACGAGCGCGTTGTCGAGCTCGACGCGAGGCGTGACGGCGGCGTACTGACCTGCGCCGAGCAGGGGCAGGCACACCTCACGGCCGCTCGGCGAACGAACCCACGCGGCATCGACCGGCGTCCAGCTCGGCACGCTGCGCGGATCGAACCCGATCGCTTCCAGCTCGCGCAGCGCCAGCGTCGTCAACCCGTCGCCACAGCACTTGTCGCGGGGGAACACGGCCTTGTCGATGATGACGACGTCTCGGTCGGCGTCGGCGAGCACACGAGCGGCCGCGCTGCCGGCAGGGCCGGCGCCGACGACCAGCACGTCGGTGTCGAGCGCGATCTTCACGGCGAGCAGGCTACGGGGATGTGAGCCCGAGGCGTTGGGCTTGCCAGGTCGCGCCCTTCCAGGCAGCGCGCTGGTCGTGCACCTGCATGCGGAGTTGATCGAGACCGAAGTACACCGTGTCGCCCGGACACGCGGTGTACGACATGTCGCGGTGACCGGCGATCGTCGGTGTCGTCACCGTCGTCCCAGCGCGGTAGCGCTGCGAGCCACGGGAGATGAAGGTCGTCGTTGCCCCGGGCTGCGTGTCGATTCCGTACCGATCTGCCAGCCACGCCAGCACCTTCGTCAACGACGTTGTCATCGCTGCCGTGGGCTCGGCGACACTGAAGTCACCGATCAAGCAGACGAGCTGGGCAAAGCCTTGACTGCCGCCCGTTGCATCGGCGGCGACCGGTCCGGCAAGTGCACCGGTGCGCCCCTCGTACACGACCCCGTCGTGATCGACGAAGAACTCGTAGCAGACATCGGCCCATCCCTTGGCCGCGCTGGTGTGGAAGGCGTACGTCTGGCGCAGCACCTCGACACTCCCGCCGCTGGGGTACGTGTTCGACGAGGCCGTGTGATGAACCAGCAGGAACTGCACGGTTTCCGCTGCAATCTCGCCGCGAGGCGCCAGATCGGCTCCCCACGAGTCGCGGGGAAGCACGAACAGATCCGGCGCGACCTGCAGCGGGAGCACACGTCGTGCGTCGCCGGTCGCGCCCACTCGCCGCGCCGTGCCGGCACCGATCACGGCCGCGCCAAGCAGCCCGGTGGCGGCCGCGATCAGCTCGCGCCGGCTCGACCCTGCATCGTGGCTGTGTGCACGATCGGCGGTCTGATCGGAATGGGAGTCGCACACGCTGGTCACTTTAAGATGTCGGCTTGCATCAGTGAGCCCGATCGCGAGCACGTCGCGAACGAAGAACGAGGAGAGTGGCATGAGTGATCGTCTGTGTGAGGGCCGGGTTGCGATCGTCACGGGCGCCGGCCGCGGGATCGGCCGCGAGCACGCGCTCAGCCTGGCCAGCCAGGGCGCCAAGGTCGTCGTCAACGACCTCGGTGGCAACGTCGACGGCTCGGGCGGCGATCAGTCGCCGGCCCAGCAGGTCGTGGAGGAGATCAAGGGGATGGGCGGCGAAGCCGTCGCCAACGGCGACAACGTCGCCTCATGGGAGGGTGCGCAGCGGTTGATCAACACCGCGATCGAGACGTTCGGCGATCTCCACGCGGTGGTCAACAACGCCGGCATCCTGCGCGACCGGGTGCTGATCAACATGACCGAAGAGGAATGGGACGCGGTCATCGCCGTCCACCTCAAGGGGACCTTCGCACCCAGCCGATGGGCCGCGACGTACTGGCGCGAGAAGAGCAAGGCGGGCAAGCCAACCGACGGTCGGATCATCAACACGACGTCGGTGTCGGGCATCTACGGCAACCCGGGTCAGACCAACTACGGCGCGGCCAAGGCCGGAATCGCCGCGTTCACCAACATCGCTGCGCTCGAGCTGAGCCGCTACGGAGTGACGGTCAACGCGGTCGCGCCGGTCGCGCTGACCCGCATGACCGAAGGGCTCGGACCAGCGCCCGAAACCGACGAGGAGCGCGAGATGCGCTCGCCGCGTTGGATCGCTCCGATCGTCACCTGGTTGGCCTCGGCCGAATCGGCGGGCGTCACGGGTCATGTGTTCGAAGCCAGCGGGCAGACCCTCGCGATCGCCGAGGGCTGGCACCGCGGACCCCGAGTCGAGCCCGAAGAGGACCCGACCAAGCTCGGCCCGATCGTCTCCGACCTCATCAGCCGCGCCCGGAAGGCGGCTGGCATGGACGGCGAGGAAGGCTCGTGGCCCCAGCCCCGGAGTTGATGATCCGGGGCCCGTGGTCCGGCCGGGTCACACCGTTGTTAGCGGGTGTTAGGGGACTGGGCTGGCGGCGATGAGGATGAGTGAGATGTTGGCGACGGTGGTGGAGTTGTCGGTGGATTTGAGGGTGATGGTGTTGGTGCCGTCGTGGATTT
>Ga0075364_10000607_pt1 | contig 18523 bp, 18 predicted proteins | sample EndMetdeltDD1764_FD_71517 | JGI IMG/M metagenome (GOLD analysis project Ga0075364, IMG submission 71517) | Populus endosphere microbial communities from Tennessee, USA - Endosphere MetaG P. deltoides DD176-4 | ecosystem: Host-associated > Plants > Roots > Endosphere | place: USA: Tennessee...
GTTACCCACGGCACAAAACGGCTGCTCGAACTCAGGCGACCGTATCTGCGGTCGTGGCCGCGAAGGCGGCATTGCGACCGGCGCGGCGGCCCGACGCAAAGGCCCAGGCCAGATGGTGGCCGTGGCCCTTGAGCAGTAGGCCGCCCTGGCCGGTCGAGCCTGCCGCGTAGAGACCTGGGATAGGCTGATCGCCGGCTCCCAGCACGCGGTGCTCGGCGTCGACGGCCAGGCCCCCCTCGGCGTGCACGAACACGGCGCGGACGGGGCCAAGCGCGACGTAGGGCCCAGCCTCGAGCTTCGGCCGATTGCCGGCGGCCGCATTGTGCTGTGCCACGGTCTTGGTCAGCGATCCCGTCGGCATGGCGAGCTTGGCGGCCAGGTCGTCGAGGGAGGGCGCGGCCTTGAAGACGTCGGGGCGATTGCGCCGGTAGTCGTCGAGGTAGGCATAGGCGACGCCCGGCGCGGTGGAGATGAAGTTGGGCCAGGCCGAGAACTTGGAGGCGATGCGCGCGTCGACCAGGATGTAGGCAACCTTGTCCGGCTGATCCGGCAGCGCGAACGCCGGGGCGTCCGTCTCCTGCGTGAAGCGCACACCCTTGCGGTTGACGAGGATGGCGCCTTCCGTGAACAGGCTGAGCGAGGGTGCCAGCGCCGTGGTGACGAAGCTCATCACGAAGGGGCGCAGGATGGTGCTCGGCATGTGCTCGAGCGACCAGGCCATCAGGTTGGCCAGCGCCGGCCACGGCGGCAGCTTGAGCAGCAGATTGGGTTTCTGCGGCGGCACGAAGCGCAATTCGGGGCCGAGCGCCAGGTCACCGTTGATGATGCGGGCGCCGAGCGGCAGGGCGAGCTTCTGGCCGTCGCCTGTCGCGGTGATGTTGACGCCGTCGATCTTGGCCTGCTGCAGGCCCATGAACTGGCCCTTCAGCTCGGGATCGCTGGTGAAGTCGCCGCTCGCCAGCACGATGCCGCCGCGCGCAGCGAACCGGCGCTTGCCGTGCGGCGTCTCGCAATCGATGCCGCTGACGCGTCCGGTGTCGCCCGCTAACGCCGTGGCCCGCGTCGAGCATATGATCTCGACGCCGGCGCGGCGTGCCGCCCGGCCGAGGTGGGTGATGAACGAGCGCGAGTTGGGCAGCACGTTGTGCATGCGCGGCTTTTTGTGCGGCGGCTCCGGCATCGGCCCGTAGAAGCGGATGCCATGCGACAGCAGCCAGCGGAAGGTGTCGGGCATGGCATCGGCCAGCACGCGGCGCAGATCGCGATTGTCGCGCGGGTCGAGGTCACCATTGAAGCCGGCCATGTCGCGCCAATGGTCGGCGGGGCTGTCCTGGATGCCCTTGGCCAGCTGATGCGGCGTGCAGCTGGCGCTGATGGAGCCAATCGACCAGGCGGTCGAGCCGCCGAGCGCAGGATTCTTCTCGATCAAGGCGACCGAGCGGCCGGTGGCGCGGGCCTCGATTGCGGCGGCCAAACCCGAGCCGCCACCGCCGACCACGATCACGTCATAGACGTCGGCCTTGCCGTTAGGGCTCATGGCACCTGGGCGGCGCGCTGACCGGCGGTGGTGCCGGCTATTCTGCCGAACACGGCGCCGTTCATGAGGCCGGTTCCGCCCGGATAGTTGAAATAGAACAGGCCGCCGACCAGCTCGCCGGCCGCGAACAGACCGGGGATCACCTGGCCGTCGGTGTCCATCACGCGCGCCGAGCTGTCGATCTTGAGGCCGCCGAACGTGAAGGTGATGCCGCAGGTGACGGCGTAGGCCTCATAAGGCGGCGTATCCAGGATGTTGGACCAGTTGGACTTGGGGATCGCCAGGCCGACCGTGCCGCGGCCGTCCTTGATGTTGGGGTTGAACGGCACGTCGGCCTTCACGGCGGCGTTGTAGGCCTTGATGGTCTCCAGCGCCTTGACCGGGTTCACGTCGTCGAGCTTCTGGACGAGGCCATCGAGGCTGTCGGCCCGCACCTTGGTGACCCGCTTGATGCGGTACTCGTCGCGCAGCAGATGCAGCACCTTGCTGTCGAAGATCTGCCAGGCGAACTGCATCGGCTGGCTCAGGATGATGCGGCCGTATTTGGCGTAGGTGTAGTTGCGGAAGTCGGCGCCCTCGTCGACGAAGCGCTCGCCGTTGGCGTTCAGCATGATCGAGAAGGGATAGTTGTGCTTCTGGAAGTTGTCGCCGACCTCCAGGTCGCCGAACTCGGGCGCGTTGCGGTCCCAGCCGACCGCGTGCGAGCCGGACCAGTTGCCGGTCGGTTGTGCGCCGACGTCGAGCGCCATGCGGATACCGTCGCCGGTGTTGAAGCGGGTGCCGCGCACCTTGGCGAGCTCCCAGCCGGGACCCAGATAACGCGTGCGCATCTCGGCGTTGGCCTGGAAGCCGCCGGCGGCCAGCACCACGCACTTGGCCTTGACCTCGACGGTCTTGCCCTGATAGCGCACGCGCACGCCCTTGATGCCGTCGTCATCGCTGATCAGGGAGAGGGCTCGCGCCTCGTAGGCGACGGTGACGCCATTCTTCCTGGCGGCTGCCGTGAGGCCCTCCACCAGGCCGGGTCCGCCGCCCACGGACTCGACCGTCAGGCCGCCCCAGAACTTGAACTTGCCGTCGACCTTGAACGCCTGCCGGCCGAAGATCGGGGCGAAGCGGATGCCTTTGGAGCGCATCCACAGCATGGTGTCCTTGCTGCGGGTCACCAGCGTCTCGCACAGCTCGGGGTCGGTGCGGTACTCGGTGACGCGGCCCATGTCGTCGAAGAACTGCTCCTCGGTGTAGGTGCCGAAGTCGGTGTTCTTGACCTCCTCGTCCGTCAGGTCGGGCATCAGCCGCCTCAAGTCATCGACGCCGTCGTAGACGCAGCGGAATGCGCCGGCGGTGAAGCGGCTGTTGCCGCCCGACTCGGCCTGGGGAGCCCGCTCGAGCACGAGCACAGAAACCTTGCTCTCGGCTGCGGCGAGGGCCGCGCAGAAGGCCGCGTTGCCGGCACCGATCACTACGACATCGCTGGAAACAGGCAGCTTGCTCGTCATTCCCGTTTTGCCTCGCCCTACGTCCCGGTCTTTTGCCGCCGGGAGCCTGGATGAAACTTGGTCGGCGCGCGCCGGTGCCCGGAGTCCAACCGCGGATAACCACTGCTTGCGGGCCGTTAGGGGTGGTTCCAGACGCCATCGCCCAAGGCGCGGCGCGCGGCCCGCACTGTATTGAGGTGGTATGCCAAGTCAAACATATTTGCTATGGTGAGTGACAGTTTGCCAATCTGAGAAATGCGACGCTCAGCAGATCGGTACCTTGACGGCTCGCCGCCTGCCAACCGGCTATGCGTTTGCCGGGAAGCTTGTCCGGGCGGTATGAACTGTCAATGATGCCGCGAGAGATGGGCTCAGGGGATTTGGAGATCACCTGGTGAGACGTAGAGCAGCTGCGAAAGACGCGGCCGAGGGCGTGCAACCGCCGCCGGCAGCGCGGAAAGCCATGAGCCTGCGCGACAGGCCGGTGCATGTCGACGAACTCGACGAACCGCGCGGCGGCGGAGTGCAATCTATCGGACGCGCTTTCTCGATCCTGGAAGAGATCGCGCGTAGCCGGGACGGCATCAGCCTCGCTGAGTTGAGCAAGCGGGTCGGCTTGCACAACAGCACGACCTTCCATCTCGTCAAGACGATGGTGACGCTGGGCTACGTGCGGCAGCTCAAGGACTCCAAGCGCTACCGTGTCGGCCGGCCGCTGTTCGCGCTGGCGGCCAGCTCTCTCGACGACGTCGAGATGGTGAGCATGGCGACGCCGGTCTTGGAGGACCTGTCGCGGGAGACCGGCGAGAGCGGGCATTTCGCGGTGCGGATGGGAGATTCCGTTGTGGTCATTGCCCGCACCAGCGGGTCGGGTGCGTTCCAGCTGACCGACAGGGTCGGTGTGATCCGCCCGGCGCATTGCACGGCGCTCGGCAAGATCGTGCTGGCGGCGCTGCGGCCCGAGCAACTCGAGCGCTATCTCCAGCGGGCCGAGTTGAAGCCGCACACGCCCAAGTCCATCGTCGAGGTCGGCGTCCTGCGCCAGGAGATCGAGGAGATCCGCAAGGCAGGGATCGCCTATGATGACTGCGAGTTCGATTCCGAATTGCGCTGCGTGGCCGTGCCCGTGCGCGACTTCACCGGTCAGGTGATCGGCGCCATCGGCATCTCCGGTCCGATCTGGCGGCTGTCGCTGCAGGTGCTGCAGAGCCGCGCCAAGCTGGTGCAGGCGGCAGCCGACCGGTTGTCGGCCGATTTCGGTGCGGCTGCTGCCGGCGCGCCGAAGGCGCGCAGCGGCAGCTGACATTCACGGGCTAGGCACGGGCGATTTTCAGTGCCGCGACGGCGCTTGCCGACGCGAGGTAGCTGACCTGGTTGCGGCCGGCCTTTTTGGCGGTGTAAAGCGCGGCGTCCGCACGGCCGAGATGGTGGCGATCGGAGCCTGCAGCAGGCGTGCGCATTGTCGCGATATCCTGCGGAGGATTGCGATGCGGTGTTCAGGTCACCGTGGCGTCGCCGCCTTCGACGATGACCAGTTCGACCTCGCCGGCGCCGTTGGCTTTGCGGAAGGCCGAGGCCTCCATGTATTCGGGCGAATCGTGGCAGCCGACCGCCTGCTCCAGCGTCGGGAACTCGATTACCACGAAGCGGTGGAATTTCTGCGGGCCCTCCAGGATCTGGAAGCGGCCGCCGCGGGCGAGCACCTTGCCGCCGAACTTGGCGATGATGCCGGGCACACGGTCGGTGTACTTTTTGTAGGCGACAGGATCGTTGATCTTCGAGCGGGCGATCCAGTAGGCGGGCATGACGTCTCCTAGTGTCCAGGCTGGCCGAGATAGGGAAGCCACGTCGCCAGCGGCGGATAGGCGGCGATGATAACGATCACCACAAGCAGGCAGATCCAGTAAGGCACCGAGCCGGCGAAGATCTCGCCCGTGGTTACCTTCTCCTGCGGCAAGGCGGCCTTGACGGTGAACACGAGCATGCCGAAGGGCGGCGTCAGCAGGCCGGTCTCGATGGCGAGGATGCCGAGGATGGCGAAGGCGATCGGATCGTAGCCGAGCGCCACGGCGATCGGGGCGAAGACCGGCACGGTGAGCAGGATGATGGAGATGGAGTCGATCAGGCAGCCGAGCACGAACCAGATCAGCACCATGATCACGAGCACCTGCCAGGGATCGAGGCCGGAATTGAGGAACAGGGCCTTTGCCGCGCCCGTGACGCCGGTCATCGACAGCACGCGGCTGTAGAGCTGGGCGAACACCAACAACAGAAGCAGTGGTGCGGAGGTGCGCCCCACGGTCAGGATGACCTCGAAGATTTCTTTGGGCCGTACGCCTTTGGCGATTGCGAGCAGCAGAGAGGCAGCGGCGCCGACGCCGGCACCTTCCGTCGGCGTGAACCAACCGAGCCAGATGCCGCCCAGCACGCCCAGCACGAGGATGACGACCAGCAGCGTGCTCAGCATGACCTCGCGCAGGTCGCGGTCGTCCTGCGGAGCGCGTAGCTTCGGCTCGCCGATGCTTGCGGCGCCGGCGGGGTGTGCGGCGGGCAGACCTTCACCGACGCGGTGCGGCTGCGTGTAGGCAACGTACAGGATGTACGTGCAGTAGGCGGCCACCACCACGAAACCCGGGATGATGCCGGCGATGAACAGCTTGCCGATCGCCTGCTCAGTCAGCACGCCCCACACGATCATCAGCACCGACGGTGGGATCAGCATGCCGAGGCAGGCCGAGCCGGCGATGCAGCCGAGCCCGAACTTGCGCTCGTAGCCGTGCCGCTTCATCTCCGGCCAGGCGATGCGCGAGAAGGCGGCGGCCGCGGCGATGCTCACCCCGGTGACGAAGGCGAAGATGGCGTTGGCGATCACGGTGGCGATCGCCAGCCGGCCTGGGATGCGGCTGGTCAGGCGGTTGACCAGCGCGAACAGGTCGGTCGCTGCCCCGCATTTGGCCAGGAATTCGCCCATCAGCATGAACAGCGGAATGACCGCGAAGACGTAGTCGCGCAACGCCTCGTAGGCCGTGTTGGCCATGAAGGTGCGCACGACGTCGATGTCGCCGGTCATCAGGTAGAGGCCAAGGGCGGACGTGATGCCGAGTGCCACGGCGATGTGCACCCCCGAGAATACGATCCCCAGCAGCACGGCGATGATCAGCAACATCTGCCAGGCGTCGAACATCGGCCGTGCCTTAGTGCTGGCTGGAGGAGGCGACGGGAGGCTCGCCGTTGAAGAAGGCGTTGAACTGCTTGAGCGACAGCAGGAAGTAGCTCAAGGCGGCCAGCGCGCAGCCGAGCACGATGACGAAGCGGGCCGGCCAGACGGGCACACGCAGTGCGCCCTCGCCCTCGAACTCGTTGCTGGTCCAGGCGTGCACGGCGCCATCGATGCTGCCCCAGCAGACGAGCGCGAACAGCAGCGTGCCGAGCACGCAGCCGAAGGCAGTCAGGAAGGATTGAACGCGGGCGGGCAGATGGATGGTAAAGGCGTCGACGTTGATCATCCCGCCGGAGCGAATGGCGTAGGCGGCCTGCAAATAGCAGATGATGACGATCGAGAACGACACCATCTCGGGCGTGCCCTTGAGCGGTCGGTTGAAGGCGACGCGCCCGATCACGTCGGCGACGACGACGAAGGACAGGCAGCACCCAAGCACCGCCGCCAGCACGAGCAGCGTCTGCGCAATTCGATCGAGAGCACGGTCGAGCATAAGACTACCTTTGCGCCGTCATTCCGGCACATGTTGCCGGGATCCGGCCGTCCGCGAGCGTCAGAGCAAGCTGATAGACGGATCACGGGCACAAGGCCCGGGATGACAGAAAGACTATTTCACCTGATAGCGAACCGGCCACTTGTGACCGGCCTTCTCGGCCTCTTCCAGGGTCAGCTTGAGCACCTGCGAGGCCGGCAGGCCCGCCTTGTCCAGCTCGTCAGCCTTTTCCTGCGGCCAGCCTTTGAGCGAAGAGGCCCATTCCACGGCAACCGCATCGGGAAGCCTGCGCACCACGGCGCCGGCTGCCTTGAGCGTCTCGAGCTGCTTGGGATAGTTGGCTTCGTTGACCGTGCCGGTCTTGGCCTCGTACTCGCGGCCGACTTCGAGGACGATGTCCTGCACCTCTTTCGGCAGCTTGGCGAAGCGGGCCTTGTTGACGGTCAGGCCGTGCCAGGTGATCGCGCCGAAGCCGATCTCGGTGTAGTACTTCGACACCTCGTGCAGCTTGAAGTTGACGACGCCCGACGGGAACATGATCCAGCCGTTGTAGACGCCCGTCTGCAGCGAGGTGTAGGCCTCGGGTAACGACGACTGCACGGGCACCGCGCCCGCGTATTCGAGCCACTTGAGATTGAGGCCGGCGCCGGCCAGCTTGCGGCCCTTCAGGTCGCCGACCGAGTTCCACTCGAAGCTGGTGGTGAGGTTGTAGCCGTTGTCGGCGATCAGGCCGATCAGGATCTGGCTGTACTTGTCCTCGAAGGTTTTCGCGAGTGCGGGCACCTTGTCGTAGACGGCGCGGGCTACCTTGACGCTGGTTTCCGGGCTCATGGTGCCGAACGGGAGCATCACCTGGAAAGCATGCAGCGGCAGGTTGGACGGCTCGAAGCAAAAGCAGTAGCCGCCGACGTCGATGATGCCGGACTGCACGCCTTCGAGCGTATCAGCCACCTTCACCATCGAACCGCCGTAGCCCTCGATGAACTCGACCTTGTGCTTGGTGCGCTCGGCAACCCGCTTGGTCACCTCCGGCACGAAGAAGGTCTGCATCAGGTTGACGTAGGTGTTGACGGCGGGATGGCCGGAGGCGATGCGCAGCTTGATGTCTTCCGCCTGGGCCACGCTCGTACCGAGTGCGATGGCCCAAACCGATGCGATACAAGCCCCCAGCAGTCGCAAGGGTCCCTTCACGTTGAGCATAGATCCTCCTCGGGAATTTAACGTTTCTTGGTTGCTTGGTAGTATCTGTCGTGGCGTGCCCACCGGCTGTCAATTCATGAGTTCTAATGGACGGCATCAGTCTCCTTGATGTGATTCTCGCCGCGACCGGCGCCGTGCTAGTGGTAGGCGGCACCGAAAGCGTGCGGCAACGAATTCCACTGTGTCCCAGTCATCGGGCGAATGTGGAGAGCTCCAGGAGGTAACCTCTGTGTCCAACTACGAGACCATCGCCCCTGCGGGCTCGTTCGATCGCTGGCCCAAGGGGCTCGAGCAGGAGATGCTCGACAACGCCTTCAGCCCAATCGTCGGCAGCACACTGGTCTCCGAGACGGACAAGGTGCGGGTCTGGCATCTGCTGGTGCCGGCCGGCAAACGCTGCACCTTCCATCGGCATGTGCTCGACTACTTTTGGACCTGCCATAGCCACGGTCGCGCGCGCGGCTACTACGATGACGGCCGGATCACCGAGACCACGCATTTCCCCGGCGACACGATGCATCTGACCTACAAGAAGGGCGAGTATCTGCTGCACAGCGTCGAGAACATCGGCGACACCGATCTGCTGTTCACCACCGTGGAATACCTGAACAGCGCCAATGCGCCGCTGCCGGTGCCGGATGGCGTGCGTCTGCAGGCGGCTGCCTGACGCGGTCTCTCGTTCGCCGCTCTTTGGAGGCCTTGCTCATGTACGCGCCCGCCGGCGTCAAGACCGATGCCAAGAAAGTGCCCGTTCCGGACCGCATGCGCGCCTGGGTGCTGGGCGATCCCGAGCAGCTGATCCTCACCGACAAGCCGGTGCCGGTTCCGGCCAGGGCCGAGGTGCTGGTCAGGATCGATGCGGTGGCGATCTGTGCGACCGACCTCGACGTCATCAAGTCCGGCCCGCCGGCGCTGATCAAGGGCGGCCTGCCGTTCAACAAGAACTGGACGCCGGGCCATGAGTACATGGGCACCGTCGCGGCGCTCGGGCCGGGTGTCGATGAGTTCGCCATCGGCGATCGCATCACGGTGGAGATCCACGCGGGGTGCGGACAATGCAAGCGCTGCCGCATGGGCATGTACACGTCGTGCCTCAACTACGGGCTGAACTACGGCGAGGTCGACAAAGGCCATCGCGCCAACGGCTTCACCACCGATGGCGGTTTCGCCGAGTACGCGGTCAACAACATCAACACGCTGATCAAGATCGCCGACACCATGTCGGACGAGGAGGCGACGCTGGTAGTGACTGCCGGCACGTCGATGTACGGGCTGACGGAGCTGGGCGGGCTGATCGCCGGCGAGAGCGTGGTGGTGATCGGTCCCGGCCCGATCGGGTTGCTGGGTGTGGCGGTGGCCAAGGCGCTCGGCGCCTACCCGGTGTTCCTGACCGGCACGCGCGATGCGCGCCTGCAGAAGGGGCGCGAGCTCGGCGCCGACCACGTCATCAACGTGACGAAGGAGAATGCGGTCGAGGCGGTGCGCCGGCTGAACGGCGGCAAGGGCGTCGACTACGTCGTCGAGTGCTCAGGTGCGCCCGATGCCATCAACGAGGCCGGGCGCATGCTGAACCGCGGCGGCAAGATCTGTCTCGCGGCGTTCCCGCACGATCCGGTGCTGATCGACGTGGCGCATCTGGTGCGCAACAACATCTACATCTACGGCATCCGCGGCGAGGGCAAGAGCGCTACGCATCGCGCGGAGGTCTTCATGCGCGAGAAGCGTTTCGACGCCACCAAGATCCACACGCATACCTTCATGCTGGAGGACCTGCCGGAGGCGATCCGCTACGCGCGCGACCGCGTCGAGGACGCCATCAAGGTGGTGGTGAAGATGCGCGACGCCGCGGTGAAGCGGGCGGCGGCGGAGTAGTAGCGGCCCGCTTTCCGGCGGGCCGACATTGCGTCGGTTTCATGGCGCCAGCTCGAATGTGATCAGCCAAGTGCACGACGGAATGGCCGTCCGAGCGACGTTCTCGGACGATCGGGAGCTTGCGCCTCCTCAGGATCACGCCTGCCATTCGCGAGGGTCTACAATGAGCAAAACAGTCGTGCTGGTCGCGGGCATCCTGGTGGCGGCAGGTGCCGCTGCCGCAGTTTCGGCACCGAGCCTGCGAGGGCAGCGTCACGGCACGCTGCTGGATGACTTGGCCGACGGCCTGGGCCGTGCCACGCACCAGATCTCGCAGGCGATCGGCGTGTCGGACGACGGCGCCGCACCATCGCGCGAGGAGCGCAGGAGCCGGCGTGGCAAGCGAAGCCGCGATGAAGGCCAGGCAGCCAATGCCGACGACGCCGCGAGCGAGGACGCCAAACCGCAGCGTGAGGCACGCAAGGGCATGCGGCATGGGGAGCAGATTGGCAGGCAGGACAAGGAGGACGACGGCGACGCGCCGGAGGCGCGGCGTGAGCGTCGGTGGGCAGCGTACGATCGCGAGGAGGCAGGGCGTGATCCCAGGCGGCGCGGAGCGGCCGGGGAGGAGCGTTCCGGCCAGCACTTCAGCCGGTTGGACAAAAACGGCGACGGCGTTGTGGACGCCTCCGAGTTCGTGCTGGCCGAGACCGAGCGCATCGCCGCGCGGGCGCGGCAGTTCTTCAAGCGCTTCGATACCGACGGTGACGGCAAGGTCACGCGCGAGGAATTCAGCCGTGCGTCGCGAGAGCGCATGACGGCGCTGGATATCGATGATGACACGCCTGCCGCGGACGGCAGGTCGCGGGCTGCGAAGGGCAGTGCCGTTACCAAATAGACTCGCCGTTGACGCGACCGCGCCGCTTGTCAGTCGCGGCGATTCTCGCGCATCGTGGCGCGCTGGATGCGCGCTTGCGAAGCGGGGACCATGTCGACGCGGCCTGAAATCGCCGAGTTTCTGAAGGCGCTGGACGAAACGCAGTACCTGTCGCCGGCGCGCCTGCAAGCCTATCAGCGCCGGCTGCTGAGCAGGCTGCTCGACCACGCGCGCCGGGAGACCGACTTCTACGCCGGGCGCCTCGATGCCGTGATGCGAGCGGATGGCTCCATCGATTGGGACCGGTGGCAGGAGGTGCCGATCCTGACTCGAACGCAGGCGCAAGAAAATTTCTCGACCCTGTGCGCGCGCTCGCTGCCACCGGCTGCGGGCGTAGCGCACGAGGAGACGTCGTCTGGATCCACCGGCCGGCCGCTTCGGCACCTCACGACTGATATCCAGGATCTGGCGTCGGGCTGTGCCAGCGAGCGCTTCTTCAGGTGGCATGGCATCGATCCGGGCTTGCTTGTCGCGCGCATTCGCGGCTTCAAGAAGGAGGCCGCCTACCCGACTGGTCGGCGATCAACGGGATGGCGGACCGGGAACGGCGACAGCGAGGTCATGGATCTGTCGATTGGAACTACGGTCGATCGCCAGATCGAATGGCTGCAGCGCGTCCAGCCCAGATACCTCGCCAGCTATCCGAGCAATTTGCGAGAGATCGCCCGCGAGGCGGTACGGCGCGGCACGACGCTGCGCTTCGATGCGATCATGACGACCGGCGAGATGCTGTCGGAGGCCGCGAGCGCGGCTATACACGACTATTTCGGGCGGCCGCCGCTCGACCGCTACGGCTCCAGCGAAAGCGGGCACATCTCGGCGATGTGCCCGTCGCTCAGGCACCACGTGGCTTCGGAGCTGGTGCTGCTGGAGATCGTCGATGAGAGCGGACAAACTGTGCAGCCAGGTTCGGAGGGGCGGGTGATCGTCACCTCATTCTACAACCTGGCGATGCCGATGATCCGCTACGATGTCGGCGACTACGCGGTGCTGTTACCCGAGCCGTGCGAATGCGGGCGCACACTGCCGGTGCTCGACAAGGTGCTGGGGCGGACGCGCAATGTCTTCAGGTTCGTGGACGGGACCAGCATCTGGCCGGTTCTTCTGGCCAACGATTTGCAGACGTTCGTGCGGAATCGCCAGTTCCAGGTGGTGCAGCGTACGCGTACGGACATCGAATTCCGCTTCGTGCCCGCGGCAGCGGAACAGGCCAACGACCTGCCGGGCCTGACAGCTTACCTGCGGACAAAACTGCACCCATCGCTGTCTGTGACCCTGGCTGCCACGACCGAGATTTCGCGCTCGAGCGGCGGCAAGTACGAGGACTATATCTCGCTGGTCACATGATGAAACTTGCGATGGGTGCCCTACCTCACGGATGCCCGTCGCAGTGATTTCCGATGAAGTGCTGGCCAGGCGGGCAACGATTGGCGATGCTCTGGAAAAGATCGCTCGGCAGATCAATCTCCGGGTCGTCCTCGCGATGGCGCCGGATCAACGACTTGTCTTCGGGCGAGATATAGAATTTCAGGCCCGCCAGGACGCGCGTGTCGTGGTCCTCATTGACGCCGACATCGGCGAACAGCGACATGCCTCGGTTCGACGGCGCCCATTCGACGCCCGTGAAGGCAGTGAGGCCCGGGCCCTCCAATTGGTTTACGCCCGCATACAGGCGCAGATTGTCGCGCGGATAGTAGGCAATCGTTGCTTTGCCGGCGAAGCCTGTCTCGGAGCCGAACTGGTAGGCGGCGATGCCCTCGAGCGTCAGGGGACCGAGATAGAGGTGGCTCTCGACGCCGACCTTGGCGACCTTCGCGCCGCTGACGACGAGTTCGTCGCTGAGCGATTCCGCATTCCAGCGGAGATAGCTGGCGTATACGCCGAACAGTCCGCGCGATGGGTCGCGCCAGAACAGATGGCCGCCGAAGCCGTGGAAATCGCCTGCGTTGCCGTCGCCGATCATCCCATCGAACTGGGCGCCGAAGCCGTGGCCCAGTGGGAACGTCAGGGCGGCGAAGGCGCCGGCGGCATTCTCGCCGTCGAGGCTGGCGCCAAATGCGCCGACCTTGGCATTCGCGCCCGAGACAGCGGGCAGAACCGCGCGGCTTTCTCTGAGGTCTGTGGCCAGCGCAGCGCCGCTGACAGCGGTGGTCGCCGCGACGAACAATGCAAGGATCGACGCACTCGACAATAAGTTGCGTTGGGAATGCATGATTTGGCGTCCGAGATTGGAGGAAATTGCAGAAGGACGCACAAGCGAACGAGCATCGACTGTGATTCGCAGGTAAGCGATTCCTCCCTGTCCGTAAATGGTGGAGGCCCGACCGACGGTCGCGGCGGAGCACAATATCCGCCAGCGATGCAATCACGCCGCATGCGCCGGCCTACCTGAGGTCGATCGGGCGGATCAGTGCCTCACATCGGATATCTTTTTCCCGACAGGCTCTGCTGCGATCTGGGTCAACCAAGGCAGCCGCCACAAAGGTGTTGGCCGGACGGCTTGGGTCCGTGAAGCCCCAGGTTCGGTTATTTCGAAGTAATCCAAATGGGATGCGATGCTGCGCGCCGCCAACCGTCGACCTCGGCGGGGCTGGAAACCATGTCGTCGGCCTACCCCCTAAGAGGCATGGCCGCGGGCTCGCAGCCATTGGAATATTGCGGTGCAGCGCGGCTATTCGCGCAAAGAGTGGCAATCAATTTTCGAAGGTGCTCGATGGCATCCATAGCTCGCGTCATTCGCGACAACTTGAGCGCTCGCGTCTGGACCCCGCAACGCTGGGACGATCCGACCTTTCTCGCCCGGTCCGCGGTCGTCATTGTGGCGCTGTCGATCTTCGCGGGGATCGTTCTGCGCGGCTCCGGCTACATCGGCGGTGCTTACAGCTGGTTTTTCATGTCCGGCAGCGCCCAGGACGACTCGTGGCTGCCAATGGGCATGGCCTACGCGCGCGTGACCGGCCAGGCTCCGGGCACGCTGCGTGATCTGTTCTTCGTCGACCTAGTCAAGTTCCAGTACCCCGCGACCTCACTACTGCTCTACTCGGGCCTCGACCTGATCGGCATCCAGCCCACCCTCAGAGTGCTCAACTCTCTGGTGTGGCTCAGCATCCTTGTGACGCCGTTCGTGATCTTCCAGACCTGCGTCGTCTACATCGACAAGAACCAGAACGCGCTCCGCCTTGCCCCCACCGACAAGTATATGATCGCCGGGGCTTTCGCGGTCGCTACGCTGTTCTTCTATCCGATCATGATCTCGTACCGGTTGGGACAGATCCAAGCGATCATGAACCTTGTGTTTGCGCTGGCCTGCTTTTGCTGGGTCACCAACCGCAAAGTCGCTGCCGGCGTCTTCATCGCGCTGAGCTGCATGATCAAGCCACAGTTCTCGCTGTTCCTGGTCTGGGCACTGCTGCGGCGTCAGTTCGACTTTGCCATCGGGTTGGCCATTACGCTCGCCTGCGGCGGACTGCTCTCGCTCATACTCTATGGCTGGGACAACAACATCTATTATCTGGAGGTGCTCCAGTTCATTGCCAGGCGCGGCGAGGCATTCTGGGACAACAGCTCCGTCAACGGCTTTATGAATGGATTGATGAACCCGGATGAAACCTTGGCATTCAATTACCACGGGTTTCCCGCCTACCATCCGGTGACGTATGCGGTGACGCTGCTCAGCTCCTTGGCGATTATCGCCATGACATTGTTGTGGCACAGATCGTCACCAGCCAGCGGTACCGCCCTCGATTTCGCGACGGCCGGTCTGTCCTTCACGCTGGCTTCGCCGATCGCCTGGGGGCACCACTACGGTGTGGCAATGCCGCTGCTGGCCATCTGCTTCATCGCCATTGCCCAGCACTCGCACGGCCTGCGCCGACGCAACCTCGTCATCGGCTGGGGTATATGTCTGCTGCTGTTCAGCAGCTACTGGAACATCACGCAGGCTCTGGCAGGCACCGCCCTGGCTTTCCTGCAGTACTGGCGCCTGTACGCAGCCTTCGGCCTGTTGTGGATCATGTATCGGCTGCAGGCCGACATGGTCCAAGGACACACCACGATCAAGCCCGCGCCGCGGACCAGGGGGCTGACTATCTGACCAGCATGCGCCGTGTACGGCGCGCTTGCGGGGCAGCGTTGCGGTCTTGCGCCCAGCGCAGGTTGAGGCGCCGGGATTCGGCTTCGAGGGCGGCGAGGAAGGCGCGGGCGACGTCGGACATGGAGCGGCGCGAGGGCTCGATCATGACGAGGTCGAGAGAGAGGGCCGGGCCTGTCAGCGGGTTGACCTTGAGGGGCGGCGCGCCGGAGTCGAGGGCCATCATGATGCCCGGCAGGATGGTCACCCAATCGCTGCGCGCGACCAGATCGAGTGTGGCCAGCATGGCGTCCAGCTCGACCAGTTGCTCGATGTGCACGCCGTTGGAGGCGCAGTACGTCTCGATGGTCGTGCGCCGCGTGTTGAGCTTGCCGGGCACGACCAGCTTGAGTGGGCCGAGGCTCGCGAGCTGCACGGGCGCCAAATGCGTACGTTTGGATGCGGCGTTCGACACCAGAACCTCGGGCGTCGTGAGGAACAGGCGGCTGGTCAGTCCGGGCGCGCCAGCGAAGGCCGGCACAATGGCGAAGTCGAGCTCGCCGGCGCGGATCTGCTGGGTCAGCGTGCCGCTGTAGCCCTCGACGACCTTGACCCGCACGTTGGGGTTGGCCTGCATGAAACTCGCCAGCACCGGAGCCAGCGCGCAACGCGTCATGGTCGGCATCAGGCCGACGACGAGCTGCCCTTCCGCGCCCTGGCCGTAGCTCTGGACCGCGCGCTTGGCCTCCTCGTGGATGCGCAGCATCTCGATGCAACGCTGGTAGAACGCGTCTCCCGCGGGAGTGGGAATGACCTGGCCCTTGTCGCGCGAGAACAGTCGAACACCGAGGTTGTCCTCCAGCTTGCGCACGTGCTGCGAGACGCCCGATTGGGTGGCATGCTCGCGCGCGGCAGCGGCCGTGAAGGATCGCTCCTCGTAGACGGCAACAAACAGATGAAAGTCGCGCAGGCTTTCGGACATCGGGCTGCGGCCATTTGGAAACGTGATCACATCCAGCAGGTCATATTATTTTACCGAATGTGCCGCCCGCGTATACCGTTTCTTTATCCTTGAGATGACCGCGGCTACCGGAGGGTAAATCGACGCTGATGACGCTGCAGATCTGCACCTTCGAGGGCGATGCGGTGGACGCTCCGGGCTTGCGGCAGGTGCTCGGGCGTTTCGCCACGGGCGTGGCGGTGATCGCCACACGCACGTCGGAAGGTAAGCTGGAGGGATTGACCGCCAACTCGTTTGCTGCGGTTTCGCTTGATCCCCCGCTGGTGCTGTGGAGCCTGCGCCGCGATGCGCCGTCGCTGCCGTCGTTCCAGCGCGCGGGGGTATTTGCAGTCAACGTATTAGCCGCCCAGCAGCGCGAACTGTCGCGCCGCTTCGCGACGCCTGCTGCGGACAAATTCTCAGCCGTGCCGCATGAGTTGGGCGAGAGCGGCTGTCCGCTGATTGAGGGATGCCTCGCCTGGCTGGAGTGCCGCATCGACTCGATGGTCGATGGCGGCGATCATCTGATCTTCATCGGCCGCGTGCGGCGCGCCAGCTTCAGCGAAGGTGAACCGCTCATCTTCAGCGCCGGACGCTACTGTCGCACCGCTGCGCTGGCCGATTTCTGACAGGCCGGGCGCATCCGCATGGCGGCGAGGGGAGAGAAAGCATGATCCGCGCTGCCGTCATCGGCATCGGCTGGTGGGGCAAGCACCTGATCCGGCGTACGGCAGAGTCCGATGCAATCCGCATCACGCTGGCCACGGATCCCAATCCGGCGACGGAAGCCTTCGCGCGCGAGCATCGGCTGGCGTACGCGTCCACGCTGGAGGCGGCGCTCGCCGATCCGAATATCGACGCCGTCATCCTGTGCACCCCGCACGCCCTGCATACGGCGCAAATCGCGGAGGTCGTGCGGGCCGGCAAACACGTGTTCTGTGAGAAGCCGTTGGCGCTGACTCGCGCAGACGCCGAGCAGTCTGTGAAGTTGTGCCGCGATGCCGGCCTGGTGCTTGGCATCGGTCACGAGCGGCGCTTCGAGCCGGCCATCAAGGAGGTGCGGCGCCTGCTGCGCGAGGGCGTACTCGGCACGATCATGCATGCCGAGGCGAACTTCAGCCATGACAAGCTCGCCAGCATGCCGAAAGGCGACTGGCGCGCCTCGCAGAAGCACGCGCCTGCTGCCGGCATGACGGCGATGGGCATTCACTTGACCGACCTGATGATAGAGTTCTTCGGGCCGGTCAGCGAGGTGTTCGCAGCCACCACCAGCCGGGTCGCCTTTGCGGAGAATGGCGACGTGGTGTCCGTGCATCTGCGCTTCGCGTCCGGCCCCACGGGCTACCTGAACGCCATCCTCGTCACCCCACTGTATATCGGCCTGACCATCTTCGGGTCCGATGCGTGGGTGGAGGTGCGAAACCATTCACACCCGGATACGCCGGGACCTGTCACGCTCGCTGTGCAGCACAGGGACGGCCGCCGCGAAACCCGCGAGTACGCGTGGACCGATGCAGTGCTGGAGAACCTGGAACTGTTCGCAGGCGCCATCCGGGGAACGGCCACTTATCCTTTCACTGATGTCGAGAAGATCGCCAACATCGCCGCGCTGGAGGCGATCCGAGACTCCGTGGCGGAGAATCGCCCTGTTGCCGTTGCTCCCATCACTTAGTAGCGGCGGTGATTTCGCATCCGCAATCGTCGCGGGTGTCATCCCGCCCAATTGACGCCGGCGAGAGCCGGCTTTCATATGCCGTTGACCCAACGCTGCAACCCCACCCTAGAAAGACCGCATGTCCGACACCCTGCCGCTTGACCCACAGGTCGTGAGCATTCTCGAAGCGGTCACGACCGCGACCCTCACCACCATCCTCTTGAAGAAAGGGCTTCGCAATGTCTGGATGCGCGGCACCAGGCCCATTCGCAGCGGTCAACCGCGCAAAGTCGGAAGAGCATTTACGCTGCGGTTCGTGCCGGCGCGCGAAGACCTTGCGACCCCGGAGAGCTGGGCCTCGCCGACGTCAACGCGAGCTGCCATCGAGGCGATGCCGCAAGGCGTGATCGCGGTCGCCGACAGCATGGGCACGACCGATGCCGGCATATTCGGCGATATCCTTTGTGCGCGGATGGTCAAGCGGCAGGTTGCGGCGCTCGTGACCGATGGCGTCATGCGGGATATGAGCGGTGTGCTTTCTACCCAGCTTAGCGTCTGGTGTCAGGGCGCAGCCGCCCCGCCATCCGTCGCCGGCCTGACGTTCGTCGGCTGGCAGCAACCCATCGGCTGCGGCGGCGTCGCGGTTTTCCCGAATGATGTGGTCGTGGTCGATGAGGATGGCGCCGTCTGCATCCCACAGGCTTTGGTCAATGACGTGGTGGGGCTCGCCGCGGACCAGGAGCTGATGGAAGGCTGGATCATGCAGGAAGTTGGGCGCGGCATCCCGCTGCCCGGGCTCTACCCCATGAACGCCGAGACCAAGGCGCGCTACGAGACCTGGCGCAAGAGCAAGCCAGGCAGCTAGGCGAACCTTGGCGTAAGCCGGGGACCGTATCGGCCAGCATCCCGTCGATGCTTCCGCCGCGAGCGGTCGGGTAGGTGGCTCAGCCCACCATCAGGACGACGCTCAGGATCAATCCAGAGATGGCGGCCGCCAGCAGAAGTTCGCGCATGACAATGTCTCCCCTTGAGTAGGAGAAACATTGCCGATTGCTGTGTCGGTGAAATTGATGCGGATCAACGG
>Ga0075364_10000608_pt1 | contig 18510 bp, 18 predicted proteins | sample EndMetdeltDD1764_FD_71517 | JGI IMG/M metagenome (GOLD analysis project Ga0075364, IMG submission 71517) | Populus endosphere microbial communities from Tennessee, USA - Endosphere MetaG P. deltoides DD176-4 | ecosystem: Host-associated > Plants > Roots > Endosphere | place: USA: Tennessee...
ATCTCTGACTAAGGTCAGAGATATGACCGCGGAGATGGTGGCGCAGGTCCGGCGGTTCAACCGCACGGTCACGCAGCGCATCGGCGTGCTCAACGAGAACTTCCTGGCCAGCGACCGCTCGCTCGGCCAGAACCGGCTGCTGTGGGAGATCGGCGCCGACGGCTGCGACATCCGTACGCTGCGTGCCCGCCTCGATCTCGACTCCGGTTACCTCAGCCGGCTGCTGCGTGCGCTGGAGGCCAGCGGGTTGATCGTCATCGAGCAGAACGAGGCCGACGGCCGGGTCCGCACCGCTCGACTCACAAAAGCCGGCCGGCAGGAACTCGTAACGCTCGACCGGCGCTCCGACGATGCGGCCGGCGCAATACTCCGGCCACTGAACGACCGCCAGCGCGGCCGTCTCGTCACGGCGATGGCCGAGGTGGAGCGACTGTTGATCGCCTCGACAGTCGAGGTTCGCGAGTGCGATCCTCGACACCCGGACGCCAGGTTCTGCTTGCAGACCTACTACTCCGAACTCGCTGTCCGATTCGACTCGGGATACGACCCGGCGGCCAGTCCTGTCGCGGACGAGGAGATGACGCCGCCTGCGGGGCTGCTACTCGTCGCCTACCTGCACGGCGATCCCGTCGGCTGCGGCGCGCTGATCTTCTACCCGGATGCGGTGGGGCTGGTGAAGCGAATGTGGGTGGCGCCCAGCGTGCGAGGACTGGGCCTGGGCCGGCGCCTGCTGTACGAGCTGGAGGGCCGCGCACGCACCCATGATGTGCAGCTCATGCGGCTCGAGACCAAAGACGTACTCACCGAGGCGATCCAGATGTACCGAACGTCGGGCTATATAGAGGTCAATCCTTTCAACGACGAGCCCTACGCCGATCACTGGTTCGAGAAGCCGCTGGCGTGATCATGCGAACACGTCGTTGAGTGTCACGGTCTGCAGGTTGCGGCTGGCGATGAGCTGGCTCAGTTGGTCGTAGCAGTGCGTGATGGTCGGCAGGTTGGCGTGGACCAACACGATCTGTTGTGGCGAGAATGACTGCGTCGCGCACGCGACGAGGTTGGCTTCGGTTTCCGGGAGCGAATCGCCGACAGTGCCGCTCCAGAGCGTGACCGTCGTGTAGCCGAGGTCGGTGGCCACTCGGTCGGTGTCGGTGTTGTGCACCCCGTAGGGCGGCCGGAAGTATGGCGTGCCGTCGCCACCGTAGGTGTTGCGCAGGAAGTCAGCGTTGCGCTGGATCTGGTCGCGGACGGCGGTCAGGCTGATCCGGTTGAGGTAGGGGTGTGACCACGTGTGGTTGGCCATCTGAACCTGTCCGGAGTCGACGAGTGGCCGCAACGCCGGTGCATTGTCCGACCACGACGGGTTCACGCCGTTGACGAAGAAGGTCAGGCGCGTGCCCGTGTCTCGGCAGAACTGTGCGAACGCCGCGACGACTGAGCTGCTGACACCATCGTCCACGGTGAGGGCCAATTGGTTGCCGTCACCAGGCAGCCTTGTGAGCACCCCGACCGGCACGGGCACTCGTGCCAGTGGAACCATAAGCCGGACTGCGCCAGCCACAGGTGGCCTGGCGACTGCCGCGATGACTCCTGCCGCGATCGCGGCCAACATCGTGCGCCGACCAACCCCCGTCATGGTTACATGGTAGTTGGCCGCATCCAATTCGGTTCTGCGCCTTTGCTTCTCGTTTACTGAGAACCGGCTGTACGGTTTCGTCGCCCCAGCGCCTCCCTGCCGTGTAACGCTAGGGGCCGATCGGGGCACTACAGGGCCGAAAGGAGCCGGAATGTCCGATAGTTTCGACGAGGTCTACGCCGATACCCGCCGCCAGCTGCGCGGAGTCGCCGAGAGCCTGATCGCGGGGCCGCAATACCGTGCATCGGGCACCATCCGGCTCGCGGTGCGTCCCGACGGCTTCACCGGGGTCACCATGCCGATCGCCGTGCACGGCACCGAGTTGGTCTTTCCGGGCGGCAGTGTCGCACTCGACGGTCCGGTAAGCGCGATCGCTGCAGGTGTCAAGCCGGGTCCGCCCGACGGCGTCTACGACGTCGTCGACCCATTGCCCGCCGATGCAGTTCTCAGCCTCGACGCTGGCGCCGCCGAGTGGATCCACCGCAGTCACTACGCCGGCGGGCACGCCATCAAGAATGTTCTGCCCGACCAGCACCCGGTGCTCTGGCCCGAGCACTTCGATGTCGCGGCCACCGAGGACGAGGTGAATTACGGCGTCTCCGCCGGCGACGACTACCACCGAACGCCCTACGCGTACGTCGGGCCATGGACCCAGCGCACCGGCCCGTTCTGGAACGCACCATTCGGGGCGCTGTACCCGCTTGACCCCGCACACGATGTCGACGCACTCACGTCGCACGTCTGTGACTTCTTTGAACGCGGCCGAAGGGAATTGGCATGACAACTTTCAACAGCGACTTCAGCGGAGTTCGCGCGCTATTCATCAACTGCACGTTGAAACGGTCGCCGGAGATCAGCAACACCCAGGGCCTCATCGACATCAGCACGCGAATCATGCAGAAGCACGGCGTCGACGTGGACGTGGTGCGCGCCGTCGATCACGACATCGCCACCGGAGTATGGCCGGATATGCGCGAGCACGGGTGGGCCACCGACGACTGGCCCGCTATCTTCGACAAGGTGCTGGCATCCGACATCCTGGTGCTCGCCGGGCCGATCTGGTTGGGCGACAACAGTTCTGTGATGAAGCAGGTGCACGAGCGGCTGTACGGCGGATCGCATCTGCTCAACGATGCCGGCCAGTATCTCTACTACGGCCGGGTTGGTGGATGTTTGATCACCGGCAACGAGGACGGCGTCAAACACTGTGCGCAGAACGTCCTCTACACGCTGCAGCACATCGGCTACACGATCCCGCCGCAGGCCGACGCCGGCTGGATTGGCGAAGCCGGGCCCGGGCCGTCGTATCTGGATCCCGGCTCAGGCGGGCCGGAGAACGACTTCACCAACCGCAACACCACATTCATGACGTGGAATCTCATGCATCTGGCCCGGATGTTGAAGACCAGCGGCGGCGTTCCTGCATATGGAAACATCCGATCTGGTTGGGACGCCGGCTGTCGTTACGACTTTGCCAATCCCGAATACCGGTGAGCGGCTACCGTGAGCGTGATGACTGAAACAGTCGACGAAACGGCGCTGATCGCCGCACTGCGTGAGGGCGACGACGCCGCGTTCGCCCAACTCGTCGATCAGCACACGCCATCCATGCTGCGGGTGGCGCGCGGATATGTGCCCTCCCGCGAGATCGCCGAAGAGGTGGTCCAGGAAACGTGGATCGCGCTCATCAAGGGCATCGACAACTTCGAAGGCCGATCCTCCTTGCGCACATGGCTTTTCGCGGTGATGATCAACATCGCCAAGGCGCGCGGTGTGCGCGAGCGGCGAGATGCGGACGCGGCCGTCGCGGCTTATACGGGTGGCACCGTCGACGCCGCCCGGTTCCGCACCGGTGAGGACCCGTGGCCCGGCCACTGGCGTGAGGGCCAAGAACCATCCCCGTTCCCGGACACCCCAGAGGGCTCCGTTCTCGGTGACGAGCTCGTCGACGTCGCACGCCGCGAACTCGACACGCTGCCCGAACGGCAACGCGTCGTTGTGACATTGCGGGACATGCTCGGATTCGACTCCAGCGAGGTGTGTGAACTGCTCGACATCAGCATCGCCAACCAACGGGTGCTGTTGCACCGCGGCAGGGCCGCGGTCCGGCAGGTGCTCGAAGACTATTTAGAGGACCGCTCATGAGTACCGGACCGATGGACTGCAACGAACTCGTCGAGCTGGTCACCGCCTACCTCGACGGGTCGCTCGATCTGGAGACCCGCGCGCGTTTCGACATGCACCTGCTCGAATGCGACGGATGCGAGAACTACCTGCAGCAGTTCCGTGAGACCGTGCGCACCGTCGGCAAGATCCGCGACGACGAGTTCGACCCTGCGCTTCGCAGCCGCCTTTTGGACGCGTTCAAGGACTTCCGCTGATCAACGCCGACCAGGTTTCGGTGATCATATGGTGGGAACACACAGCTAGATACCAGCGTTAGGAACACCGTGGCTACGCGAGACATCACCGCCGAAGAGTTCAACGACACCATCACCGATAACGACATCGTGCTGGTGGATTTCTGGGCGTCGTGGTGTGGGCCGTGTAAGGCTTTCGCACCGACCTTCGCTGCTTCCTCGGAGGAGCATCCCGACGTCGTGTACGCGAAGGTGGACACCGAGGCCGAGCAGCAACTCGCCGCGGCGGCCGACATCCGCTCCATCCCGACGTTGATGGCGTTCAAGAAGGGCAAGCTGGTGTTCAACCAGGCCGGGGCCCTGCCGCCGAAGGCGCTGGAGGAGCTGGTGCAGCGGGTCAAGGAGTTCGACATCGACGCCGCGATCGCCGCTCAGAACAACGGCCAGGCGGACTAGCCGGGCGCACGCGATAGCGTGCAGTCCGTGACCGAGCAAAACAACTTCGTCCTCGTCGATCATCCCCGGCCGAGCGTCGCGTTGGTGACGCTGAACCGGCCCGAGCGGATGAACTCGATGGCCTTCGATGTCATGGTTCCGCTCAAGAAGGTGCTCGAGGAGCTCAACCACGACAACTCGACGCGGGTGATTGTGCTCACAGGCGCCGGTCGCGGGTTCTCGTCGGGCGCCGACCACAAATCGGCCGGTTCAGTGCCTCACATCGACGGCCTGACCCGGCCGACGTTTGCGCTGCGGTCGATGGAGGTGCTCGACGACGTCATCCTGGCGCTGCGCAAGATGCACCAGCCGGTCATCGCCGCGGTCAACGGCGCCGCGATCGGTGGCGGCCTGTGCCTGGCGCTGGCGTGTGACATCAGAGTTGCAGCGTCTGGGGCCTATTTCCGTGCTGCGGGCATCAACAACGGCCTGACCGCCAGCGAACTGGGCCTGTCGTATCTGCTGCCGCGCGCGATCGGCACATCGCGGGCCTTCGAACTGATGCTCACGGGCCGTGACGTCGACGCCAACGAAGCCGCGCGCATCGGCCTTGTCTCGCGCGCCGTGCCCGAGGATGACCTCCTCGAGGAGTGCTACCGGCTGGCCGAGCAGATGGCTGCGTTCTCCCGGCCGGGTATCGAGTTGACCAAGCGCACGCTGTGGAGTGGACTGGACGCCGCTAGCCTGGAGGGGCACATGCAGGCCGAGGGCCTGGGACAACTCTTCGTGCGCCTGCTCACCGCCAACTTCGAGGAAGCGGTCGCTGCGCGCGCCGAGAAACGGCCCGCCGTCTTCACCGACGAGAAGTAACCAACGATCAGAACAAAGGGGAGCGCAGCGTGATCACCGCAACGGACCTCGAGGTCCGCGCCGGGGCGCGCACGCTGCTATCCGTTGACGGTGCCGCGCTGCGGGTGCAGCCGGGCGATCGCATCGGGCTCGTCGGCCGCAACGGCGCAGGCAAGACCACCACCATGCGCATCCTGGCAGGCGAAGGGGAGCCGTATGCCGGCTCCGTCGCGCGGACCGGGGAAATTGGTTACCTGCCACAAGATCCCAAAGAGGGTGACCTCGACATGCTGGCCCGCGACCGGGTGCTGTCGGCGCGCGGTCTCGATACCCTGCTGGCCGATCTGGAAAAGCAGCAGGCCCTGATGGCCGAAGTGGCCGACGACGCCACACGCGATAAGGCGATCCGCCGCTACGGCCAGCTCGAGGAGCGGTTCGCCGCGCTCGGCGGGTATGCAGCCGAAAGCGAGGCCGGCCGGATCTGCGCGAGTCTTGGCCTGCCCGAACGGGTTCTGACCCAGCCGCTGCACACGCTGTCCGGCGGCCAGCGCCGTCGGGTGGAGCTGTCCAGGATCCTCTTCGCCGCATCCGACACCGGTTCCGGTTCGGCCACCACACTGCTGCTGGACGAACCGACCAACCACCTCGACGCCGACTCGCTGGGCTGGTTGCGCGAGTTCCTGCGCGGGCACACCGGCGGGCTCGTCGTCATCAGCCACAACGTCGACCTGCTCGCCGACGTCGTCAACCGGGTGTGGTTCCTCGACGCCGTGCGCAGTGAAGTCGACGTCTACAACATGGGCTGGCAGAAATACCTTGACGCCCGCGCGACCGACGAGCAGCGCCGCCGCCGCGAGCGCGCCAACGCGGAACGCAAGGCCGCGGCCCTGCGTACGCAGGCCGCCAAGATGGGCGCCAAGGCCACCAAAGCCGTTGCCGCGCAGAACATGCTGCGCCGCGCCGACCGGATGATGGCCGCGCTCGACGACGAACGGGTCGCCGACAAGGTGGCCAGGATCAAGTTCCCGACGCCCGCCGCGTGCGGCCGAACCCCGTTGGTGGTCAAAGGCCTGACCAAGAATTACGGGTCGCTGGAGGTGTTCACCGGCGTCGACCTCGCTATCGACCGGGGTTCCCGCGTCGTCGTGCTCGGCCTCAACGGTGCAGGCAAGACGACGCTGCTGCGGCTGCTGGCGGGCGTGGAGACACCTGACGCCGGGGGGCTGGAGCCCGGCTACGGCCTCAAGCTCGGCTACTTCGCCCAGGAGCACGACACCCTCGACGACGCCGCGACCGTTTGGCAGAACATCCGTCACGCCGCGCCCGATACCGGCGACCAAGAGCTGCGAGGACTGTTGGGCGCGTTCATGTTCAGCGGTCCGCAGCTCGAACAACCGGCGGGCACCCTGTCCGGCGGCGAGAAGACGCGCCTCGCGCTCGCGGGCCTGGTCGCATCGACGGCGAACGTGCTGCTGCTCGACGAGCCGACGAACAACCTCGACCCGGCGTCGCGCGAGCAGGTCCTCGATGCGCTGCGCTCCTACGTCGGCGCGGTGGTGTTGGTGACGCACGATCCGGGTGCCGCGGAGGCACTGGACCCGCAACGGGTGGTGCTGCTGCCCGACGGCACCGAGGACTTCTGGTCCGACGACTATCGCGATCTGATCGAGTTGGCCTGAGTCGAATTGCGAACCGTTTCACCAATTCCGCCCGCTGTGGTGTAGAGGGTTCTTACGCTGGGTATGCGTCGGGGCATCACAAGCGGGGAGGTGTCGATGAAGAAATTGAACAAATCCAGGGACCAGGTCCTGAACGAGTTGCGGAGCGCATACGAGGGGGGCGCAAGCATCCGCACTCTGGTGGCTTCCACCGGCCGCTCATACGGTTCGGTTCACAGCATGCTGCGTGAATCCGGTACGAGGATGCGCAGCCGCGGCGGCCCGAACCATCGCAGTCGCCGCGCCAGCTGAGAACGGTTGACGGACTTCGTCAGGATTCCTGCTGTCGCAGGGAAGCTTCGACGAGGTCGAGAACTGCACTGAGCCTTTCGGGTTCATCGCCTGAAGCCAGCCGGGCGACAAGGCCGTCAAGCACCAGGTCCAGGTACGTCTGCAGGACCGCGCTTGGCACATCGTCGCGCAGCCGGCCGGCTTGCTTCTGCTTGCGCAGGCGCGCGGTGGTTGCCGCCGACAGCTCCGCTGAGCGCTCCGACCACCCGCGGTTGAACACCGGATCGTTGCGCAGCTTGCGCGCGATCTCCAGCCGGGTCGCCAGCCAGTCGAACTGGTCGGGAGCGGCCAGCATGTCGCGCATCACCTGGATGAGCCCTTCCCGCGACGCGACTTCGGCCATCCGTTCGGCATCCTCGCGCGCCAGCTCGAAGAACAACGTGTCCTTGTCGCGGAAGTGGTGGAAGATCGCACCGCGCGACAGCCCGACCGTCTGCTCGAGCCGCCGCACGGTTGCCTTGTCGTAGCCGTATTCGGCGAAGCACCGCCGGGCGCCGTCGAGAATCTGGCGGCGGCGTGCCGCCAAATGGTCGTCGGTTACCCGTGGCATGAGAGTGCTTACGTCTTCAACATGTTGCGCAGCACGTACTGCAGGATGCCGCCGTTGCGGTAGTAGTCCGCCTCGCCGGGGGTATCGATGCGCACCACCGCGTCGAACTCGACCGCCTTTCCGTCTTCCTTCGTCGCCTTGACATGCACGGTCTTCGGGGTCTTGCCGTCGTTGAGCGCCTCGATGCCGGTGATGTCGAATGTCTCGGTGCCGTCCAATTTGAGGCTCGACGCGGATTCCCCTTCGGGGAACTGCAACGGGATGACGCCCATGCCGATCAGGTTCGAGCGGTGAATGCGTTCGAACGACTCGGTGATGACCGCCCGCACGCCCAGCAGGCTGGTGCCCTTGGCCGCCCAGTCACGCGACGAGCCGGAGCCGTACTCCTTACCGCCGAGCACCACCAGCGGAATGTCCTGCGCCGCATAGTTTTGCGCGGCGTCGTAGATGAACGCCTGCTCGCCGCCGTTGGTGAAGTCGCGGGTGTAGCCGCCCGAGACGTCGTCGAGCAGCTGGTTGCGCAACCGGATGTTGGCGAACGTGCCGCGGATCATCACCTCGTGGTTGCCGCGCCGGGAGCCATAGGAGTTGTAGTCCTTCTTGTCCACGCCGTGCCCGTCGAGGTACTGCGCGGCCGGGGTGCCCGGCTTGATGCTGCCCGCGGGGGAGATGTGGTCGGTGGTCACCGAATCACCCAGCAGCGCCAGCACTCTGGCACCAGCGATGTCGGTGACCGGCGTCGGTTTGGCGGGCATCCCGTCGAAGTACGGGGGCTTGCGGACGTACGTCGACTTGGCGTCCCACTCGAACGTGTTGCCCTCCGGCGTCGGCAGGTTGCGCCACCGGTCGTCGCCCTTGAACACGTCGGCGTAGTTCTTCACGAACATCTCCGTGTTGATCGCCGAGGCGATGGTCGCCGAGATGTCCTTCTGCGACGGCCAGATGTCCTTGAGGAAGACGTCGTTGCCTGAGTTGTCTTTGCCAAGCGGATCGGCCTCGAAGTCGAAGTCCATGGTCCCGGCCAGCGCATAGGCGATCACCAGCGGCGGAGACGCCAGGTAGTTCATCTTCACGTCGGGGTTGATGCGGCCCTCGAAGTTGCGGTTACCGGACAGCACCGCGGCGACCGACAGGTCGGCGTCGTTGACGGCCTTGCTGATCTCCTCCGGCAGGGGGCCGCTGTTGCCGATACACGTCGTGCAGCCGTAGCCCACCAGGTAGAAGCCGAGCTTCTCCAGGTACGGCCACAACCCGGCCTTGTCGTAGTAATCGCTGACCACCTGCGAACCCGGCGCCATCGTGGTCTTCACCCATGGCTTGGAGGTCAGCCCCTTCTCGACGGCGTTCTTCGCGAGCAGGGCCGCGCCGAGCATGACCTCTGGGTTGGACGTGTTGGTGCACGACGTGATCGCCGCGATCACCACGGCGCCGTGGTCGATGATGCAATCACCGCGTTCGGGGGACTTGACCTCCACGGGGTTGCTTGGCCTGCCGTTCGACCCGACGGCCGCCGACGGCACGACGGTGTCGCTGTCGGCGAACGACAGCACAGCGGGGTCGCTGGCCGGGAAGCTCTCCTCGACCGCCTCGTCGAGCTTGGAGTGCTCGACCGGCATGTTCTCCGCGACGTAGTTGTGAATGTCCTTGCGGAACGCGTTCTTTGCGTCGCTGAGCGCGATCCGGTCCTGTGGCCGCTTCGGGCCGGCGATCGAGGGCACGACGTCGGACAGATCGAGTTCGATGTACTCGGAGAACTTCGGCTCGCGGGCGGGGTCGTGCCACATGCCCTGTTCCTTGGCATACGCCTCGACCAGCGCCAGTTGCTCGTCGCTGCGACCGGTCAGACGCAGGTACTCGATGGTCACGTCGTCGATCGGGAAAATCGCTGCGGTGGAGCCGAATTCGGGGCTCATGTTGCCCAGCGTTGCCCGGTTGGCAAGGGGCACCTCGGCCACACCCTCGCCGTAGAACTCGACGAACTTGCCGACGACGCCGTGCTTGCGCAGCATCTCGGTGACGGTGAGCACCACGTCGGTGGCCGTGACGCCGGTCGGGCGCTCGCCGGAGAGTTTGAATCCGACCACTCGCGGGATCAGCATCGACACCGGCTGGCCCAGCATCGCGGCCTCTGCCTCGATGCCGCCGACGCCCCAGCCGAGCACGCCGAGGCCGTTCTCCATCGTGGTGTGCGAGTCGGTGCCAACGCAGGTGTCCGGGTAGGCCACGCCGTCGCGCTCCATCACCACGCTGGCCAGGTACTCGATGTTGACCTGATGCACGATGCCCGTGCCCGGCGGCACCACCTTGAAGTCGTTGAAGGCGCCCTGGCCCCAACGAAGGAACTGGTAACGCTCGCCGTTGCGCTCGTACTCGATCTCCACGTTGCGCTCGAACGCATTGGCGGTACCGAACAGATCGGCGATCACGGAGTGGTCGATGACCAGGTCCGCGGGCGCCAGCGGATTCACCTTGTCGGGATCGCCACCCAGATCGCCGACCGCCTCGCGCATGGTGGCCAAGTCGACGATGCAGGGCACACCGGTGAAGTCCTGCATGATCACCCGGGCCGGGGTGAACTGGATTTCCACACTCGGGTCGGCCGAGGGATCCCAATTCGCGATGGCGTCGATGTGGTCCTTGGTGATGTTGGCGCCGTCCTCGGTGCGCAGCAGATTCTCGGCGAGCACCTTGAGGCTGTAGGGAAGTTTCTCGGTACCGGGTACCGCGTCGAGGCGGTAGATCTGGTAGCTCTTGTCCCCGACCTTGAGCGTGTCGCGGGCCCCGTATGAATTCACCGAATCTTTGCTGCTCACATCAACTCCCGGCTCGTGATCGCCGCGACGGGCTGTGTCGACGGCGCTTGTAATCCTAACAGTACGCTTGTCCTGCAATACACCCCAGGGGTGGTTTCAGTGTTGGTCGTCGTTGTCCTCGCGCTGGGCGTGCTACCACCTACATACCCACTAATCGCGTACCGTGCCCATGTGACCGGACCGCACGTCATCCCATTTCTGCCGGCGTACATTCCGCCCGATGTGGACATCAATCAGGTCAAGGCCGATATCGCCGACGACGGGGTGAGCGTGCCGCCTGCCGACGCCGCCGATGTGCCCGCGCTCCGTGCGGTCGTGGAAGAGGCCAAGCAGAAGGGCATCGACCTCAAGATCGTCGTCATCGAAAAGAATCCGCCGATCGACACCCCGTTGCGCGACATCGCCACCGAGGTCGGCAAGGCCCATCCCGATGCCACCGTGCTCGCCATCAGTCCGTCGTTCGCAGGCACCTACAGCACGCACTTCGACCGCGTGACTCTCGAGGCCGGCCAGGACGTCGCCAAGACGGGCAATCCGGTGCAGTCGTCGAAGAATTTTGCCAGTGAGTTGACGACGCACCATTTTCCGTGGACGCCATTCACGATTGTCGTCGTGCTCGGGGTGGTGGTGGCCGTCGTCGCCACCCGAATTCTGCAGGTTCGTGGCAAACGCGCTGTCGTGGCGGACACCGCATCCGACACTGTCGACTGAGCCCTTTACGACCGCTCGGCAAATTCCAACATCACCATTCGATAACGCTACATTCAATTACAAACCTGTAATTTGTGACTAAAGTTTCCTTAGCGTCAGATGTGACGTACGGTGCAATCGGTACCTGATGTTGCAGTTGTGCTTTATGTGACTTCTGCGCAAAGGCACCTCACGAATGTGCCGTCACGTTCGCGTTGAGCCATAGGAGATTCGAGTCGCATGAGACGCACCCCTCGGGCCTGCGCGATTCCGCTTGTCATCGGAATGCTGCTCGCTATGCCCGGCGTGGCCGTCGCACAACCGGGCAGCCAGGACGTCGCCGGCCTGGTGGCCGCGGTCGCCAACGCCAACCAGAAGCTCCAGGATCTGGGCGCTGCGATCCAGGCCCAGCAGGAAAGCGTCAACAAGGCGATCGTCGACGTGCAGACCGCACGCGACAACGCCGCCACCGCCCAGCAGGAGGTTGACGCCAGCGCTCAACGCGTGCAGGAGGCCAACACGGCGATCACCGCGGCACAGCAGCGATTCGACACCTTCGCCGCCGCAACGTACGTCAACGGCCCGTCCGATTCGTACCTCACCGCCGGTGATCCCGCCGACATCATCAACACCGTGGCCGCCGGCCAGACATTGTCGGTCAGCTCGCAACAGGTGATCACCAATCTCCAGCGGGCCCGTACCGAGCAGGTGAACAAGGAATCAGCCGCGAGGCTGGCCAAGCAGAACGCCGATACTGCAGTCGCGGACGCCGAGGCCAGCCAGCAGACGGCGGTTTCCGCGCTGACGCAGGCGCAGCAGACGTTCGGATCGCAGCAGGCAGAGCTGGACCGGTTGACGTCCGAACGTGCTGCCGCGCAGGCCAAGCTCGATGAGGCGCGGAATTGGTCGGCGCCGGGGGCCGGCCAGCCTGCCGCTCAACCTGCCGTGGCGCGCGTGGCGGACCCGAACGCGAACTGGGATCGCGCCCCTGGCGCGAGTAATGCCGGCAGCGGTAAGTGGGACGCCCTGTGGGATCCCACACTGCCGGCGATTCCGAGCGCGTTCGTCAGCGGTGATCCGATCGCGATCATCAATACGATCCTTGGCTACGCGTCGACGTCGGCACAGGTGACCCAGCAGATGGGCCACAACTTCCTGCAGAAGCTCGGCCTCGTCCCGACGCCAACCGGCTACACCAACGGCGCGATTCCCCGCGTCTACGGCAGGCAGGCCACCGAGTACGTCATCAACCGCGGCCTCGCCGTGAGGGGCACGCCCTACTCGTGGGGTGGCGGCAACGCCGCCGGTGCCAGCCGCGGAATCGACTCCGGCGCAGGCACGGTCGGCTTCGACTGCTCAGGCCTGATGCTCTACATGTTCGCGGGCGTCGGCATCAAGCTCGACCACTACTCGGGCTCCCAGTACAACGCGGGCCAAAAGATCCCGTCCTCGCAGATGCGTCGCGGCGACATGATCTTCTACGGCCCGAACGCCAGCCAGCACGTCGCGATGTACCTCGGCGACGGCCAGATGCTCGAGGCTCCCTACACGGGGTCCGTGGTGAAGGTCTCGCCCGTGCGCACCAGCGGCATGACCCCCTACGTGACCCGATTGATTGAATGGTGATTCTTCTGCGCCGCATTGCAATTGCACTACTTGTGGCTGCCGGGCTGGTGCTTGGCCTTGCCGCGCCTGCGATGGCCGACCCCGACGACGGGCAATGGGATCCGACGCTGCCGAAACTGATCAGTTCAGGCGCGCCTGGTGACCCGCTGGCCATCGCGAACGCATCGCTGGCGGCCACCACGCAGGCCACCCAGGCCACCATGGACCTGGGCCGAAAGTTCTTGAGCAGCTTGGGACTCGGTCCCGCTCCGAGCGCGGGCGTCGCGCCGGGCCGGGTGCGTGGACCGCAGGCGATCGAGTACGTGATCCGCCGCGGCGCATCCCAGATGGGCGTGCCGTATTCGTGGGGCGGCGGAAAGCCGACCGGCCCCACCACGGGCATCGACTCCGGCGCCAACACCGTCGGGTTCGACTGCTCCGGGTTCACCCAATTCTCGTTCGCTGGCGTCGGCGTGCTGATTCCCAAGTACTCCGGCGACCAGTACAACACCGGACGCAAGGTGCCGGTGTCGCAGGCCAAGCGCGGCGACTTGTTGTTCTGGGGCCCGGGCGGCAGCCAGCACGTCGCCATGTATCTCGGCGGCGGTCAGATGCTGGAGGCGTCTGGCAGCGCAGGCAAGGTCACCGTGAGTCCGGTCCGGCGAGGCGGCCTGCAGCCGTATGCCGCCCGGATGATCGAATCCTGAGCTGGGCCTGAGTGAATCCTGAGCAGTTCTGTTGAATGCGCGTCGACCAGGCGACACTTCGCTGGGCAACGTCGACGGATTCCGAACCGCCTGGAATAGTTGACGGCGAGCGGGTGGCCAACGCCGGCCGACGCAGTTGCGACCAGCGGCTTAATAGATGTGGAAGGACCGTTAATGACGTCACCGAGTGGGCCGCCCCAGGGCTCTGGAGGATATTCCGGACAGGCTCCGACCCAGGGTTACGCCCCCGGCACCCACGCCGCGCCGCCGAACAACGGAGGCCTGCAGCAAGAGGTGCACACGCTGGAGCGCGCCATCTTCGAGGTCAAGCGGATCATCGTCGGCCAGGACCAGCTGGTCGAGCGGATGCTGGTCGGCCTGCTCGCCAAGGGGCATGTGCTGCTAGAGGGTGTTCCCGGTGTGGCCAAGACGCTGGCGGTCGAGACGTTCGCCAAGGTCGTCGGCGGTACGTTCGCGCGCATCCAGTTCACCCCTGACCTGGTGCCCACCGACATCGTCGGCACCAGGATCTACCGGCAGGGCAAGGAGGAGTTCGACATCGAACTCGGCCCGGTGGTGGTCAACTTCCTGCTCGCGGACGAGATCAACCGTGCGCCTGCCAAGGTGCAGTCGGCGCTGCTCGAGGTCATGGCCGAGCGCAAGATCTCGATCGGCGGCAAGACGTTCCCACTGCCCGCGCCGTTCCTGGTGATGGCAACCCAGAACCCGATCGAGCAGGAGGGCGTGTACGCCCTGCCGGAGGCGCAGCGCGACCGCTTCCTGTTCAAGCTCAACATCGACTACCCGACGCCCGAGGAAGAGCGCGAGATCGTTTACCGGATGGGCGTCAAGCCGCCTGAGCCGAAGCAGATCCTCGCCCCTGGTGACCTGCTGCGGCTGCAGGACGTCGCGTCCAACAACTTCGTCCACCACGCGCTCGTCGACTACGTGGTCCGCATCGTCACCGCGACCCGCCATCCCGAGAAGTTCGGCATGCCCGACGCCAAGGCGTGGATCGCCTACGGCGCCTCGCCGCGCGCCTCACTGGGCATCATCGCGGCGTCGCGGGCGCTCGCCTTGGTGCGCGGCCGCGACTACGTGGTCCCGCAGGACGTTGTCGAGGTCATTCCCGACGTGCTGCGGCATCGGCTCGTGCTGACCTATGACGCACTGGCCGACGAGATCTCCGCCGAGACGGTGATCAACAGGATCATGCAGACGGTAGCCCTGCCGCAGGTGAATGCGATTCCGCAGCAAGGTCATTCGGTGCAGCCGGTGATGCCCGCCGCAGCGGCCGCGGCCAGCGGTCGGTGATAGCGCTCTGTGACTACGTCCAGACGCACCGTTGACCTGCCCTCACTGAAGCGCGGGGAGATCCGTGACCCCGCGCTGACGGCGGCGTTGCGCAAGCTGGAGCTGACGGTGCGCCGCAAACTCGACGGCGTGCTGCACGGTGACCACCTCGGCCTGCTGCCAGGCCCGGGATCGGAGCCGGGGGAGTCGCGGATCTACCAGCCCGGCGACGACGTGCGCCGGATGGACTGGGCGGTCACCGCGCGCACCAACCACCCGCACGTGCGTCAGATGATCGCCGACCGCGAGCTGGAGACCTGGCTGGTGATCGACATGTCGGCCAGCCTGGACTTCGGCACCACCGGTTGCGAGAAGCGCGACCTCGCGGTGGCGGCGGCGGCAGCGATCACGTTCCTCAACAGCGGGGGTGGCAACCGGATCGGCGCGATCATCGCCAACGGCGACTCCGTGCGGCGGGTCCCGGCGTTGTCGGGCCGGATGCACGAACAGGAAATGCTGCGCACCATTGCCACCATGCCCAAGGCGCCCACGGGCGTGCGCGGCGACCTGGCGGCCGCGATCGACGCATTGCGCCGGCCGGAGCGGCGCCGCGGTATGGCGGTGATCATCAGCGACTTCCTAGGGCCGATCAACTGGATGCGTCCGTTGCGGGCCATCGCCGGGCGTCACGAGGTGCTCGGCATCGAGGTCCTCGACCCGCGCGACGTGGAATTGCCACCCGTCGGCGACGTCATCCTGCAGGACACCGAATCCGGCGTCACCCGCGAGTTCACCATCGACGAGCAGCTGCGGTCCGACTTCGAGAAGGCCGCGGCCGCGCATCGTGCCGAGGTGGCGCGAACGCTGCGCCGCTGCGATGCGCCCCTGCTCTCGCTGCGCACCGACCGGGACTGGATCGCCGACGTCGTCCGCTTTGTCGCCAGCCGCCGCCGTGGAGCCTTGGCGGGGCGGTAGTAGCCAACAACTGAAATGATAAGTGCCACATGACTTTACCGTTGCTCGGACCGATGACGCTGTCGGGATTCGAACACGCTTGGTTCTTCCTTTTCCTGCTCGTGGTCCTTGGGCTTGTTGGGCTCTACATCGTCGTGCAGCTGGCCCGGCACAAGCGGATGCTGCGCTTTGCGAACATGGAGCTACTGGAAAGCGTTGCGCCCAAACGCCCCTCGCGCTGGCGTCACCTGCCCGCGATCCTGCTGGTGTTGTCGCTGCTGCTGTTCACGGTCGCGATGGCCGGCCCAACGAACGACGTCCGGATCCCACGCAACCGTGCGGTCGTGATGTTGGTCATCGACGTGTCGCAATCCATGCGGGCCACCGACGTGTCCCCGAGCCGGCTGGCCGCGGCCCAGGAAGCGGCCAAGCAGTTCGCCGACCAGCTCACGCCCGGCATCAATCTCGGCCTGATCGCTTACGCAGGCACCGCCACCGTGCTGGTGTCTCCGACGACGAACCGCGACGCCACCAAGGCCGCGATCGACAAGCTGCAACTGGCGGACCGCACCGCGACCGGTGAGGGCATCTTCACCGCGCTACAGGCCATCGCCACCGTCGGCGCCGTGATCGGTGGTGGTGACGAACCGCCACCGGCGCGCATCGTGCTGATGTCCGACGGCAAGGAGACCGTGCCGTCGAACCCGGACAACCCCAAGGGCGCCTACACCGCAGCGCGCACCGCCAAGGATCAAGGCGTGCCGATATCGACGGTGTCGTTCGGAACGCCGTACGGCTACGTCGAGATCAACGACCAGCGCCAGCCCGTGCCGGTCGACGACGAGATGCTCAAGAAGATCGCCGAACTGTCCGGTGGTGAGGCCTACACGGCGTCCAGCCTCGAGCAGCTCAAAGAAGTCTTCACGAACCTCCAGGAGCAGATCGGCTACGAGACCCGCAAGGGCGACGCAAGCGCGGGCTGGCTGCGGCTGGGTGCTCTGGTGCTGGCGCTGGCGGCGCTGGCCGCGCTGCTGATCAACCGTCGTCTGCCCAACTAAGGCGATTTCTTAAGAATGTGCCCGAGGCACTAAGTTGGCCTTCATGACTGTGACCGATACGGAAGGCCAGACCGCTGGCTGCCGTCCGCCCTTCGTCTCCCGGTCGGTGCTCGTGACCGGCGGTAACCGGGGCATCGGGCTTGCGATCGCCCAGCGGCTCGCGGAAGACGGTCACAAGGTCGCCGTCACCCACCGCGGGTCCGGTGCCCCCGCGGGCCTGTTCGGGGTGCAGTGTGATGTCACCGACAACGAGGCCGTCGATCGCGCCTTCAAGGAGGTCGAGGAGCACCAGGGCGCAGTCGAGGTGCTGGTGTCCAACGCAGGCATCTCCCAGGACGCGTTCCTCATCCGGATGACCGAGGAGCGCTTCGAGAACGTCATCAACGCCAACCTCACCGGTGCGTTCCGGGTGGCCCAGCGGGCCTCGCGCAGCATGCAGCGCAAGCGCTTCGGCCGGATCATCTTCATCGGCTCGGTCTCGGGTATGTGGGGCATCGGCAATCAATCGAACTACGCCGCCGCCAAGGCCGGGCTGATCGGTATGGCCCGCTCGATTTCACGCGAGCTGTCCAAGGCTGGCGTCACCGCGAACGTGGTGGCTCCCGGTTACATCGACACCGAAATGACCAGGGCTTTGGATGAACGCATCCAGGAGGGTGCGCTGGAGTTCATCCCGGCCAAGCGCGTCGGCACCGCCGCGGATGTCGCCGGGGCGGTCAGCTTCCTGGCGTCCGAGGACGCCAGCTACATCGCCGGTGCGGTGATTCCGGTCGACGGCGGCATGGGCATGGGCCACTAAGAGAGAGAAGGACTTCACACATGGCAGGGCTACTCGAAGGCAAGCGGATCCTCGTCACGGGGATCATCACCGACTCATCGATCGCCTTCCACATCGCGAAGGTCGCGCAGGAGGCGGGCGCGGAGCTGGTGCTGACCGGTTTCGACCGGATGAAGCTGATCCAGCGCATCGCCGACCGGCTGCCGGAGAAGGCGCCGCTGCTCGAACTCGACGTGCAGAACGAGGAGCACCTCGCGTCGCTGGCCGACCGGGTGACCGAGGTGATCGGGGAGGGCAACAAGCTCGACGGCGTCGTGCACTCGATCGGCTACATGCCGCAGACCGGCATGGGCATCAATCCGTTCTTCGACGCGCCGTACGAGGATGTCGCCAAGGGCATCCACATCTCGGCGTACTCGTACGCCTCGCTGGCCAACGCGCTGCTGCCGATCATGAATCCCGGCGGCGGCATCGTCGGCATGGACTTCGATCCCACCCGCGCGATGCCCGCCTACAACTGGATGACCGTGGCCAAGAGCGCGCTCGAGTCGGTCAACCGATTCGTCGCGCGGGAGGCAGGCAAGTTTGGGGTGCGGTCGAATCTCGTTGCCGCCGGGCCGATCCGGACTCTCGCGATGAGCGCCATCGTCGGCGGCGCCCTCGGCGAGGAGGCCGGCGCCCAGATGCAGCTGCTCGAAGAGGGCTGGGATCAGCGCGCGCCGATCGGCTGGAACATGAAGGATCCGACGCCGGTCGCGAAGACGGTGTGCGCG
>Ga0075364_10000611_pt1 | contig 18426 bp, 11 predicted proteins | sample EndMetdeltDD1764_FD_71517 | JGI IMG/M metagenome (GOLD analysis project Ga0075364, IMG submission 71517) | Populus endosphere microbial communities from Tennessee, USA - Endosphere MetaG P. deltoides DD176-4 | ecosystem: Host-associated > Plants > Roots > Endosphere | place: USA: Tennessee...
CCGAGTCCAACCTGATCGTGTTCCAGGACAAGGTCGGCGACCGCGTGTTCCTCAACGAGCAGGACAAGTGGGGCGCGACCGCGTCGCTGCAGTTCAAGCCGAGCAACAGCTTCAGCCTGACCTTCGACGCGATGCTCGGCGGCTACGACACCACCGAGGACGAGTACGACGCGGCGGCCTATTCGGCGTCCAGCCGCAGCACCCTGGACACGATCCACGCCTACGACGACACCACCCTGGCCGAGCACGGCATCCTGGTCCTGCGCGACGTGTCCTACACCGCCACCCAGCACGAGTTCCTGAGCAAGGAGCGGATCAACAAGACCGATTACAGCCAGTACAGCGCGACCCTGGACTGGAAGGGCGAGCAATGGGAGATCGACGCGCTGCTGGGGTATTCCGGCGCGGAGAAGAGCCTGGACTACGCCAACCTCAAGCACGTGGCCTACGCGCCCTCGCGCACCCGCTGGACCGGCCGCAGCGGCGAGACCATCCCGAGCACGCCGGGCGGTTTCGACATGTACCACTCGCCGCAGAGCTACCTGTTCGAGGCCTACGAGACCACGCTGGAGAAGATCACCGACGACAAGTACGCCGGACAGCTGGATCTGCGCCGGATGCTGGACCTGGCGTTCCTGCCGGCGCTGAAGGACGTGCAATTCGGCGTGCGCCGCACCGACAAGTCCAAGGAGCGCAGCTACGGCGAGCTGAAGATCGGCGGCCCGTCGGCCGGCAACAACGCCTGGGTCAATACCCGCACGCTGGCCGACAGCCAGCTGCGGCACATCGGCGACATCGTGCCCGGCGGCGCCTACAGCGCCAGGGATCTGGACTGGCAGATGGTGTCCAACGACTACGCCCGCGACACCTTCCGCTACGCCGGCTTCTTCACCCCGTTCGACGACAGCCAGTACTACCGCGTCGACGAGAAGGTCACCAGCCTGTACGCGATGGGCAACCTGTTCTTCGACATCGGCAGCGTCCCGGTCACGATCAATGCCGGCGCCCGCTACGTGGACACCTCGGTGGAGTCGTTCGGCTACCACCCGGTGCAGAACCCGGACGGCACCACCGGCTACACCGACACGCCGGTCTCCAGGGACGGCAGCTACAGCGACGTGCTGCCCAGCATCAACATGACCGCCGAGCTGTCCAGTGGCCTGCTGCTGCGTGCCGCGGCCTCGGAAACGCTGATGCGCCCGGCGATGACCGACATCGCCTACAAGCGCACCGCCAGCTGGAGTTCGTTCCGCTTCACCGACGGCAACCCCGAGCTGAAGCCGACCTATGCCAGACAGTGGGAAGTGGGCCTGGAGAAGTACCTGGAGAACGGTGGCCTGCTGGCGGCCTCGTACTTCCGCAAGAAGATCGATGGCGTGGTGATCAACGCGCTGACCGGCGTGGTCGCCGACGTACCGGTCTACAACGCCAACGGCACCCTCAACGGCATCTACGACTTCGACGTCTACCAGCCGGTGAACGCGGCCGGCTCCTACGAGGTCGACGGCGTCGAACTGGTCGCGCAGCTGCCGCTGGGCATGCTGCACCCGGTGCTGGACGGCTTCGGCATCAATGCCAACTACACCGCGCTGGACAGCTCGCTGGCCGGCGAGTCGGACCTGGGCATCCAGACCCCGATGCCGGGCCTGGCCGAGAAGACCTGGAACCTGACCGCCTACTACGAGAACGACCGCTTCGACGCCCGTGTCTCGTACAACCACAAGGGCGAGTACGTCGAGTCGATCGGTTACAACATGTACCCGATCTACCGCGACGCCTACGGCCAGATGGACGTGTCGATCGGCTACCGGCTGACCGACAACGTCAAGATCAGCCTGAAGGGCATCAACCTGACCGACGAGGCGACCACCGGCTACACGATGGATCCGTCGTTCCCGACCATGTACGAGCTGTCCGGCCGGCGCATCTCGCTGGGGATCCGCGCGGACTTCTGATCCCGCGCACGGACCACGCAGGCCACGGCCCATACCGTGGCCTGCATCGCGGAACGCCGCCGCCCGCTTGCCCGCGCGCGGCGGCCCGGGAAACAATCCCGGTCTGCCCGCGGCCATCCGGCCCGCAGCCGGCCTGCACCAGGCCGGCCATGGCGGCCATGGATGCAGCTCGATCACGATGACAGGTTCGCCGACGCATGCCTTCGCGGGCGCCCGGACCAGCGCGCCGGCGCTGGGCGGCCTGCTGTGCGGTGTGCTCGCGTGCTGGGCCGCACCGGCACCGGCGCAGGGCGTGCCGCCCGATGCCGGGCAGTTGCAGCGCGAAGCCGAACGCGCGGTCTCGCGCCCGGCCCAGCCTCCGCCACCGCCCGCCTCGCCCGTCGATGCCTCCGACGATGGCGACCTGGCATTCACCATCGACCGCTTCGTGGTCGAGGGCGCGCAGCTGGTGCCGGCCGAGGCGCTGGAGCGGCGGCTCGACGGCTACCGCGGCAGGCCGCTGGTCTTCGCCGAACTCGATGCCGCGCTGCAGACCCTGGTCGCGCACTACCGGGCGCTGGGCTGGTTCGCCCGCGTGCAGATCCCCGAGCAGGACATCACCGACGGCGTGCTGCGGATGCGGGTCGTCGAAGGCCGTTTCGGCGACCTGCAGGTCCATGCGGACGGGCGGGCGCGCGGCGACTTCATCGCCGCCGTCGTGCGCGGCCGGCTGCAGCCCGGCGCCCCGTACGAACTGTCCGCGCTCGAGCGCGGCATGCTGCTGGCCAACGACCTGCCCGGCATCCGCGTCGACGGCGTGCTCCAGGCCGGCACCGGTCCCGGGCGCAGCGATCTGGTGCTGCAGGTCGAGGACCTGCAGCTGCTCAGCGGCAGCCTGTCGCTGGGCAACGACGGCAGCCGCTACACCGGCCGCACCCAGGGCATCGGCCGGCTCCATCTGAACAATCCTTCCGGCTACGGCGACCAGGTCGGCATCACCGCCATGCGCGGCAACGATCTGGATTACCGCGGCGCCAGCTACAGCCTGCCGCTCGGCAGCCGCGGCCTGCGCGGCAACCTCGGCTACACCGCGCTGCGCTACCGGCTCGGCAAGGAATTCTCGCTGCTCGATGCGATCGGCAGTTCGCGCATGCACAAGGCGGGCGTGTCCTATCCGGTCGCGCGCAGCGACAGTTTCAATCTGGAATTCGAGCTGGCCTGGGCCAGGCGCCGCCAGAACGACGACAGCCTCGGCATGGCGATCCGCCGACGCGATGTGGACGACCTCACCCTGAGCGTCTACGGCGACGCGACCGATGGCTGGCTCGGCGGCGGCTGGTCGGTCTGGATCGTGGACCTGAGCCGCGGCCATGCCCGCCTCGGGCTGCCCGAGGACCAGGCCTACGACGCCGCCGGCGCCGACGTGCAGGGCGGCTTCAGCCTGGCCAGCGTGGAGCTGCGCCACGAGCGCTGGCTTTCACCGGCCTGGTACCTGCGCGGCCGCCTCACCGGCCAGTGGGCCGGCGGCAACCTCGATTCCTCGCAGCAGTTCACCCTGGGCGGACCGTTCGGCGTACGTGGTTATCCGGTCAACGAGGCCAGCGGCGACAGCGGCGCGGTCCTGCAACTGGAACTGCACGGCCTGCTGCCGTGGACGCGCCTGGGCGAGTTCGACGGGTTCGCCTTCGTCGACCACGGCACGATCCGCAGGCACCAGGATCCGTGGACCGGCTGGAACGCGTCCGGCGTCGAGCGCAACCGGCAGGCGCTGTCGGCCGCGGGGCTCGGCGTGGCCTGGAGCCATCCACGCCGGCTCAGCGCCAGCCTCGCCCTCGCCTTCCCGATCGGCGCGCGCGACGACGGGCTCGATGAGTCCAACCAGGACGGCACCCGGCGCGGATCGCAGCTGTGGTTCAACCTGCGGCAGCGGTTCTAGCCGGGTCGCAGCGCGGCGCCCGCCGCCGGACCGCGGTAGGATCGGCAGCTGTCGCACGCCCTGCCTGCGTTCGGCGGCCCGGACGGCCGCCCGCCACCGATCCCGGACCGACCCCATGCCGCCCATCGCCTCCCATCCGCCATCGCGTCGCGCGCCGCGCGGTCTGCACGCCCTGCGCTTGGCCGCACTGACGGCCTGCCTCTCGCCGGGCTGGGCGGCAGCGACCGATCCGGGCGCGCTGCCGGAAGGGGGCCGCGTGGTGGTCGGCAAGGCCAGCCTGGCCAGCGAGGGCCGCACCCTCACCGTCTCCCAGGCGTCCAGCCGCGCCATTCTCGAGTGGCAGCGCTTCGACATCGGCAGCGCGGCGACGGTGCAGTTCCAGCAGCCTTCCTCGTCGTCGGTCGCGCTGAACCGGGTGGTCGGCGGCACCCCCTCGCGCATCTTCGGGCGGCTGAGCGCCAACGGCCACGTCTATCTGGTCAACGGCGCCGGCGTGCTGTTCGGCCGCGGCGCCCAGGTCGATGTCGGCGGGCTGGTGACCTCGACGCTGGACGTGGCAGACGGCGATTTCCTGGCCGGGCGCGAGCGTTTCGAACCGGGTACCGAGCTGACCGCGCTGGGTCTCGCACCCGGCACCGACCGCCAGGCCGATGCCGCCAGCGACGCGCAGGCGGCCGCCGCGATCGGCCAGGCCGCCGAACCGGACGACCGCGCCGCCACCGAATCCGGCGCCCCGCGCCAGCTGACCATGGACGCCGGCGCCGACGGCCATCTGCGCTACGGCCTGGCGAGCGACGAGGTCCAGGCCCTGCTGGACGATGGCGGACTGGTCGACGATGGCGATGGCCTGGTGCTGACCGCGCGTGGCGCCAGCGCACTGGCCTCGGCGGTGGTCGCCCACGACGGCGCGCCGCAGGCCCGGGTCGCAACCCGGCGCGATGGACGCCTGCTGCTGCTGGCCAGCGACGAGGCCGACGGCGCGCGGACCGACCAGCGCACCAGCGCGCCGCGCACGGCGCTGCACGCGGGCAGCGACGCGCGGCCCCTGCTGCCGGACTGAGCCGCCGCAGCCCGGTCAGGCGGCTTCGATCGCCTGCCCCAGCCGTTCGACCGCGATCACTTCCATGCCCTTGACCGAGCCGGTCTTGGGCGCGTTCGCCTTCGGCACGATCGCGCGCTTGAAGCCGTGCGTGGCAGCCTCGCGCAGCCGGTCCTCGCCATTGGGCACCGGCCGGATCTCGCCGGACAGGCCGACCTCGCCGAACGCGATGGTCTTCTCGGCCATCCGCCGGTCGCGCAGCGAGGACAGCACCGCAAGCAGCACAGGCAGGTCGACCGCCGTTTCCTGCACACGGATGCCGCCGACCACGTTCACGAACACGTCCTGGTCGCCGACCATCACCCCGCCATGGCGGTGCAGCACCGCCAGCAGCATCGCCAGGCGGTTGCCTTCCAGGCCCACCGCGACCCGGCGCGGGTTGGACAGCGGCGAGGCGTCGACCAGCGCCTGCACCTCGACCAGCAGCGGCCGCGTGCCCTCGCGGGTGACCATCACGCAGCTGCCCGGCTGCGAGGTGCTGCCGCCGGACAGGAAGATCGCCGAGGGATTGGAGACCTCCTTCAGGCCCTTCTCGCCCATCGCGAACACGCCCAGTTCGTTGACCGCACCGAAGCGGTTCTTGAACGCACGCAGCAGGCGGAAGCGGCTGCCGCTCTCGCCTTCGAAATACAGCACCGCGTCGACCATGTGCTCGAGCACGCGCGGGCCGGCGATGCCGCCTTCCTTGGTCACGTGGCCGACCAGGAACACGGCGGTGCCGGTTTCCTTGGCATAGCGCACCAGCCGCGCCGCGCTCTCGCGGACCTGGCTGACCGAGCCGGGCGCGGCGGTCAGTGACTCGGTCCACAGGGTCTGCACCGAGTCGGCCACCATCAGCTTCGGGCGCGCCTGGCTGGCGTGCTGGAGGATGGTCTCGATGCCGGTCTCGGCCAGCGCGTTGACGCCGTCCAGCGGCAGGTCCAGCCGCACCGCGCGGCCGGCGACCTGGGCCAGCGATTCCTCGCCGGTGACGTACAGCACCGGCAGCTCGGCGGCCATCCTGGCCACCGCCTGCAGCAGCAGGGTCGACTTGCCGATGCCCGGATCGCCGCCGATCAGCACCACCGCGCCTTCGACCAGGCCGCCGCCGAGCACACGGTCGAACTCGCCGATGCCGGTGCTGACCCGCAGGTGCTCGGTCTGCTGCACGTCCTTGAGCGCGGTGATCTTCGGCGGGTCGACCTTGCCGGCCCAGCCGCTGCGCCGCGACACCGCCGGCCCGGCCGAGGCCGTCGCGGCCGCCGGCTCGATCACGATTTCAGAGAGTGTGTCCCAGGCCCGGCAGGCGCTGCACTGGCCCTGCCACTTGCTGTAGTCGGCGCCGCATTCGCTGCAGACGTAGGCGGTCCGTGCCTTGGCGGGCTTGGCCATCGTGGGGCTCCTTCGAAACAGGCGCTCAGGATACCCAAGCCCGTCGCAGGACCCGAGACCGGCCAGGGCGGGCACGGGTCCTGCCCTCACCGGGCCGCCACACCCTGAACATTTTCATCCGACCCCGCGGCGTGGGGCTTCAGAATGCGCGCCCCGCGCCGATCTCCGCTCGGCCTCCTGCCCGAATCGCCCCGATGTCCGGTAGCTACAACGACCTGCTCGTCCTGTGTTCGCTGCTGATCGCGATCCTCGCCTCGTACACCGCCCTGCACATGGCCAGCCATGTGGCGACCGCCGGGCGCACCGCCGCCCGCTGGTGGCTGGCCGGCGGCGCCTGCGCGATGGGCCTGGGGATCTGGTCGATGCACTTCGTCGGCATGCTGGCGTTCTCGCTGCCGATCCCGCTGGGCTACGACCTGGCCATCACGCTGTACTCGATGCTGCTGGCCATCGGCGCCTCGGCGTTCGCCTTGTGGCTGGTCTCACGCGAGCGCATGCCGTGGCGGCACTGGGCGACCGGCTCGCTGCTGATGGGCGGTGGCATCGCGCTGATGCACTACACCGGCATGGCCGCGCTGCGGATGCAGCCCGGCATCGCCTACGACCCGGTCTGGTTCTCCGCCTCGATCCTGATCGCGGTCGCAGCCTCGGCCGCGGCGCTGTGGATCGCCTTCCGCCTGCGCGGCGAGCACCGTGGCCACCAGATCGGCCGCATCGCCGCGGCGGTGGTGATGGGCCTGGCGATCGTCGGCATGCATTACACCGGCATGGCCGCTGCGCGCTTCGCGCCCGACAGCATCTGCGGCGCGGCAGGCGACGGCGGCCTGCCGGCCAACTGGCTGGCGGTGCTGGTGATCGTGGTCACCGTGGCCATCATCGGCATCACCCTGGTGGTGTCGGTGCTGGACCGGCAGATGCAGCTGCGCACCGCCCACCTGGCCGACTCGCTGGCCGAGGCCAACCGCGAGCTGATGCAGGCGGCCCTGCACGATCCGCTGACCCGCCTGCCCAACCGGATGCTGCTGCAGAACCGGATCGAGCACGCGATCGTCTCCTCGCAGCGCACCCGCCAGCCGTTCGCGGTGATGTTCATGGACTTGGACGGCTTCAAGGCGGTCAACGACGCCTGCGGCCACCAGACCGGCGATGCGCTGCTGGTCGAGGTCGGCAACCGCATCCGCGGCCGGCTGCGTGCGCAGGACACGCTGGCCCGCCTCGGCGGCGACGAGTTCGTGCTGCTCGCCCACGTCGACGAGCCGCAGGACGCGGCGATGCTGGCCGAGACGATCGTCGCCGAGGTCGATCGCCCCTACCGCATCGACGCGCTGGACCTGCACGTCACCGTCAGCGTCGGCATCGCTCTCTACCCGGCCGACGGCGACAGCGAACGCGAGCTGATGGCCCACGCGGACGCGGCGATGTACCACGCCAAGAACGCGGGCCGGAACGGCAGCATGTTCTTCGCGCCGTCGATGAACACCGCCGCGCGCCAGCAGCTCACCCTGCTCAACGACCTGCGCCAGGCGATCGAGCGCGGCCAGCTGCTCCTGCACTACCAGCCCAAGTTCGTCGCACCCGACTATCCGGTGATAGGCGCCGAGGCGCTGCTGCGCTGGCAGCACCCGGAACTGGGTACGCTGGCGCCGGACGTCTTCATCGGCCTGGCCGAACGCAGCGGGCTGATCGTGCCGATCGGCGACTGGGTCATCGAGGAAGCCTGCGCCCAGCTGCGCCGCTGGCACGACGCCGGCCACGGCGACTGGACGATGGCGGTGAACCTCTCGCCGGCCCAGTTCACCGCCCCGACCCTGCTGGGCACCGTCGCCGGCGCGCTGGAGCGGCACCGCATCCCGGCCGAGAAGCTGACCCTGGAGATCACCGAGAACATCGCCATGCGCGACATCGAGGCCAGCCTGGTGATCCTGGACGCGCTGTCGGCGCTGGGCGTGCGCATCTCGATCGACGACTTCGGCACCGGCTACTCCAGCCTGCTCTACCTCAAGCGCCTGCCGGCGGCGGAACTGAAGATCGACCGCGAGTTCGTGCGCGACCTGGAAGTGGACAGCGACGATGCGGCGATCGTGTCCTCGATCATCGCCCTGGGCCAGACCCTGAACCTCAAGGTGGTCGCCGAAGGCGTGGAAACCGCGGGGCAGCAGCGACATCTGAGCGCACTGGGCTGCGACTTCCTGCAGGGCTATCTGCTCGGCCGACCGATGCCGGCCGACCGCTTCGCCGCCGACATGCGCGACCACGTGCCGGGCCTGGAGCACTGATCCACCACCACGACGGTTCGGCCCAGCCAGGGCGGGACCCTCACGGCACCGGCGCGCTGCACTACCGTCCGACCGCAGCCGCACATGACGGCAGCGCCCGCGGTACACGCATCCGCATCACGCCGGCATGTGCGGCCGGATCGCATACGCAGGGCATCACGCCCGCGGCGGTGCACGGTTGACCCGACGTGGCCCGGCTCCGGGCGGATCGCCCGCGCAGGCCCCCGCCCCAGGTCGGCGCTCCTTCACCGCTTCATCCTCTCCACGGGAAGCGGCGCGCTCGTCGCTTCCCGTGCTCGTCACCGAGGCAGCCCGGCGCGCGTGTTTCGAGCAGGCGCCGCCGATCCTGGCCGGACCTCGTCAGGGGTGTTGGCCTGAGCGCCGGCACCAGCTAGAATCTGCGGCCCGGTCCGTTCGCGGCCCGGTTCTGCCGGAATAGCTCAGTTGGTAGAGCGGCGCATTCGTAATGCGTAGGTCGTAGGTTCGATTCCTATTTCCGGCACCAACACCTGATCCCGAACGGCTTCGGCCTCGCCGGGAGCACGACGGAACGCCCGCCCTACAAGGGGTCCGGGCGTTTTTTCGTTATGGGCCGCGGCTCGGCCGCCGCGTGCCCGCCCGGTCTCCGGCCGGATGGCCGCCGGTCGTGATCAGCCGAACGCCCCCATCAGCGAGACGGTGACGAAGATCGCCGAGCCGATCAGGGAAACGACGACGGCGACGCCGGCGGCGAGGATCAGGGCCTTCTGCCACCAGGTGCGGGTGACCGCCTCGTGGTCGAGGCCGGAGGACGGATGGGAGGTCGGGGGCTTGGACATGCGGGAAGGGTAGCAGCCCGGCGGATCGGCGCCGAGACGCAGTGTCTCCAGGCTGGCGCGGAGCGTCCACGTGCCCAGGGCGGCTCCGCGCATTGCACAGGCGGCATCCGAGCCGCAGCCGCGTCCGCCGTGCGTACATCCGCAAGAAAAAGGCCCCGATGGGGCCTTCTTCTCATCCCGGGTACTTCGGGAACTTCTCGTCCGGATGCTTGGCCTTCCAGTCCTTGTAGGCGGCCGTGCCTTCCCAGGCGGCGAACGGGCGCGGGGTGCGGCCGCGGCCGGTCCAGGTTTCGCCGGTATGCGGCAGCCAGTACTTCGGTGCGACTTCGCGCTTGGCGGCGGCCGGCGCCTTGACCCGGGCGGGGCTGCCGGCGCCGACGGCGGTCACGATCTCGGCCTTCTGGCGGGCATTGAAGTGTTCGCCGTACTGGCCCAGCAGGCTCATGACGTCGGCGAAGGCATCGGTGGCCTGCTGCTGGCGCAGTTCCGTTTCCTGCTGCTCGAGCTGGCGGAGCTCCTGTTCGAGCTTGGCCTTTGCGGCGGCGAGGGAATCGAGGGTGGGCTTGCTCATGTGCGGGTGTGACCTTGAGGGGCTGCGGGGGTGTGAGCCAACGCCCTAGTCTACGAGAGGCCACGTGCTGCGCAGCGCCGCCGAGCGGGGCGTGGGTCACCGTTCGTCGCCCCGCTTCGGCCGGCATCCGCTCCGCTTCGTCGCAGTCCGCGATCACCACGGGATCCTGAAACCGCCGGTGCTAAGGTACGGCCCACCTTGGCTACCCCGTTCTCCATGCGCCGGATCCTCCCTGCCTGGCTGCTCGCCTGTCTGTTGCTGCTGCCCCTGACGGCCTGGTCGCAGGAACAGGACACCGCGCCCACACCCGAGCAGCTGCGCGTGCAGCTGGCCGAGGCCGGCAGGACCCTGGACAAGGCCGAGGACGATCCAGCGCTGATCGCCGCGCGCGACCGGCTCGCCACGATCCAGGACCAGGCGCGCCGCGCGATCGCCGCACGCACACCGCAGCTGGAGAGTTTGGATGCCCGCCTGGCCGAACTGGCCGCCGATCCCGAGCAGGCTGCTGGCGGCGAATCGCGCGAGGTCACGCGCCAGCGCGAGCGCCTGCAGGACGAGCGCAACGCGCTGGATGCCGAGCTGCGCCAGGCGCGCCTGGTCCAGGTCGAGAGCGGGCAGCTGCTGGACCAGGTGTCCGGCATCCGCCAGGAACGGTTCCGGGCTGCCTTGTGGGAACGGCGGACGCCGCCCTACCTGCCCGGCTTCTGGCGCGACCTGGCCCGCAACGCTGCGCAGGACCGCGCGCGCCTGCGGGGTTTCGGCGATGAGCTGCGCGGCGCGTGGCAGGCGGCCGCGCCCTCGCCCACGCATGTGTCGGTGCTGGCCGCGATCGCGGTCGCCATCGCCCTGATCGCCTGGCTGCTGATCCGTCGCGCAGTGCCGGCGTTGGCCTGCCGCTGGCTGCCGCCCGGTCGCCTGCGACGCTCGGCCGCGGCCCTGGCCAGCGTCGGCATCGCCACGTTCGCCACGGTCTGGATCGCCATCCTCGCGCGCAGCCTGCTCGGCACCGCGCCACCGGAACGCGTGGCCACCCTGGCCGGCAGCATCGTCGGCGCCACCGTGCTGGCCGCGGTCGTCACCAGCCTCGGCAACGTCCTGATCTCCGCGCAGCGGCCGTCCTGGCGCCTGCCGGCGATCTCGGACGCCGCCGCGCGCGCCCTGCGGCCGCTGCCATGGGCCGCGGCGCTCGTGATGGCGCTGCTCGCGGTCGGCGAACGCTTCGCCGGCCTGGTCAACGCCAGCCTGTCGCTGACGGTGGCGATCACCACCGCCGGCACGCTCCTCGCCGCCGGCGTGGTGCTGGTGGCGCTATGGCGGATCCGGCGGCTGCAGGCGGCCGCGAGCAGCGTCGACGCGCCCGACCTGCACTTCACGCCGTGGATCAACGTCGCGGTCACCCTCGGCTGGACGGTGACCGGGCTGTCGGTGCTGGCCCTGCTGACCGGCTTCATCGCCTTCGCCGCATTCGCGATCCGGCAATTGCTGTGGACGGTGACCGTGCTGTCGGCGCTGTATCTGCTGATGCGGGCGGCAGACGACCTGATCACCGGCGTGCTGACCTCGAAAGGCCCGGCCGGGCGGCGCCTGCACACGCGCTTCGGGCTGGATGCCTCCCGCATCGACCAGGCGGCGGTGGTGCTGTCCGGCGTGGTCCGGGTGTTCCTGATCCTGCTGGCGATCATCGCGCTGGCGGCGGCCTACGGCGCCGGCGGCGACAGCCTGATCGAGCGTGTGGTCGGCCTGCTGCGCGGCATCACCATCGGCGAACTGGTGGTCAGCCCCGGCGTGATCGTGCGGGCGCTGCTGGTGTTCGCCGGCGCCACCGTGGTGTTCCGCCTGCTGCAGCACTGGTTCGGCCAGCGCTACCTGCCCACCACCCGGCTGGAGCCCGGCGTGCAGGGATCGATGGTGGCGCTGTTCGGCTATGCCGGCGTGGTGGTCGCCGTGGCCATGGCGCTGGCGGCGATCGGCGTCGGCGTGGAGCGCATCGCCTGGATCGCCAGCGCGCTGTCGGTCGGCATCGGTTTCGGCCTGCAGGCGATCGTGCAGAACTTCATCTCGGGCCTGATCCTGCTGGCCGAGCGGCCGGTCAAGGTCGGCGACTGGGTGGTGGTCGGCGATGCCGAAGGCGACATCCGCCGGATCAACGTGCGCGCCACCGAGATCCAGACCGGCGACCGCACCACCGTGCTCGTGCCCAACTCCGAACTGATCACCAAGATCGTCCGCAACCGCACCTACGCCAACGCCGAGGGCCTGGTGAAGGTGCAGCTGCCGATGCCGCTGGGCACCGATGCCGACCTGTTCCGCGATCTGGTGCTCGAGGCGTTCCGCGAGCACCCGGGCATCCTGGAGGCACCGGCACCATCGGTGGTGATCGATGGCATCGACAACGGGCGGATCCTGTTCAGCGCGACCGGATTCGTTTCCACTCCGCGCCAGGCCGGCGGCACGCGCAGCGCCCTGCTGTTCGAGATCCTGCGGCGGATGCGGCAGTTCGGGATCAAGATGGCGTAGCTGCGCGCTGGCGACGCGCCGCGATCCGCAGTTGGCGCAGCCATCTCCGTGTGGCGCCGTCGGGCTCGCTCCGGACCCGACGCAGATCGGGGGCCCGCGAGGTGGCGATCACCGCCTGATGCAGGCAATGGCGGACTCGCCGGGGCCGGCCGCTGCCGGTGGCCCTGGCGCGCGTCGTCTGGCGAGCCGGCCTGTGGTCATCGCGATGACGACGCACCAGGTCGATGCCCGTCAGCGAACGGGGCACGAGGGTGGCGGACATCCAATGCCCTCGCCAGCGTTCGGCCGCGAGGAGCAGGGCCAGTGCCCATGATCGCGGCGCCCGCGGGGCGCAACCACGATGCTGCCTGATGCGATCAGCGATGCGCGGCCCTCATCACGGCCGCAACGCGCAGTGGGAGAGGCGTCGACTTCAGTGTTGTCGTGCGGGAAGGTAGGTGCGTGACGGCTCTGACAGGGCGAAGGTCAACCGACCAGACGCAGACGCAGTTCCTTGGGCAGCGCGAACACCATCGATTCGGGCTCGCCGTCGAGCTCGCTGACGCCATCGGCACCGAGCTCGCGCAGGCGCGCGATCACGCCATCGACCAGCACCTGCGGCGCGGATGCACCGGCGGTCAGGCCGATGTGGCGCTTGCCCTGCACCCAGGCCGGGTCGATCTCGTGCGCACCATCGATCAGGTAGGACTCCACGCCCTCGCGCCGGGCCAGTTCGGACAGGCGGTTGGAGTTGGAGCTGTTCGGCGAACCGACCACCAGCACCAGATCGCAGCGCTGGGCCAGCTCGCGCACGGCGTCCTGGCGGTTCTGGGTGGCGTAACAGATGTCGTCGTTCTTCGGCCCCTGCATCGCCGGGAACCGCGCGCGCAGCGCCTCGATGATGCCGCGGGTGTCGTCGACCGACAGCGTGGTCTGGGTCGTGTAGGCGACGTTCTCCGGCTGCGAGACCTCGAGCCGGGCCACTCCTTCGATATCCTCGACCAGGTAGATGTTGCCGGGACCGCCTTCGCGGCTCCACTGCCCCATCGTGCCCTCGACCTCCGGATGGCCAGCGTGGCCGATCAGGACCACATCGCGGCCGGCACGGCAATGGCGCGCCACCTCGAAGTGGACCTTGGTCACCAGCGGGCAGGTCGCGTCGAACACCTTCAGCCCGCGCCGGTCGGCCTCCTCGCGTACGGCCCTTGCGACGCCGTGCGCACTGAAGATGACGGTGGCGCTGTCAGGCACCTCGTCCAGCTCCTCGACGAAGATCGCGCCGCGCGCCTTCAGGTCGTCGACCACGAAGCGGTTGTGCACGACTTCGTGGCGCACGTAGATCGGCGCGCCCAGCGTCTCGATCGCACGCTTGACGATCTCGATCGCGCGGTCGACGCCGGCGCAGAAGCCACGGGGGTTGGCGAGGATGACGTCCATGGGGCGCAAGTCTACCGGAGCGGGAAACAACGGGGCGGCAACGGCTGCGATGCAGCGTCCCACCAGGAGGCGGCACCGGCCAGGCGACCGGTGCCGTCAGGGGCAGCGCGGGCGCGCCGCCGGTCGGATCAGCCGTCCTGCTTCTTCGACGGGAAAAACCCGAACAGGGCGATGCCGATGGCACCGCCGACGATCGCCGCATCGGCCAGGTTGAACGCCGGCCAGTAATGCTCCTGCCAGTGCCACTGGATGAAGTCGATCACGTGGCCGTGGATCAGCCGGTCGATGACGTTGCCCAGCGCGCCGCCGATCACCAGCGAGAACGGCAGCGCCTGGCGCCAGTCACCACGCGCGGTACGCGACAGCCACACCGCCAGCAGGCCGCTGATGGCGAAGGCCAGGATGCTGAAGAACCACAGCTGCCAGCCGCCGGCATTGCTCAGGAAACTGAAGGCCGCGCCGGTGTTGTAGGTGCGGTACCAGTTCCAGACCCCCTCGATCACCGGAATGGCGGTGTACTCGGGCAGGCTGGACAGCACCCAGGCCTTGGTCCACTGGTCCAGGCCGATCACGACCACGGACAGGATCAGCCAGATCAGCGCATTGGGTTTCGGGCGTTCGCTCACGTTGGGGTCACCTTGCTGCTGCGGTTCCCTCCCCGGTGACGGGCATCGGCCCGTGACCGGAGGGAAGTGCCCGGAGGGCGGATCGGAGTGGGTCGCCGGAGGCGCCGCGAGCGACGCTCCGGCGCTGTGCGCCAGCCTCTCCGCGCGGGAGAGGAAGAACGGCCGCGCCTTGTGTCCGGGATCGGCTCCCGGTCACGCGGTGCGGGCCACGATCAGAACCAGCGGCGGTCCTCGCCTGCGCCGTCGACGTTGCTCGCGCAGCGTCCGCACAGTTCCGGATGCGCGGCCACGCTGCCGACGTCTTCGCGGTAGTGCCAGCAGCGCACGCACTTGGGCTTGGCCGTGGGCCTGGCCAGCACGAACACCTCGTCGGCATCGACCGGCTTGACCGTCACGTCGCCGCTGATGAACAGGAAGCGCAGTTCGTCGGCCAGCGGCTGCCAGCGCGCGGCGGTGACCGCATCGGCCGACACCTCGATCTCCGCCTCCAGCGCCGCGCCGATCTGCCCGTTGGCGCGCATCGGCTCCAGCACCTTGGCGACCTGCTCGCGCAGGGCCAGCAGGCGGTCGAAGTCGGCCGCGGCCAGGTCGGCACCGGCCGGCAGCGGGGCCAGGCCCTCGTACCAGGTGGCGAACAGCACGTTGTCGACGCGCGCGCCGCTCTCCGTGGCCCTGGGCAGATACCCCCACAGTTCCTCGGCGGTGAAGCTCAGGACCGGCGCGATCCAGCGCACGAAGGCCTCGGCGATGCGGTACATCGCGCTCTGCGCGCTGCGACGGCCGCGCGAGTCCTCGGCCATCGTGTACAGCCGGTCCTTGGTCACGTCCAGGTACAGCGAGCCCAGGTCGACGCTGCAGAAGTTCAGCAGGGCCTGCACGATGGTCGCGAAGTCGTAGCGCTCGTAGGCGGCCTTGATCTTTTCCTGCACCTCGTACGCGCGGTGCACGATCCAGCGGTCCAGCGCGACCATGTCCTCCAGCGGGCGCAGGTGCACGGACGGGTCGAAGCCGTGCAGGTTGCCCAGCAGGAAGCGCGCGGTGTTGCGGATGCGGCGGTAGGCGTCGGCGTTGCGCTTGAGGATCTCCTGCGACAGCGACATCTCGTTGCTGTAGTCGGCCGAGGCGATCCACAGGCGCAGGATGTCCGCGCCCAGCGTCTTCATGATGTCCTGCGGCTCGATGCCGTTGCCCAGCGACTTGGACATCTTGCGGCCGTGCTCGTCCACGGTGAACCCGTGGGTCAGGCACTGCCGGTACGGCGCGGCCTTGTCGATCGCCACGCCGGTCAGCAGCGAGGACTGGAACCAGCCGCGGTGCTGGTCCGACCCTTCCAGGTACAGGTCGGCCGGCTTGCCGAAGCCGCGCTCCAGCAGCACGCCTTCATGGGTGACGCCGGAGTCGAACCAGACATCGAGGATGTCGGTGATCCTGTCGTAGTCGCCCGCCTCGTCGCCGAGCAGTTCGGCCGCATCCAGCGAGTACCAGACGTCGATGCCGCCCTGCTCCACCCGGTCGGCCACCTGCCGCATCAGCTCGACGCTGCGCGGATGCGGCTCGCCGGTTTCGCGGTGCACGAACAGCGCGATCGGCACGCCCCAGGTGCGCTGGCGCGAGATCGTCCAGTCCGGGCGGCCTTCGACCATGCCGGCGATGCGGGCCTGGCCCCATTCCGGATACCACTTCACCTGCTCGATGGCCTTCAGCGCATCGGCGCGCAGGTTGGCCTGCTCCATCGAGATGAACCACTGCGGGGTGGCGCGGAACGCGATCGGGGTCTTGTGCCGCCAGCAGTGCGGATAGCTGTGGGTCAGCTTGCTCGCCGCCAGCAGCGCGCCGCTGGCGCGCAGCACCTCGATGATGACGTCGTTGGCCTTCCAGATGTGCTGCCCGGCCAGCTCCACGCCATGCGCGGCCGGCGTCGACGGCAGGTACACGCCGCGGCCATCGACCGGATTGAGCTGGGCGGCGGTGTACTGGTCGATCAGGCCGTACTGGCGGCTGACCACGTAGTCCTCCTGGCCGTGGCCGGGAGCGGTATGCACCGCACCGGTGCCGTCCTCGTCGGACACGTGCTCGCCGAGCAGCACCGGGATATCGCGCTCATCGTAGAACGGATGGGCGAAGCGCTTGCCTTCCAGCGCCGCGCCCTGCACGCGGCCATGCACGACCAGATCGGTCACGCCGTAGCGCTGCAGCGCGCGCTCGGCCAGCGCGTCGGCCAGCACCAGCCAGCGACGGCGACCGGCATGCGCCGGGCCTTCGACCAGCGCGTACTCGATGCCCGCACCCAGCGACACCGCCAGCGAGGCCGGCAGCGTCCACGGCGTGGTGGTCCAGATCGGCACCGCGACCTCGACATCGGCCGGCAGCTCGACGCCGAATGCGGCCGCCACGTCGCGCGCATCGCGCGCCGCATAGGCCACATCGACCGCCGGCGACTCCTTGTCCTGGTACTCGATCTCGGCCTCGGCCAGGGCCGAGCCGCAGTCGAAGCACCAGTGCACCGGCTTCACGCCGCGGCTCAGGTGGCCGTTCGCCACGACCTTGGACAGGGCGCGGATCTCGTCGGCCTCGAAGCGGAAGTTCAGCGTCTTGTACGGGTTGTCCCAGTCGCCGATCACGCCCAGGCGCTTGAAGTCGCGGCGCTGGATCTCGATCTGCGCCTCGGCGTACTCGCGGCACTTCTGGCGGAACTCGGTCGCGTCGAGCTTGACCCCGACCTTGCCGTACTTCTTCTCGATCGCGATCTCGATCGGCAGGCCATGGCAGTCCCAGCCCGGCACGTACGGCGCGTCGAAGCCGGCCAGGTACTTGGACTTGACGATGATGTCCTTGAGGATCTTGTTGACCGCGTGGCCCAAATGGATCGCACCGTTCGCATACGGCGGGCCGTCGTGCAGCACGAACAGCGGCCGGCCCTTGGCGTTGGCGCGCAGCTGCGCGTACAGGCCGTCGGCTTCCCAGCGTGCCAGGGTGTCCGGCTCGCGCTTGGGCAGGTCGCCGCGCATCGGGAAATCCGTCGCCGGCAGGTTGAGAGTGGCTTTGTAGTCTTGGGTCACGGGGATCTACCGTTGAGCGGCGGCTTCGATGGAACGTGCGGGCAGCTGGCCGCCGGCGAGCACCTGGCGGGCCTGTTCGGCATCGCGGTGCATCTGGGCGGTCAGGCTGGGCAGGTCGGGGAATTTCTCTTCGTCGCGCAGCTTGGCGACGAACTCGACATCGATGTGGCGCCCGTACAGGTCGCCGGCGAAATCGAACAGATGCGCTTCCAGCAACGGCTCGACGCCGTCCACCGTCGGCCGGGTGCCGAAACTGGACACCGACGGCCACGGCTGATCGGCGATGCCGTGCACGCGCGTGGCGTAGATGCCGGCCAGCGCGGGTGCCTTCGGGAACCGCAGGTTGGCGGTCGGGAAGCCCAGCGTGCGGCCGAGCTGGCGACCACGCACCACCCGCCCGCCGATGCTGTACGGCCGTCCCAGCAGGGCGGTGGCGCGATCGAAATCGCCGGCCAGCAGCGCCTCGCGGATGCGGGTGCTGGACACGCGCTCGCCGGCCAGCGCCACCGGCGCGATCTCGCCAGCGGTGAAACCATGCGTGGCGCCCAGCGCCTGCAGCAGGGCCAGGTCGCCACCACGACGATGGCCGAAGCGGAACTCCGGACCGATCCAGACCTCACGCGCCGCCAGCCGCCCGACCAGCACGCGCTGCACGAAGTCCTCGGCGCTCATCGCCGCCAGCGCCGCGTCGAACCGCAGCAGGCCCAGCGTCTCGATGCCCAGCCCGGACAGCGCCTGGATCTTGCCGCGCGGCAGGGTCAGACGCGGCGGCGGCGTATCGCGGGCGAAGAACTCGCGCGGCA
>Ga0075364_10000612_pt1 | contig 18415 bp, 16 predicted proteins | sample EndMetdeltDD1764_FD_71517 | JGI IMG/M metagenome (GOLD analysis project Ga0075364, IMG submission 71517) | Populus endosphere microbial communities from Tennessee, USA - Endosphere MetaG P. deltoides DD176-4 | ecosystem: Host-associated > Plants > Roots > Endosphere | place: USA: Tennessee...
AAGGAGAACTGGGAGATGGCCGGCTACCCGGTCGAGAACCACGGCTTCGAGCGCGCGACGAGCTGGGCCGACGAGTACCGGCGGATCCTGAAGCTGTTCGAAGACAATCTGCGGGTGCCGAAACCGGTGAAGACGTCGTAGTGCCCTCCTGCCACCCCGTGACAGGCATGACCGCCAGTGCTCGTGCTTAGCGCTTTGGTGCTGCCGTGATTGGGGCGCTGCTGGTCCTGGTCGTGGGGCAGGCCACGCCGCACGTGGCGGTGGACGCGCGATCGCTGCGCCCAGGCGAAGTGCTGCGCGTGACGGTCACGTCGGCGCGGTCGGACGCGCCGGTGATCGTTCGGACGTTCGATCGTGACTGGCCGGTCTATGCCGACGGCGAGGGACGCTGGCGCGCGCTCGTGGGCATCGATCTCGACACGCGTCCGGGACGGTACACTCTCGTCGTCACGACGCCGTCCGGCCGCGTCGAGCGATCGCTCGACGTCGAGCGGCGGGTCTTTCCGACGAGGCGGCTGACCGTCGATCCCGACCTCGTCAATCCGCCGCCCGAGATGCGCGAGCGGATCGATCGCGAGGCGCGCGCGCTCCGCGACGTCTGGAACGCGTCGTCATCCGAGCGCCTCTGGCGGGCCTTCGTGCGCCCGGTGCCCGATGAGGCCAACAGCGCGTTCGGGACGCGCAGCATCTACAACGGCGAGGCGCGATCGCCCCACAGCGGCGCCGACTTCAGCAGCCCGGCGGGGCGGCCGGTCGAGGCACCCGGCGCCGGCCGCGTCGTCGTCGCCGACGCCCTGTACTTCACGGGCAATACCGTCGTGATCGATCACGGGCAGGGACTGTTCTCCCTGCTCGCGCATCTCTCGGCGATCGCCGTTCGCCCCGGCGAAACGGTCGCCGCCGGAGACGTCGTCGGGAAGGTGGGCGCGACGGGCCGCGTCACGGGACCACACCTTCACTGGACGGTGCGCGTGAACGGCGCCCGCGTCGATCCGCTCTCGCTGTTGTACGTGGCGCGATCAGCGCCAGACGCGGAGCATGAACGCCAGGAGCGCAGCGGTGGTCGCCACCTGGCCAATCCAGAACACGAACGACCAGCGCACAATCTCGACGCGGGTCGTCGCGAGCTCGGCTCGAATCGCGGCGAGCCCTTCCTGCAGCGCCTTGTAGAACTCCTGACGCAGCAACGCGACTTCCTGCGTCAGCCGGCGCTCGAATCGATCGCTCGCCGTCAGCATCACGTTTTCGCTCCAGTTCTTCTTTTCCGAGTCGAGCAGCTCGACCAGGCCGAAGGTGCCGTCGTCGCCGAGCCTCGTTCGGAGGGGTCCCGGAATTCGTCCACCAGTCATATTCACCCCGTATCTGATGGTGCCCGACCCTGTGACGACGACGATGCCATCGTCGTCGGGGCGAGTCAAGTGCCGGTGCGTTGGTCTGAGCGAACGGCCGCAGCGAATGCGATCGGATAGGGCTAGACTGTGCGGGACATGACCGACGCCGAGGTTCTCGATCTCTTCCGCCAGTCGGGCGCGCTGCTCGAAGGGCACTTCAAACTCTCTTCCGGACTGCACAGCGATCGCTACCTGCAGAGCGCGCTCGTGCTGCAGCACCCTGATCTGGCCGAACGGCTGGGACGCGGCATCGCCGAGCGCGCGCGTCATCTGCGGGCCACGGCGGTGCTGTCGCCGGCGCTGGGCGGCATCGTGATCGGACAGGAAGTGGGACGCGCGCTCCAGGTGCGCGCGCTCTTCGCGGAGCGCCAGGACGGCGTGCTGACGCTGCGCCGCGGCTTCACGCTCGGTCCCGGCGATCGCGTCCTCGTCGTCGAGGACGTGATCACGACGGGCGGATCGACGCGCGAGACCATCGCCGTCGCCGAGGCGGCCGGCGCGCGTGTCGTCGGGGCGTCTTCGATCATCGATCGCGGCTCACAGTCATCGAGACTCGACGTCCCGCTGGAATCGCTGGTGAAGCTGCAGGTCGTCGCTCACGATCCGGCCGCCTGTCCTCTCTGCGCGCAGGGGCTGCCGGTCGTGAAGCCCGGCAGCCGCGCGTGAGCGTGAGGAGGTTGGAGGTTGGGTGCTGGAGGTTGGTTTCGGGAAGGCGTGACGCGCCTGGCTCTCGATCCTGATCGCCGCAGGCCTTCCCGAAACCAACCTCCACGACCCAACCTCCATCCTCCAGCACCCAACCTCCACCCTCCAGCCTGATGCGCACGATCAAGCTGACGATCGCGTACGACGGCACCGGCTATGTCGGGTGGCAGCGCCAGGCGGCGGGCGAGTCGATCCAGGGACTGCTCGAAGACGCGTTGTCGACGATCGACGGACGCGCCGTCACCGTGCACGGCGCGGGCCGCACCGACGCCGGCGTGCACGCGATCGGGCAGGTCGCGAGTGCCCGCGTGGCGTGCGCGCACGACGAGGCGACGCTGGCGCGCGCGCTGAACGCGAACCTGCCGCCGGCCGTACGCGTGTTCGGCGTCAGCGTGATGCCGGACGCGTTTCACGCCCGCTTCAGCGCGACCGGCAAGACCTACGAGTACCGCATCTGGAACGGTCCCGTCGTCCCGCCCGTGCTGCGGCTCTACACGTGGCACGTGCCCCAGCCGCTCGACGCGCAGGTCATGCAGGAGGCCGCGGACGTCCTCGCCGGCCAGCACGACTTCGCGGCGTTCCAGGGCGGCGGCAGTCCGACGCACACGACGGTGCGCCGGATGACCTCGGCGCGGTGGCTGCGCGCCGCCGACGATGCGCTCGTGTTCGAGATCGCCGGCGAGGGGTTTCTCCGCTACATGGTCCGGAGCCTCGTGGGGACGCTCGTCGAGATCGGCCAGCGCCGGCGGGACCCGGGGGATCTGGCGCGGCTGCTCGAGACCCGGGAGCGCTCCGGAGCCGGCCGGACGGCGCCGCCGGAGGGGCTGTTTCTGGTGAAGGTGGAGTACCATATCGATCGAGCGTCATGAGCCTCGACGACATCCTCGCGGACGTGCAGCCCGGCTCGGCGGAAGAGGCGCTGGCGCGGCAGGTCGACTTCGAGCGGCTGCCGGCGCACATCGCCGTGATCATGGACGGCAACGGCCGCTGGGCCGCGCAGCGGCACCTCCCGCGCGTCGAAGGACATCGCAACGGCATCGAGTCGGTGCGCGCCGTGGTCGAAGGCTCGGCGCGGCTCGGCATCAAGGTCCTCACGCTCTACGCGTTCTCGGTCGAGAACTGGAAGCGGCCGCCCGCCGAAGTCGGCACGCTGATGATGCTGCTCAAGCGCTACCTGCGCTCCGAGCTGAACACCCTGCTCAAGAACGACATCCGCTTCAGGGTCGTGGGCCGGATGCAAGATCTCGCGCCCGACGTGCAGCGCGAGCTGCGGGACGCCGAGGAGAAGACGGTCCGCAACCGCGGGATGATCTTCAACATCGCGCTCAACTACGGCGGCCGCGCCGAGATCGTCGAGGCGGCGCGAAAGCTCGTCGCCGCCGGCCTGCGTCCCGACGACATCGACGAGGCCGCGTTCTCGAATCAGCTCTACACGGCCGGCCAGCCCGATCCCGACCTGCTGATCCGCACGAGCGGAGAAATGCGCGTCAGCAACTTCTTGCTCTGGCAGATCGCGTACGCCGAGATCTGGGTCACCGACACGCTGTGGCCCGACTTCCGCCAGCGTCATCTGCTCGAGGCCATCCTCGCCTACCAGAAGCGGGAGCGCCGCTACGGCGGCATCAAGCAACCCGCGGTCGCCGGGCGGTGAGCGGCCGCGACCCGCGACCCGCAGCCCGCGTCCCGCGATGACCAGGGTCCTCTCGGCGCTCGCCCTCCTCCCGCTCGTCATCGGGACGATCTGGTTTCTGCCGCCGTCGGGCACGCTGGTGATGGCGGTGATCGCGGGCGTGCTCGCCCTGATCGAGTTCAGCGCGATGGCGAAGGCGCTCGGCGTCACCGTCCCGCGCGTGATCGCCGGCGCGGCGATGATTCTCGTCATCATCGCGATGGCGTCGGGCGACATCGTCGCTCACGACCGCGCGACGGAAGGCAGTTACTACCTCTTCCCGAATTTCGTGCCGGTGGTCCTGCTCGCGGCGCTGATCGTGGGCGGTGCGCTGGCCGTCGGCCGCGGCAGTCCCGCGCCAGGCGTCCTGGCGGACGTCGCCGCGACGTTGTTCGCGCCGCTGTACCTCGGGCTGCCGCTCGGCGCGCTGGTGTGGGTGCGCGCCAACTGGTGGTTCGCGTCGGGCCGTGCCGACGGCCGTGCCGCGGTCCTGCTGCTGCTCGGCGTGATCGTGGTCAGCGACTCCGCGCAGTACTACTGCGGGCGTGCGTTCGGCCGCCGGCCGCTGGCGCCCGCGATCAGCCCCAAGAAGACCGTCGAGGGAGCGATCGGCGGCGTGGTGTTCGGGACGGCCGCCACCATGCTCGGCGGCCACTACATCTTCAACACGCCGCTCTGGATCGTGGGGCTTCTCGGCGCGGCGATCGCCCTCCTCGGCATCGTCGGCGACCTGTTCGAGTCGCTGCTCAAGCGCAGCGCCGGGGTGAAAGACTCCTCGAACCTCATTCCCGGGCACGGCGGCGTCCTCGATCGCATCGACAGCTGGCTGTTCGCCGCGCCGGTCTACTACGTCTTCATCCGGTTCGTCGCGTGAAAGGCGTCGCGATCCTCGGTTCCACGGGCTCGATCGGCCAGAGCGCGCTCTCGGTCGTCGACACGCATCCCGACAAGCTGCGCGTCGTCGCGCTCGCCGCGGGCGGCAACGCCGACAAGCTCGCCGAGCAGGCAGGGAAGTACCGCCCGTCGATGTCGGCGCTCGCCTCCGAACGCGGACCGGCATGCCTGATCGACGTCGCCACGCATCCCGACGCCGACGTCGTGCTGTTCGCGTCCGCCGGGACCGCGGCGCTCGACGCGGTCCTCGCCGCGATCGACGCCGGCAAGACGATCGCGCTCGCCAACAAGGAAATCCTGGTGATGGCCGGCTCGGTCGTGATGGCGGCGGCGAAGCGCAAGGGCGTCGCCGTGCTGCCGGTCGACAGCGAGCACAACGCGATTCACCAGTGCCTGCACGGACGCCAGCCGTCGGAAGTCACGCGGCTGATCCTCACCGCGTCGGGCGGGCCGTTCCGCGGCCTCGCGGCCGGCGCGCTCGCGCACGTCACCGCTGAAGACGCGCTGCGGCATCCGACGTGGCGCATGGGACCGAAGATCACGATCGACTCCGCCACGCTGATGAACAAGGGGCTCGAGGTGATCGAGGCGCGCTGGCTCTTCGACACGGGCGCCGATCGCATCGACGTGATCGTCCACCCGCAGTCGATCGTCCACTCGATGGTGGAGCTGGTCGACGGCTCGGTAATCGCGCAGCTGGGCGTGACCGACATGCGGCTGCCGATTCAGTACGCGTTCTCGTACCCGGAACGGTGGGGGGCGCCGGTCCCGGCGCTGGATCTCGCGCGCGCGGGAAAGCTCGAATTCGAGCCACCCGATATCACGCGCTTTCCCTGCCTCGATCTGGCGTTTCGCGCGCTGAAAGGGACGGAGGGCCTGTCGATCGTGCTGAACGCCGCGAACGAGATTGCCGTATCTGCGTTCATGGAAGGAAGGCTCGGCTTCCCCGGCATCCCGGCCGTCATCCGCCAGGCCATGGACGCCTACGAGCGGGACGGCGGCAGCCACGTCTCTGGCCTGGACGACGTACGCGAGATCGACGGCTGGGCCCGCCGGTTCGCGGCCCGGGCGACGGCTGGAGTACAATCAACCTCTTGACCATCCTGGCCTTTCTCTTCGTTCTCGGAGTGCTGATTTTCGTGCACGAGCTCGGCCATTTCCTGATGGCCCGGCGCATCGGCGTGCGCGTCCTGACGTTCTCGCTTGGATTCGGTCCGAAGCTGATCAACGTCAAGCGCGGCGACACCGAATACTGCATCAGCGCGATCCCGCTCGGCGGCTACGTGAAGATGGCCGGCGAGAACCCCGAAGATTCCCGTACCGGCGCGCCCGACGAATACCTCTCCAAAGGAAAGTGGCAGCGCTTCCAGGTCCTCGTGATGGGCCCGGTGATGAACCTCCTGCTCGCCGTCGTCGTGATGGCGGTCGTGTTCTACCAGGGCGCCCAGGTCCCGCTCTACGAGCAGCAGCCGGTCGTCGTCGGCAGCTTCGCGGAAACGTCGATCGCGCAGAAGGCCGGCGTGCTGGTGGGCGATCAGATCGTGACCATCGACGGCAAGCCGATCGACAACTGGGACCAGTTCCCGATGGCGATCGTCGGGAAAGCCAACCGCACCGTCGAGCTCGGCATCGTACGCGCCGGCGCGCCCGTTCAGCTCACGCTCGTCCCGCGCGCGGTTGGCAAGTACGAGCTGGGCGACATCGGGATCCTGCCGCTCGTCCATCCCGAAGTCGCCGAGCTGAACCCCGGCGAGCCCGGCTCGGAGGCCGGGCTGCGGAAGGGCGACGTCGTGCTTGCGGCGGGCACCGAGCACAGCATCACCTACGACCGCCTGATCGCGGCCATCCGCGGCAGCGAGAACACGGTCCTTCCGTTCAAGATCAAGCGCGGCGACACCGTCCAGACGATTCCGGTCACTCCGCGGAAGATCCGCGGCACGGTGATGATCGGCGCGACCATCCGCGCATTCGAGACGCGCACCGTCGAGCCGGGGCCGTGGCAGGCGGTCAAGCTGTCGGTCAAGAAGAACTGGGAGTGGGCGACGCAGATTGTCGAGACCCTCATCGGGCTCTTCACGCGCGAAACCTCGGTGAAGCAGCTGATGGGCCCCGTCGCGATTGCCGATCTCTCGGGCACCGCGGCCTCGGCCGGATGGATCGAGCTGTTCAGCCTGATGGCGATGATCAGCCTGAACCTCGGGCTGCTCAACCTGATGCCGATCCCGGTGCTGGACGGCGGCCACATCTTCATCCTGGCCCTCGAAGGGCTTGCGCGCCGCGACTTCAGCATGAAGGTGAAGGAGAAGATGCTCCTCGGAGGGTTCGTCCTGCTGCTGATGCTCATGACGACGGTGATCTACAACGATCTGATGCGCATCCAATGGATCGAAAATCTCGTGCCCTGGCGCTAGGCGCCGCTCTCGCGTTCACCCTCCTCATTCCCTCGCTGCACGGGCAGCAGCCCGAGCCTCTCGGGACCGGCACGTTCTCCATCCTTGGCTACGATCCCGACACGGGCGAGCTCGGCGCAGCCGTGCAGTCGCGCGTGTTCTCCGTCGGCAACGGCGTGTTGTGGGCCGAGGCCGGCGTCGGCGTCGCCGCCACGCAGGCGATCGTCGACGTCAGCTACGGTCCGCAGGCGCTCGCGCTCCTGCGCGAAGGCAAGGCGCCGGCCGACATCGTCAAGGCCATCCTCGATCGCGATACGGATCCCGGCTACGGCGGCCAGCCGTGGCCGAAGGCCGGCCGGCAGTTCGCCGTGATGAACCCGAAGGGGGAGTACGCCGCCCACACGGGACCCCAGGCGAGCACGTGGGCGGGGAACAAGAGCGGAAAGTTCTGCACCGCCCAGGGCAACATCCTCGCGGGCGAAGCCGTCGTCACCAACATGGTGAAGAATTTCGAGGAGACGAAAGGCCCGCTGTCGCTGCGCCTGGTCGCGGCGCTGGAGGGCGGACAGGCCGCCGGCGGAGACACGCGCGGCCAGCAGTCGGCGGCGCTGATTATCGTCAAGAAGGACTGCGGCGTGTGGCTGCACAACGACACGGTGCTGCGCCTGCAGGTGGACGACAATCCCGAACCGATCAAGGAACTGCGCCGCCTCGTCGAGAAGTCCGTGGAGTCGTCTGCTCGCGCCCGACGTGCACGCCCTGGCTGTGCGGGGGTGAATGGCGGGCCGCGCTGACAGTTACCAGTAGCCAGTTACCAGTTACCAGTTACCGGACCCTGCCGCCTTCGCTGCAGTTGTGGCGGGTCCGCGAAGTCTTGACGGAAGCGGGAAGGGTTCCAGCCTACGTCTTCTTTTTCTTCTTCTTCGGTTCTGCTTTCACGATCCGCGCGTAGTCGGCTTCGGCGGCGACGTAGATCGGGTCCATCCACATCTTCTTGTTCTTCTCGACGATCTGTTTCAGCAGATCCTTCGCCGCGGGCTTCTGATCGGCGAGCAGCCGATCGACCGCGTCCATGTAGGATGCCGCGATGGACGGCGATGCGTCCTTCGGCTTCGGCGCGACGGTTCCGGGCAGCGTGATCTCCGGTGAACGGCGTCCGGTGTCAGCCGGCGCGGCTGGCCGCGTCCCCGCGGACGCACCGGCGCGGCGTGCGGCGAGATAGCCGAACACGCCCGGGTCCTTGCAGGTGCCGTACTCGTCGTGCGATTGCCTGTAGTCGGCCAGGAGATACAGCGCGAACGCGACGTCGCAATGCGCCTCCGGCAGCGCATCGGCCGCCTTCCTGAATTCCCGCTGCGCCAGCTCGAACTTTCGGATGGTAATGAAGCCGCGGCCGCGCTCGAGGCGCAGCGCCGGCGCGTCGGCCTTGCCTTCGATCGCGCGCGTCAGCGTCTCCAGCGCATCGCCGATGCGTCCGAGATCGCGCTGCGCGCGGGCCAGCCTGAGCGCGGCATCCTGGCTGGCCGGATCGCGCGCGACATCCCCCCGCGCCTGCGCGACCTCCGCCTCGAGCCGCGCCCGCTCGGCTTTGGGCACCGGCGGCGCGTACAACGGCGCTTCCAGGAGCGAGAGCGTCTCCGGCTGCTGGACCGGCGCGATCAGCGCAAGCGTCAGAAGAAGGGCGAACGTCACGAACATAGAATAGCGGGTTCAAGGTCCGAAGCCGGAAGCCGGAAGCCGGAAGCCGGGAGCCGGGAGCCGGGAGCCGGAAGCCGGAAGCCGGAAGCTGGAAGCTGCATGCGACAGGAATTCAAACCGATGCTGGCGCTGGCGGCGCCCGTCGTCCTCGCCGAGCTGGGGTGGGTGATGATGGGGATCGTCGACACGCTCATGGTCGGGCGCCTCGGCGCGCACGCCATCGGCGCGGTGGGGCTGGCGAGCACGCTCTTCATCGCCGTCGCCGTCTTCGCGACGGGCATGCTGCTCGGCCTCGATCCGCTCGTGTCGCAGGCATTCGGCGCCGGCCGTCTCGAGGAATGTCATCGATGGCTGGTGGACGGTGTGTGGCTGAGCCTCTTCGTCGCGGTCCCGACCGTAGGCCTGGTGTACGTGCTCCGCGCGTCGATCGCATCCTGGGGCCTGCCCCCGGAAGTCGTCGCGCTCGTGCGCCCGTACCTCGCCATCCTCGTGTGGAGCCTGCCGCCCTTGCTGCTCCATGTCGCGTTCCGCCGCTACCTGCAGGCGATCCACATGGCGCGGCACGTGACGATCGCGCTGATCCTCGCGAACGTCGTCAACGCGTTCGGCAACTGGGTCCTGGTCTTCGGGCACCTCGGATTCCCGGCGATGGGCGTGCCCGGATCGGCGCTGGCCACACTGGTCGCGCGGGTGTTCATGGCGGCGTACCTGCTGGCGGTCATCCTGGGGCACGAACTTCAGGTCCCTCCGAGGCTGCGCGACACGCCGCTGGGCATCCATCCGGCGCGGCTGCGGCGGCTCGTCGCGCTCGGCTTCCCGGCGGCCGGACAGATGGTGGCCGAAGTCGGCGTCTTTTCCGCGGCGACCGCCCTCGCGGGCCGGGTTTCGACCGATGCCCTCGCGGCACACCAGATCGCGCTGAACCTCGCGTCGTTCACCTTCATGGTGCCGTTCGGGATCGCGTCGGCCGCGGCGGTCCGCGTAGGCCATGCGGTCGGCCGGCGGGATCCCGCCGGTGCGATGCGCGCCGGATGGACCGCCATCGCGATCGGCGTCGGATTCATGGCGGTGGCTGCCGCCGCGTTCCTGCTGGCGCCGCGCCTGCTCGTCGGCGCCTTCACGACCGATCGCACCGTCATCGAGACCGGCGTGGCGCTCCTGTTCGTCGCCGCCGTCTTCCAGCTGTTCGACGGTGTGCAGGGCGTGACGACCGGCGCGCTCCGCGGACTCGGCGATACGCGGACGGCGATGCTGTGGAATCTCGCCGGCCACTGGGCAGTTGGGCTCCCGCTCGGATACGTCCTGTGCTTCCGTCGGGGCTACGGTGTGGTCGGCCTCTGGTGGGGACTGTCAGCCGGGCTCGTCATCTGTGCCGTGGCGCTCATCGTTTCGTGGATGCGCAAAGGCACTCGCCTGGTTCCCTGAGGCCGGAGACGGTCTAGAGCCGGCTCGTGATCCGCTACCCGCGCTTCGCGTATCGCGTCGCGACGTACTCGTCCACGAGCTGCCGGAACGCCACTGCGAGCTCGTCGTACGTGCCGCGCAGCGTCGTCGCGTGCTGCCCGTCGATGTAGACGGGGCAGTTCGGCGCTTCGCCGGTGCCGGGCAGGCTGATGCCGATGCTGGCGGCCTTCGACTCGCCTGGACCGTTGACGACGCAGCCCATGACGGCGAGGGTCATCGTCTCCACACCTTCATACTGCGACTTCCACTCGGGCATCCGCTCGCGGATGTACGCCTGCGTCCGCTCGGCGAGCTCCTGGAACGTACTGCTCGTCGTGCGGCCGCAGCCGGGGCAGGCCGTGACGCTCGGCGAGAACGAACGAAGGCCCAGCGCCTGCAGCAGCTCGCAGGCCGCGTAGACCTCTTCCCGCCGATCGCCGCCGGGCTTGGGGGTCAGCGAGACGCGGATCGTGTCGCCGATGCCCTCGTTGAGCAGGACGCCCATCGCCGACGCCGACCACACGAGCCCCTTCGTGCCCATCCCGGCTTCGGTGAGCCCGAGGTGCAGCGGCTGGTCGGTCTTGCGCGACAGGTCGCGATAGATCGCGATCAGATCGCGCGGACGCGACGTCTTGCACGAGATGATGATCTGATCGCGGCGCAGGCCCGACTCGAGCGCCAGCTCCGTCGACTGGACGGCGGACAGCACCATGCACTCGTTGATGATCTCTTCCGAGGTCCGCCCGAGCCCGCCGTCGGTGTTCTCCTGCATCTTCGCCACGACCAGCTCCTGGTTGAGCGAGCCGCCGTTGACGCCGATCCGAACCGGCTTGTCGCGATCTCTGGCCACGCCGCAGATGGTGGCGAACTGCTCGTCCCGCCGGCGTCCCGTGCCGACGTTGCCGGGGTTGATGCGGTACTTGTCGAGGGCGGCCGCGCAGCCGGGGTAGCGCGTCAAAAGGAGGTGGCCGTTGTAGTGGAAGTCGCCGATGAGGGGGGCCGTGACGCCCGCGTCGAGCATCCGCTGCTTGATCTCGGGGACGGCCGCGGCCGCTTCCGGCACGTTGACGGTCACGCGGACCATCTCGGACCCGGCTTCGGCGAGCTCGATGCACTGCCGCGCGGTGGCTGCCGCGTCGGCCGTGTCGGTCATCGTCATCGACTGCACGACGACCGGCGCGCCGCCGCCGACCTGCACCGCGCCCACGCGAACGCCGATAGTCCTGTGGAGCTTGACGGTGGACATGTGGTGGATACAGGACGATTCTACCATCCGGGTACAGCCCAGCCGTTCGTTTCCCGCCCGTTTCCGCGCGGCGTCACTCTTGCAATGAGACCCCCGACGAGAGGAGCACGACCGATGAGTGTGATCAAGGTGATGGGTCCCGCCGCGCTGGCGCTGGCGATTGCGGTGCCGGCAATGGCGCAGACGAACCAGGGAACATATGGAACGAGCCGGCCTCCGGTGACGGCATCGGATATTCAGCGGCTGCAGGATCAGGTCTACGACACCGGCAACGAAGTGTCGCGCCTGCGATCGCGCGATCAGGCGGCAGCCGATCGCCTCGAGACGCGTCTCGACGATCTCCGTGACGAGGTCGTCTACCTCCGCGTCAAGCTGCGGAAGGAAGGCAACGTCTCGCGGAACGACTACGACAGCGTCCGCGGCCAGATCGACTCGATCCGCTCCGAGGCGCGGGGCCAGGCTGCCGAAACGCGTCAGGACAACTCGACCTGGGGCAACAGCGGATCGGCCACGACCACGGGATCGGGCAGCGGCACCGGCTCGGGATCCGGCTCCAGCAACTGGCCGACGGGGACGACCGGCCAGAGCGCGCCGCGGCGCAACGAGGTGCCCGCCGGCACCGAGATCGACGTGCGGCTCGAGCGTGAGTTGAACTCCGACACGGCGCAGGTGGAGGATCGCTTCACGGCGACGACGCTCGCGGACCTCTATCAGGGCAACACGGTCCTGATCCCCGCCGGCTCGACGCTGCGTGGCATCGTCAGCTCGGTGCAGAAGGCTTCGCGCACCGAACGGAAGGGCGCGATGACCGTCGCGTTCGATCAGATCTCGATCAACGGGCGCACGTATCCCATTCACGCGACGGTGAGCCAGGCCATCGAGAGCGAAGGCATCAAGGGGGAGGTCGGCAAGATCGGGGCGGGCGCCGGCGTGGGCGCGATCCTCGGCGGCATCATCGGCGGCGCCAAGGGCGCGCTGCTCGGCGTGCTGATCGGCGGCGGCGGCACGATCGCCGCGACCGAAGGCAAGGACGTCAAGCTGCCCCCCGGGACCGTGCTGCGCGTCCGCATGGAACAAGCCGTACAGATCCGGTGACGTGCATTCCGCCTGAAGGCGGAAGCTACACGTGAGATATCAGCGGCGCTACACGTGCGATATCAGCGGCGCTACACGTGCGATAGCAGTGGCGATACACGTGAGATAGCAGTGGCGCTACACGTGAGATGTCAGCGGAAGCGACACGTGACAGATCATTCGATGTTCTTCAGGGCGGCGCGAGCCGCCCTGATCGTTTTATCGACGTCTTTTTCGGTGTGTGCGCCCGACAGGAACCAGGCCTCGAACTGCGACGGGGGCGGATACACGCCCTGGGCGAGCATGCGCTTGAAGAACGCGGCGTAGCGCGCCGTGTCGGCGGTCATCGCCGAGGTCAGATCGCGCACCGGCGATGACGTGAAGAACGGCGTCAGCAGCGAGCCGAACGCGTTCACCTGCATCGGCACGCCGGCGTCGCGCGCGGCGTCGGCGAGCCCGCCCGCCAGCTGGGCGCCGAGCTTCGCGAGGTGGCGATACAACTTCGGCGACAGCTCGCCGAGCGACCACAGGCCCGCGGTCATCGCCAGCGGATTCCCCGACAGCGTGCCGGCCTGGTAGACCGGACCGGCCGGCGCCACCAGCGACATCACGTCCGCACGGCCCCCATAGGCGCCGACCGGCAGCCCGCCGCCGATGATCTTCCCCAGGCACGTCAGGTCCGGCTTGATCCCGAAAACCTGCTGGGCGCCGCCGGCGGCGGCGCGGAATCCCGAGATCACTTCGTCGAAGATCAGCAGCGCGCCATGCCGCGTGCAGGCATCGCGGAGGCCCTGCAGGAATCCGTCGCGCGGCGGGACGACGCCGATGTTTCCGGCGATGGGCTCGACGATGACGGCCGCGATCTGGTTCGGGTACTTCGCGAAGAGCGCCTCGACCGACGCGGCGTCGTTGTACCTGGCGAGCAGCGTTTCCGCCGCCGCCGCGGCGGGCACGCCGGGGCTCGTCGGAATGCCGAGCGTCAGCGCGCCGGATCCGGCCTGGACGAGGAACCAGTCGGCGTGCCCGTGATAGCAGCCCTCGAACTTCACGATCTTGTCGCGCTTCGTCGCGGCGCGCGCGACGCGCACGGCGCTCATCGTCGCTTCGGTGCCCGAGCTGACGAAGCGGACGCGCTCCATCGACGGCATCAGCGTGGCCACGCGGCGGGCGAGATGCGTCTCGAGCTCCGTCGGCGCGCCGAAGCTCGTGCCGCGCGCGGCCGCCGCGGCGAGCGCCTTCACCAGGCCTTTGGGGGCGTGACCGTGGATCAGCGGTCCCCACGACAAGACATAGTCGATGTAGACGTTGCCGTCGGCGTCTTCGATGTGTGCGCCCTTACCACGCGTCACGAACAGCGGAGTGCCGCCGACGGATTTGAACGCGCGAACGGGACTGTCGACGCCGCCGGGCAGAATCCGCGCCGCACTCTCGAACAATTTCTCTGACGCGGCATAGCGCGATCGCCTTTTCCGGATCATGTTCGCCACCATAGCACGCGCGACGCAGCGGACTATCTGAATCCGCTGGTTGGCTTGCGTTTGCGTAAAGCCGGAACGCTGAGATGCGGTCGCGCCGGGTCAGCGTTTGGCGACGGCGTTCGCCACTGCGTCGGATGCGCGCGCGATGAGGGGCGTGAGCAGATCCTCGCCGTTCGTCTTGGCCTTCGCCTTTTCGGTCTTCAGCGGCACGATGGCGCCGCCGTCGGCGGTGTCGACGCGATACGTCATCGTGAATTCGTCCTTCGCGCGCGTCGTCCGCGCGACCGACGCGACCGCTTCCGCGCCGCTGCGCGCCGCGCCGACTGCGGCGGCCGCACCGTAGCTCGGCAGCGGGATGTAGCCCGCCGTCGATCCGGCCGCGTGCGCCACCGCGCCGAGCTTGCTGCCGCCGCCGCCGGACTGCTTGCGCACCAGCGTCACGGTCAGGATCTTGGTGCAGCCCTTCAGCCGCGCTTCCTGCGCGGCCTGCGACGAGAGACGCGCCTCGAGCTCGATCGACTTGATCGACGGACCGGTCAGATAGGACTGGAAGATCGAGCGAACCGACGTGGCCACCTCGATCGAGTCCTCCACGCCTTCGACCGACGGCAGCAGCAGCGCAACACATCCGGCGTCGACCGGCTGGGCGGCGTCGGCCTGCTGGGGAGACGTGGCAAGGACCGCGAGGGTCAACAGGTGAACAGCGATCATGGTTCCTCCGGGGGAGCGGGCACCTAGTATAGCTGGTGCCCGAGCGCGTCGCGATCCGGCGAGCCAGGAGTGCGTTTCTGAATCTGTGTAATCCCGCCTGAAGGCGGAAACGACACAAAAAGAGACGAGGCGCTAGAGCGGAAGACGCAGCGTCGCGCGGCAGCCTCTCGCGCCGGCGCGGTTCTCCAGACTCAGCGTGCCGCCGTGCGCTTCGGCGATCTGGCGGCTGAGCGCGAGGCCGATGCCCGAGCCCTGCGGCTTGGTCGTGAAGAACGGGACGAAGAGGTTCGACGTATCCGACAGGCCTGGGCCCTCGTCGTCGACGGTCAATTCGAGCAAGCCGTCCGTGGCCGTCCAGCCGATCGAGACGGTGCCGCCCGTCTCCTGCGTCGCGTCCACGGCGTTCCGGACGATGTTGATCAGCAGCTGTTCGAGCTGATCGGGGTCGGCTTCCACCTGCAGGTCCCCGCCGGCCTGCACGTGAATCGGCAGCCGGTTCTCGAGCTCGGCGATCCGATGCGCGAGCGGGAGGATCTGGATCGGCCGCTGCTGCGGCTTGGGCAGCTTGGCGAGCTGCGCGTACTGCCGCAGGAAGCGCCCGAGCGCGCCCGATCGGGTTTCGATGAGGTTCAGACCGTCCTGGATCTCGGCGGCGCGCGGGACGTCGGGGATGCGGCCGATCATCCGCTTGATGCTGTGCGCGATCGACTTGATCGGCGTCAGCGAGTTGTTGATTTCGTGCGAGAGGACGCGGACGATCCGCTGCCACGCGAGCTGCTGTTCCTCGCGCAGCGCGCGGCTCAGGTCGGCGAAGACGAGGAGCTGGTGCGGCTTGCCGTCGCGGTAGAAGGTCGAGCGGCGCAGCTCGAGGCGCCCGCCCGCGGCGCCGAACGCGCCCTCGATCAGCCGGGGCGTGTCGCCCGTGAGGTAGCGCTCGAGCCGCAGCGCGCGCGCGTCCCTGCCGAGGATGTCGGCGGATGTCTTGCCGAGCAGCCGCTCCGCGGCGGGATTGGCGAGCACCAGCCGCTCGTCCATGTCGAAGGCGAAGACGGCGACGTCGATCGCGCCCATGACGCTGGTCAGCAGGGCCGTGGACTCGACCGCTTCCGACCGCTGGCGCTGCAGCGTGTCGCCGAGCGAGTTGATCTCCTTCATCACGAGATCGGCGGCGCTGCCCGGTTTCGCGCCCGTCCCGCGGATCGAATAGTCCCCCTCGTGCAGCGCGCCCAGCAGGTTGGCGGCCAGGTAGAGGACGCGCGTCACCATCTGGTGCGCGGCAATCGCGCAGCTCACCCACACGACCAGCACGACGACCGCGAGCGTCCAGCGGACTTCGAAGCTGTAGTCCTGCCCCGAGACGATCCACGCGAGCGACGCGACCGCGGGGAGTCCGGAGAGCAATGTGAGGCCAAAGACGGCCTGCTCGAGGCTCCAGTGGACCTTTGCCGCGCGGTGCGCGGAATGACGGCTACTCGGTGTCCCTGACGCCATACTGCTGCAGCCGCCGGTAGAGCGCGCTCCGGCTCATGCCGAGTTGATCCGCCGCCAGCCGCACGTCGCCGTTGTGGCGCGCGAGCACCTTCTCGATGAACACCCGCTCGGCCTCCTCCAGTGAGAGATCTTCGGACGGCGGCGGCTCGCCCGCGACGCGGGGCCGGAGACTGAGATGTCTCGCGGCGATCGCCGTCGCGCTCGGATCGGCCATGAGGACCGCGCGCTCGACGGCGTGCGCCAGTTCGCGGACGTTCCCCGGCCAGGCGTGCGCGCGCATGGCGGCCAGGGCGTCCGCGTCGAATCCCGCCAGCCCCTTGCGGTAGCGGGCGCCGTAGATCCCGAGGAAATGCCGCGCGAGCGGCTCGAGGTCTTCACGCCGATCGCGCAGCGCCGGCAGGTGGATCACGACGGTGTTGAGGCGATAGAAGAGATCCTCGCGGAAGCGTCCGGCGGAGATCTCGGCGTGGAGGTCGGCGTTGGTGGCCGACAGCACGCGGACGTTCACGTAGCGCACGCGCGACGAGCCGACGCGCGCGAACTCGCCCGTCTGCAGCACCCGCAGCAGCTTCGCCTGGAGCCGCATCGGCATGTTCGCGATCTCGTCGAGGAACAGCGTGCCTTCGTCGGCCATCTCGAAACAGCCGATCCGATCGACGCGCGCGTCGGTGAACGCCCCCTTGACGTGCCCGAACAGCTCGCTCTCGGCAATGCCCTCGGCGAGCCCGCCGGCGTTCATCGTCACGAGCGGCCGCGCGTGACGGTCGCTGTAGGCGTGGAGCCACGCGGCGACGACCTCCTTGCCGGTGCCGTGCTCGCCGGTGATGAGCACCGCCGCGTCCGACGGCGCGATGCGGTCGATCGTCTTCCGGATTTCGACGATCGACGGCGCGTCGCCGATGAACGGCGGAGTCGCGCCGCGCTGGAGCCGCTGGTTCGCCTCCTGCAGCCGCTGGCTGCGCCGCACCGCGCGCCGCAGCTCGATCTGCGTCCGCGCCGCGGCGACCAGCTTGTCGTCGTCCCAGGGCTTCTCGATGTAGTCGCGGGCCCCGCGCCGCATCGCCTCGACCGCGCCCGCGACGCTGCTCCAGGCCGTCATGACGAGGACCGGCAGGGTCGGATCGAGGGCGCGGATGCGCTCCATCAGGTCGAAGCCCTCCTGTCCCGACGTCGTGTCCCGCGTGTAGTTCAGATCGAGGATCGCCAGGTCGAAGTCGGCGGCCTCGAGCCGCTCGAGGGCCTCGCCCGGCGAGCGCGCGGAGTGGACCTCGAATCCCTCGTCGAGCAGGAGCAGCCGGAGCGCGTCTATGATGTCCTGCTGGTCGTCGGCGATCAGGACGCGAATGGGGGTCGTCTCGGGCATCCGTTTGACGTTAGACGGTAGGAAACGGCCAATGTTTGTTCGCGCGTTTGCGACTGCGCCGTCCCGCGCGCGCGACAGCGGTTCCGGCGTCTGCCTCGGGAATCAGGCATTTCGGCCCATCCCCGGTGGTACGGCCCTTGTTCTTCACGACGGCGCGCATGTATAGCAGTATGGTTGCCATTCGTCCCAGGACCGCATCCCGCGTGCTCGTCGCCGACGACCAGCCCGACGTCCTCGAGGCGCTCCGCTGGCTGCTGACCGGCGAGGGCTACGAGCCCGAGTTCGTCAGCTCCACCGAAGCGGTGATGGAGCGGCTCCGCCTGAAGCCGTTCGACCTCCTGCTGATGGACTTGAACTATAGCCGGGATACGACGTCCGGGCGCGAAGGGCTCGATCTCATCCCGCAGGTCCGCGCCCACGACCCCTCGATGCCGATCGTCGTGATGACGGGGTGGGGGAGCGTCGACACGGCGGTGGAGGCGATGCGGCGCGGCGCGCGCAGTTTCGTTCAGAAGCCGTGGGAGGACGTGACGCTGCTGGAGATCCTGCAGCGCGAGATCGACGAGGCCCAGGCGATGCGGCGGCGCGACGCGAAGCAGCAGAAGGAGTTCGAGGACGCGCGCATGATCCAGCGCGGCCTGCTGCCGACGGCGATGCCGCAGACCTCCGCCGTCCAGCTCGCCTCGTCGTGGCGTCCGGCCAACGGCGTCGGCGGCGACTGCTTCGACGCGCTCACCTTCCCCGGCGGCGGCGTCGGCATCACGATCGCCGACGTCGCGGGCAAGGGCGTCCCCGCCGCGCTCCTGATGTCGAACCTCCAGGCCGCCGTCCGCGCCTTCGCGCAGGAAGGGGCCGCGCCGTC
>Ga0075364_10000614_pt1 | contig 18376 bp, 13 predicted proteins | sample EndMetdeltDD1764_FD_71517 | JGI IMG/M metagenome (GOLD analysis project Ga0075364, IMG submission 71517) | Populus endosphere microbial communities from Tennessee, USA - Endosphere MetaG P. deltoides DD176-4 | ecosystem: Host-associated > Plants > Roots > Endosphere | place: USA: Tennessee...
ATGTAGGCGAGCGCATCGCCGTCGACAGCATCGAGCCCGAGCCTCTCCAACGCGTCGGCCGCGCGCCGGCCTTGTTTGCGAGCGCCGACGATGTCGTGCACCTCGATGATCGCCCTCGGCATCGGGCCGATCAGTGCCACCGCCGGTTCGCGATCGATCGCGATGTGCTCGTGGACCACGATGGTCGCGACGCCCAGCCCATCGTCGTCTCGGCACACAGCATCGGTGGTGGTTGAACCGACTCGTAGTTGTGGCAGCAACACCCGAACGTCGATGAGGGCGCTGATCCTCGAACGGAAGGGGCCTGCCGGCAGATCGCTCGCGAAGCTCGGGATGACCGTTGGCTCGACCCGCGCCGCGACCACGCCTTCGCCGGAGAGGACGAGCTCACGCAGCGTCGACTCGTGCAGCGTGAGCCGCAGCCCGGCTCGATGGAACCGGCCGTCGAACGTGTCGAGGACGGTCGTCGTTCGACGAGACGGTTCGTCGAATCGGAACCCACGATCGGTCAACGCATCGATCGCCGGGCCGAGGTCGTCGGCGGTGACGAGGAATGTCGACGGGCCGGCGGGCATACGCCGCGACAGTACCGGCGGCGCCGCCCGTGACGACACGGATCCGGCAAGATCGACGTCGATCTGGCCGCTCTCCGTCGCCGGACGACGATTGTTCATTTCGCGGCTACCTGACGTTCACCGGGGATCACCGATTCTGGGGTGCGAACGTTCTTAAGCTCAGGTCATGATCGAAGCAGCCGGAGGTGTGGTCTGGCGAAGCACGGCGGCGCATCAGATCGATGTGCTGTTGATCCATCGTCCTCATCGACAGGACTGGTCGTTGCCGAAAGGCAAACGGCACCGCCGCGAAACCGCGCTCGAATGTGCGATCCGCGAGGTGTTCGAAGAGACCGGCATGCGCACCAAGATCGGCCACGAACTTCCCGAAACCCGCTACACCGACCGCAAGGGGCGCCCGAAGCAGGTCCGCTACTGGTCGATGCACGAACCGGAGGGGGTGTTCCGCCCGAACGGCGAGGTCGACGAGATCCGTTGGCTGCGCCTCGAGCGCGTCGGCGAGCTGCTGACGTACGAGCGCGACATCACCGTTGTCGGCGCTCTGCAACGCGTGCACGCCTCCGTCGCCTGAGCCGAAATCCCGGGTTGCCTACTGCTGTCGCCCGAGGGCTGATGTCCTTCGGAGTCAGCTGCGGCCGTCGTCGCCGGCGAAAACCAGCTCCATCGGGGAGGAGTCGCCATCTTCGTCCGACGCGGTCGCGTCGATCGCGCCCTCGATGTTGGTCGCCTCCGCAAGCGTTGCCTCCCGCGCGATTCGGCGGCGGATCGCGAAGCGCATCAGCAGCAGGCCGATGTCGATGATGAGCAGCATCAGGATCACGATCAACAGGATCGGTCGGTGGCGGGTCATGGAATCTGCGGTCACCGTCGGCCCGGCGCCGGAGACAGCCGTGTGAAACGCGAGCTCACCGAACGAGGGTGACGGCACGGTGATGGCTACCGTTTGCTTCCACGTCTTCCCCACACCGATCTCACCGGGATCCGAGAACGGCAATGTCGCCACGGTGTGGTTCTCGCCACGGCTGACGTAACCGGACACCCGTGCCAAGTGGAGGGCTTCCGTCGTGAGGTTCCTCACCGTCACCGTGACCTCGTAGCGGAAGGGCCCGCCGAGGTTGGCGCGAGTCCAGCCGAACGAGCCACGCGGCGCCGGGCGGGCCTTGATCGCAACCGCGACGAACGGACCGTCGACGTTCGGCGCCTCGACGATGGGCTCGATCGGGTGCCCGGTCAGGGTGATCGGCGTGACGGCGACTTCGTCGCCGTTGATGCTCGACACCCGGACCAAGCACGGACACCCATACGGCGGAGCGGAGACACCGAACTTGGTCACCGTCGGGCTGACAGCCGGGTCGATGCGTACACCCTTGCTCTTCACCATGTTGCAATCGCCCGACCCGCGGCGCGCCTCGTTCCCACAGACCGAGACCGTGACGGTGTGCGCCGTGAACCCATCGATCGTCACCATGATGCGCTCACCGGGCGACACGGTCGTCTTGCTGACCGAGACGACCGGGCCGGTGGTCTCGCCGCCGCCGGCAGCGGCTGTGCCGGCCAGACCGATGCCGACGGCCAACAGCGCGACCGGCAGCGCAACGGTAAGACGACGGCCGATCGCGATCATGTGTGCTGTGGCTCCAGCTCGACTACGGGCGCCTGGTTCGTTTCCGGGTCGGCTGCAGTGTCGGGCTCGCCCGCACGCCGACGGCGTTGTATCGCCCGCCACACGAGCAGACCGACGATGACGACGAAGAGTGCGAGCAGCAGCGGGATCGGTGGGACGAACGACGTGTCCTTGCTCTCCGACGCCTTGGTCTCGATGCCGAGACCGTCGGACGGTGTGAGCCGCACGGTCGTCGCCCCGAGCATCAACGTGGGGACGTCCTCGACGTCTGCGGTCAAGGTGACATCTTCGCCAGGAAGAAGTTCGGGCATGTCCGGCAGGGTGATCTTCGCCTTGCCGATTCCGAACGGTCCGGCCACCGACGCGGTGAGCGTGCCGCCGAGGCGGACGTTGCCCCGGTTCTCGACGTGGTAGCGCACGTGCGCGGTCCCGCCGAGGGGGTTGACCGACTGGTCGTACGTGGTGCTCACGTCGGTCACGGCGAGGTCGGCGCGCAGGGGACCGTTGACGCGGATGTAGATGCGCGAGCCGGTACGCCGGTCGAGGTTCAAGACGTTGCCTTCCGCGTCGGATCCGGATGTCGGGCTCGAAGCGACGATGGCACCGGCATGGTCGCCGGCGGCTGCCTCGAGCGGGATCTTGATCTTGATCGGGATGGTGGCCTGCTTGCCGGGCGGCACCGTGATCCGCTCCTGCGGGATCGTCACCCAGCTGCCGACACCGGTCGGATCTTGTTCGCCGGGGAGGATGTCGAACTGACCTTGATCGTTGTTGAACGCATCGGTGGCGTAGATGCGGAAGTCCTCCGACACGTTGCCGGAGTTGAACACGGTGACGGCGTCTTCCAACTCGGTGCCCGGTTCCACGACGTAGGCGAACTCGGATCGGTTGCCGGCTTCGTCGGGGTCAGCCGACGCGGCAGGGCTCAGCGCCCACTCCTCGACGATCTCGCCCGACGTGGCCGGGTCTGCCGGCGCCTGGCTCTCGCCGGTCGTGGTCGCCGTCGCCTCGCGGGTGGTGGACGGCGGTGCCGGCGGGGTGGTGGCGAGGGCGGCGCGCACCGGGCCGCCGAACGCGCAAGAGGCCACCAGCGAGGCGGTGGCCAGCAGGACGAAACGCCTGGAGCTCATTGCAGAAGTCAGCCTTTTGATCGGGAACGACGAGGGTGGTGTGGGGCGACCGAAGCCGCCCCACACCACCATCAGTCGTTGGTGAATCGTTGATGTGTGTTGTTGATGTTCTTCAGTGGTGTCGGATCAGATGGCCGACAGGCTCAGTGCGCCGGTGAAGGTACCGGTGGCGGCCGTGACCGGGATCAGCAGCTTCAGGCGGGCATCGAGCGTGGCGATACCCGTCGCTGAACCGGCCGTGGCCGTCGCGAGCACCCGGGCTGTGCCGAGGCCGCTGGTGTTGTCGTTGGTGACCGAGGGATCGACGACGGGACCGGCGGTGACGACCTGTGTCGCGGTGGTGCTGTTCACCTTCGGGCTCCAGCCGAGACGGCTACCGCTGAACGTGCTCGACCCGTTGGAGAAGGTCCCCATCGTGCCGTTGACCGTCCACGCCGCACCGGTGTCGCGGTTGTCCGAAACCGTGACCTCGTTGATGAAGCCGCTGGCCGAGTAGTACTGGCCGGCAAGGGCGCCCGTCGTGATGAACGAACCGGTGCCGAGGTTGACCCCACAGTGCGTCGGGTATGCGGCAGGCGTCGGGAACGGGTAGGCGGGGAACTGCGGGTCGGCCGGACCGCCGGGGGCGGCGCCAGTCGTCGGAGCAGTACCGGTCTGATTGGCGGAAGGCGCAACCGCAGCCGTGGCCGGGAAGCCGGCGGCCGTCGCGGGCTCTGCCGGGAGGGCACCGTTGACGCCACAACGCTGGGTGAGGATCAACGCACCGGCCGGGCGAACCACGGTCAGGTCCTGGATGATGATCGCACCGGCGTAGGTGAACGACACCGTCGCGGTCGGGCCGGTCGTCGGGGCCGCGGCGTAGTTCGCCGTCACTGCGATCGAGTACGGCGTACCGTCGGTGAGGCCGGTCACGTCAAGCGTCGTACCGGGGGCCGTGAAGGGCGAACCCGCGACCGACGGCGTGAACACCACGGTGTAGTTGGTCGGCGCCGTGCCCGTCGGGGCGGTCCACACGAGGTGCACGCCGGGCCCGGAGATCTGCGAGGCCGTCAGGCCCGTGATCGGCGGACGAGGCGCCAGGTTCGGTGTACCGGACACGACGTTCGACGGCGCGCTGTTGCCCGTGCTGTTGGTCGCGGTGACCGACACGTCGTACGCCGTCCCGTTGGTGAGCCCCGTCAGGGTGAACGGACCGGCGGCAGCGACAGGCAGGGTCACGTCAGGACCGGATGCCGGATGAGCGGTGACCGTGAAACCTGTCGTGGCGGGCGTCGACGGCGAAGCCGTGAAGCTGCCCGACAGCGTCGAGTCACCGGACGTCAGCGGGGACGCGAGGGCCGGGGCCGAGGGCACCGAACCGAACGCGTAGTTGAACCCGCTGGCCGTCACGTTGCTGATCGTGATCGGGGTCTCCCAGTACTTGCCGGCGTCGAGGTTGCCGGCCTGTGTGCAGGCGAAACCGATCTTGTACGCACCGTTGACCAAGCCCGGAGCACCGATCAACGAGTTGAACGAGAAGGTGGGGATGCCAGAGATCAAGCCGAGTGGGCTCGCCGACGGGTTCTGGTTCTGAACCGGGTTGCCGCCGGCGGCGTCGTACAACGGGGACACGAAGTGGCCCGCGACCGCGTTCGGACCGGACGCATACGTCAGCGTGGACGCGTCGACTCCGGCATCGACGATGTACGTCTGCCAACGGTAGGAGGGCGTGCCGCTGCCGCTGCCGGAGCACGATGCACCGGACGGCGGGGTGAGCGAGAACGTGGTGCTCGTGGTGCCGGTCGCCGGGCTGAGGACGTTGGTGCCAAGAGGTGGGCCGGCGAGGGCACCGCTCGAACCAAGTCCGAGGGTCGCGACTGAAGCGGCGGCGATCGTCGCCGCCACAGCCGCAACTCGTGTGAGTTTGGTGTGCATGAAGGTGTGTGTCCTTTCGAGACGCTGTTTGGAAGGAGGTGAGAGGTCGGTGGGTCGGGAGACGGGTGTCACGAGGCGCCCGTGATCCACGAGCCCTTGATGGTTGTGGAGCCGCAGGTGCCGCTGGCGAGGAAGCCGAAGGTGTTGATCGTCGTCGTCGCACTGCAGATGGCCGAGCCGGCGCCCACGAACAGGGCCTTGATCGCCGCGTTGCCCGGGCCGGTCGCGACCGTGGTCGGCAGCACGACATAGACGTTGCGGCCGAAGACCGTGTCGGCGTAGAAGGTGCTCGACGGAGCGAGCGCAGGGGCGGTACCGGTCGTCGGCGAGCCAAGGTTCGTACCGCTGCCGTTGTCGCTGATCGAGCCGACACCGACACCTGCCGGCGGTGCGCCGGGCGCGACGCCGTTGCTCTTGGCGATGAACGCGCCGGCCGAGAAGCCGATGACGACCTGGTCGCCCGAGTGGCCGCTGACCGCCGCGAGTGCGTCACCGCGGGCCTTCAGCGCCGTGCCGTCATTCTCCTCGGCGCGCAGGCCGAGCAGGTTGTTGCACTCCGTGGTCGCGGTGTTCTCGGTGCCCGCCGACGCGGTGGTGACCGTGTTCCAGAACGAGTAGGTGCCGGAGCTGGTCTGGATGCCGCAGGGGACGATGCGAACGCCGCCGATGGTCTGCGGTCCCGTTGTGAACAGCGATGTCAACTGGGCCCGCGTGAGGGTTGTCACAGGGCTCCCAGCGGCGCGGTAGTAGCCGAAGGTCACTGCATCACGGCCGAACGGAACGTACGTCATGTCGGTGCCGAGGTCGCCGTTGGCCGGGCCCGACGACGAGCGAGCGAAATCGACCTGACCCGAGATGTCGACCGCGGTCGCGCAGGTCGCGAGCCCGTTGATCGCCACCCCGGTCCAGCCCGCAGAGGACAGGCCGCTCGCGGCATACAGCGCCTTGCGACCGCCCGTCGACCCGTTCGGACGGGTGAACGTCGGTCCGTTCAGCTTGGCCGTGATGCAGGTGTCGGAGACACCTGCAGGCGGAAAGGCGTCGAAGGAGATCTCCTGGCGGAACGACGTTGCCGCGCCGCTGTTGATCGGCGTGTAGAAGTTGCCGTTCGTGGCGCCCGCCAGAGCGTTCATCACATCCTGAACCGTGTCTGATCCAACGCCGACGACGGCGCTGTACTGCTTGGGGTCGGCGTTGGCGGATCCACCCGTGAGCGCGCCGCCCAGGATGGTTGCGGCGACCAGGCCGAGGCCGAGTCGCTTCTTTGTGTTTGATGTCAGCATGACTGTGTGAAGATCCCTTCAAAGGTGGCGAAGTGCCGAGCTTTCCGTCCGGCCGACTGGACAGTGACAGGGCAAACTGTCGATGACATGACTGCCAGGTGAACACTGAACGTGGTCGCCAACTGTTCACTCACGCTCCATCCGCCGTACGCCCACCGCCGTTGCGACTGGCCGGCGCGACTAGCCGAAGCGGCCGTTGACGTAGTCGTCTGTGCGCGGATCCTGTGGCGAACCGAACATCGCCGATGTCGGTCCGTGCTCGACGATCACGCCGGGTGTGCCTTGCTCGGCAAGGAAGAACGCACACTGGTCGGACACGCGCACGGCCTGTTGCATGTTGTGGGTGACGATCACGATCGTCACCTCGGAGACGAGCTGCATGATCGTTTCCTCGATGCGGCGTGTCGAGGTCGGATCGAGCGCTGAGCACGGTTCGTCCATCAGCAGCACTCGGGGTTTGATCGCAAGCGCGCGGGCGATGCACAAGCGTTGCTGCTGACCTCCCGAGAGGCCACCGCCGGGCTGGCGCAGCCGATCGCGGACTTCGTTCCAGAGGCCGGCCTTGGTGAGGCACGACTCGACCGTCTCGTCCTTCAGCTCAGCGCTGGCCTTCAGGCCCGTGAGCCGGAAGCTGGCGAGAACGTTGTCGTAGATCGACATCGCGGGGAATGGGTTCGGCTTCTGGAAGACCATCCCGATCTCGCGGCGAGCGTCCGTCAGCTTGCGGTTGGGGTCGTAGATGTCGTGACCGTCGAGCAGAACCTCCCCGGCCATCGCCGCCGCCGGGATCATCTCGTGCATGCGGTTGAGGATTCGCAGGAACGTCGACTTGCCACAGCCTGATGGTCCGATGAGCGCGGTGACCTCGCCGGCCACCATGTCCAGCGAGACCCGGTCGAGCACTTGGTGCGACCCGAACCACGCCGAGATGTCTCGCGCGTCGATCCCGGTGAGCGTCGCCGCGGGCACCGTGCTCGAATCGTGCCCCGCCGACCGCGTGACCGCTACTGGCTCGGTGATCAGTTCTCGATCGTCTGTCGCCTGCGCGATGAAGAGCGGCACCGCAACGACCGGCGCGGGCATCGAGGGCGAGAAGGAAGGGGGCGTCATCGGAGGCGGCTCGACGGTCGGGGGACGACCCTGACGACGCGTCTCGATGCCTGCACGCGCGGCGAGCATCCCTCGGAACTCATCGACGCGCGCCGGGGGCACGCGCACACCGAAGTCGGAGATCTCCGGCACGACGAAGATCGTCCACCCGCCATCGGTGCTGTGAACAACAGCGTCGATGTCGTCCCACAACCACGACCACGCCATCCCGCCGTCCCGCGCAGCGACTCCCGATTCCGTCACGGTCACTGTCGCCGGATGCAGATCGGTGACGAGTGCGTCTGGTGACATCGGATCACTGGTCACGAGCTGCACGACGGCAGCGTCCGCGAAGGTTGCCACCGATGCGCCCGACGTCGGCGCGGACACGCGGGCGACCGTCGTCTGCTGGGGATCGAAGTTCACAACACTCAACTCCTCATGGCGCACGGCGGGCGGCTTCACAACAGGTTCGGCAGCAGGCGGGTGACCTCGCTGGTGGTCATCAATCCCACGAGCAGCAGTGGCGGCAGGAACACGACCCACGCCTGGGCACGACCCCAGCGGTGCCAGGCCCAGACCACGCCGAGAGACAGGGCGACGAGTGCCTGCAGCCAGAGCGCGAGTGCCCAAAGCGTGCTCGAGTCGCTGCCCATGATCTTCTCGGCGCCGGGCAGTTGGGCCGCGGTGACACGCGGTGCCTGCCCGACAACCGCTGTGCCGTCGAGCTCGGCATCGACCCGAAGCACGCCGTCGGGCAGGAAGGGCAGACCGGTGGCGGTCACCAGCACGAGTCGTCCGACTCCGGACTTCGGAGGGGGCGGTGCCGGATCGCCCGCCCCGCGCAGCCCGGTGACCGTGAAGTCGAACTCGCCCTGACCCGTCGTGACCTTGATCGCCGCCCCTCTCTTCAACTCGTCGAGGTCGGCGAACGCCCCGCCGAACGCAGCGCGCCTGCCGAGGATGATGCTGGTACCGATCTGCCCGGGCAACGGCGTGTCGCGACGGTGACCAGGGCCGGTGAACAGCGCGCTCGGCGTGGTGCCCTGCCCAACGACCTGTTTGAGCCCGATCGACGGGATCTCGAGATAGGCGATCGCCGTGCCGATCGGCACCTCCTTGCCGTCGGCGTCGTTCGGTCCGATCGGAGCGGTTCCCGTGGCGAGCTGCCCGCGGAACGTGTCGAACGCGCGCCCCTGCGCCGACGACGCCTGCAACGAGCTGACCGCACTGAGCTGGATCAACAGCGACAACGAGAGGAAGCTGATCAGGACGAGCACCGCACGGATCAATTGCAGTGGCGGGCTCAGCGGTGGCATGCCGGCCGTCGCGACGTCATCCGCGAGGAGTCCGGCGTCGTCGTCGACGTCGGGAAGCAGCGCTTCAGCGAGATCGTCGGGTGGGCTCAGCGTGATCGTGCTCATCGGCCGCCGGGCGGGAGCACAACGGGACGGCGAGCGATCAGGACGACGATCCGACCGAAGGCGACGAGCAGGAGGGCCCAGATGACGTATGACAGGGGTGTCGTGCCGGTGGACGCCAGCGTCGTGACGAAGGCCGTCGTCGTCGTGGTGGTGGCCGCTGAGACCGGAAGCGCGGCGACCCCGGTCACCGTCGACGACGTGGCGACGACCGATGAGGACGTGGAACTCGAGGTCGACGACGAGCCGGCCGTCGTCGAGCTCGTGCTGCTGGAACTCGAACTGCTCGAACTGGAGCTGCTCGAACTGGAGCTGCTCGAACTGGAGCTGCTCGAGCTGCTCGAACTGCTCTCCTCTGGTACGAACGTGAACGGGACGGTCGCCGTCGGGCCCGTCAGGGGAGCAACGGAGTAGTTCGCCGTCAACGACACCGTGTACGCGGTGCCCGACACGAGATTGGTGATGTCGAACGAAGTCGAGCCGCTCCCCGCGGTGAAGGGCGCACCAGCCACGGTTGGCGCCACGTCGACGGTGTAGTTGTCGGGTGGCGTCCCGGTCGGCGCGGTCCAGGTGAGATGCACGCCGGGGCCAGCGATCTGGGCCGCCACGAGGTTCGTGATCGGCGGGTTCGGCGGCGGCGGTGGCGCCTTGACCGTCCAGGTGAAACCCGCTGGCGAGTCGTTGCCGTCCGACGTGATCGTGATGTACGCAGTCCAGAAGCTGACTGTTGCGGCAGGGGTCCCGGTCGTGCACGCGAAACCGATCTTGTAGTCACCGGCGGGAACGAAGCCGGGCGTGAACGCGGAGAACGAGAAGGTCGGAATGCCGGAGATCAAGCCGAGCGGACTCGCCGATGGGTTTTGGTTCGTCACGGGGTTCTGCGATGAGTCGTACATCGGCGAGACGAACGCGCCGCCGACCGCATTCGGTCCGTTGGTCGTGTACGTGAGGTTCGACACATCGACCGAATCGGCGACGAGGAACGTCGTCCACCGGTACGACGGAGTACCGGTCGCGCTTCCGGGACAGGCAGCGCCCGAGGGCGGCACCATCGAGAACGCTGTCGCACTGCCGCCGCCGGTCAGCGGTGTCGGTGGCGGAGTACCCGACATGATCTGCACGGCGCCCATGTCGGTGCCGGCGGCATGCGCCTCGCGGCCGCGACCCGTCCCACCAACGATCAACGTCACGGCCATCAGCACGGCCGAGACGACGGCGGCGGCTCGGCCCGCCACACCGAGCGGCGAGCGGTTGATTGGACTCATGAGGGCTCCTTTGAAAGGGTGATGGGCCGGCGCCCACGTCGTCGCCGGCCCGCGTCGGCGACGGCGAGCGCACACGCCCCGCCGGCCGCGACACCGACGCCGAGACCGAGACCGAGCGACAGGCCGGACGACGCGTCTGACTCGTTGACGCTCTCCGGCAGTCCGGCCAGGCGCCACTTCAGCGCGTCGGCCTTGCTTCCCGGCGGGTCGGTGATGATGATGTCGGTGTCCCAATAGGTCCGGGTGGCACCGAAGTAGGTGCACGCGAGCCCGATTCGGTAGTTGCCGCTGGGAATGTGCTCGCCGGCGACGACCTCGAAGCTGAGCGACGGGATCACGGCGATCACGCCGGGGTGCCCCGCCTCGGCGTTGCGCAACGTGAGCTGATGCACGTACGGCGTCGTGTCCACCTCGAACAGCGCGTACCGTCCGTTGCCCACCGGTTCGGGTCCGATCGCTCCGTAGTTGATCCGGGCGGGATCGTCGGCGGCCGGGATGATGAAGCTCTGCACGCGCCACTGGTCGTTGGCGCTATCGCCGGGGCAGACCGCACCGTCCGGCAGGCGAAGGCTGAATTGAGTGCCCGCCCCACCGTGGGTGATGTCAGCGGACGGCTTCGTCGGGTTCACGAGGACGACGGCGCCCGCATCGACCGCGTCGACCGGGGCGACCGGCGCGACCTGGGCGACCCGGGCGACCGGCGCGCCAGATGCCGCTGTGGCGGACATCGCGATCGACGCGCTTGCGATCACGACCGCGGCAGCACGCCACCGCCGGCGAACCGCGCCGCGCGATGCACCAGTCGTCGCCGCCATCAGCTCGACCCCTCATCGGTCGAAGCCGGGACGTCGTCGAGCGCGGGCGCGGGCAGCACCGCTCGCCTCCGTCGTGGCCGCTTCGTGATCTCCAATGCGCCCAGCGCCGAGCCGAGCGCGGCGACGCCGACGGCGGGGACCGCGAAGCGGGACTTGGCCACGTTGATCGCCTTGGTGATGACGGAGGCTGGTGCCGTCGTCGAGGTTGCCACCGCTGTGGTCGGCGCGGCAGTCGTCGCCGGCACGGTTGTCGTCGTCTCCTCCACGGACGGTGGCGGCACATCCGATGGCGCGGGCGCCGCGGTGGCGACCGGGGCGGGAATCGTGGCCGCCGGCGCCGGCGGCACCGAGGCGAACGACGGCGAGTTGCTGCGCGTGGAGACCGGCGGGACCGCGATCGGCGGGGATTCATCCGGCGGCTCGACCTGCTGGACGACGGTGGTCGGTACCGCCGACGTCGATGTCGACACGGTCGTCGTCGTGGTCGGAACCGCTGTCGTGCTCGTGGTGGTAGTGGTCGTCGTCTCCGGCTCTGTTGTGGTCGTGGTCGGCTCCGGGTCCGGCGGCGCCACCAACGCGACCACGATCACGGCATCGAGCAAAGTCTGGGCTTGCAGGGCGACCGGAAGTGGCGCGTACCCACGCGGCAGCTGTCCGAACTCGAGACCGGCCACCTGGCCGGCGATCGCGGCGTACGCCAGGAAGTCGGCGTAGTCGGACCGCGCCTGCGCGTCGAGCTTCAGCGGTGTGATCGCGGCATAGGTGAGCGTCGTCAGCGGGTAGGCGCCGGGGGCGACGGCAGATGGATTCGGCTCGAGCACCTCTGGTACGTCGCGGGCCTCCATCGAACGGACGCCGGCCGTGAGACCGGGCGTGTCGGCAGCCACGAAGGTTCGCTCTGCGCCGTTGTCGCCGGCTCGGCTGAGGCGAGCGGTCTGCAACCCGAAGCGTGCTGCCGATGGTGTGTCGGTCAGCGCGAGCATTGCTCGCTGCCCCAGGATCTCGGGATCCTCTCGCTTCCACACGTCAGCCGATGCCAGCGCGAACGGGTTGGGGACGATGCGGGCGCCGTCATACGCAATCCGCGCGGCCTGTGCCGTTTCCGCGTAGCCCGTCTGGTACGGCAGCCAATCCGTTCCGCACAGCAGTGGGGGGATGATCGACCCACCGACACCTTGCGCCGGGGCTTGGTAGCAATACGGGTCGGCTTTCGGAAACGAAGTCGGCAGCGGGTTGGCAAACGCACTGCCGGTCGAATTGGCCGCCGCTGTCGTCGCATAGACAGGATTGACCTTCATGCCGAACTCGTCGGGCGTGCCGTCCAGCCAGCGTCGGGCCTCTGGGTCGGCAAGAACCCATTCCCACACCTGCTGGGCGGCGTCGGAGTTGCCGCCGGGCAACTGCAACCCGCTGAACGTACGACCCTGGGTGATCTCGAGCAGGTCGAACTCCGGGTTGAAGCGGAGGAAGTCGGGGTCGACTCCGAGGTGTGCCGGATTGGTGGCCATCCACGCGTAGTCGGGCACTTGGAAGATGGAGACGGCCTGCCGGTACGACTGCGTCAGGAGCTTGGCGACGAGGCGCGGAGTCAGGTTCAACTCGGCCACACGAACCCCGTCCAACTGCTTCATCGCGTCGGTCGTCTCCGACGGCGGATGACGCTCGATGTTGAATCCGATGACGAGGCCGGACGCGCTCAACGGCGCATAGACGATCGGGTTCGCCGCCGTCGAACGCGAGGCCGGCAACGGCCGCGACACGACCACCATTCCCGGCGCTCCCGGCTGAGTGCTGCCGAGCTGCTGGCGAGCGGTGCTGTCGCTCACCGTGGCGAAGGAGTAGGGAGGCAGATCGGTGCCGGTGCAGAGCGCGGGCTGCCAGCTCGTCACCGCCGGCAGCGCGAGCGAGGATCCCGAGATCCGTCGTTCGTCGGCCCCGAGCGCGCACGGCGAATCGACCGGGTTGAACTCGATCGGGATCGCGATTCGATGCTTCCAAGCCGCCGGCGACAACGGCGAGGTGCTCACACCGACGCTCTCGTTGCCGGCGAAGCCACTCCCGGCGTTCTCCTCTTCGCGAGACCCGCGTGGGACGACGACGATCCAACACTTGGGGATCACCGTGGCTCCGCCCGCGACCTGCTGCGTCTTCTGGCCGCATCCCAACGCTGACGACTCCACGCCGGTCAGAACCTGAAACAGTTCGGCGCCCCGGCCGTCGGCTCCCGTCGACGCCCCTGCGATCTCGTTGGTGGTGACGGAGTTGTAGAACGGGTTCAACCAGAAGTTGCCACTGGAGTCGGTCCGGAACGTTGGATCGGTCTGGATGTTGACGACCGACCCGTTGACCGCTCGAAACGGCAGCCACACGTTGGTCGTGCGCGGATCGAGGACACCGACCGACGAGCTGTAGTTCGCCCAATCCGACCGCGAGATGACGCGGCTCATCGCAAAAGCGCTCGGATAGCCATACGGGAGAGCGGTCGGCTTGCCACCCACCGCGCCCTGCTCGCACTGCTCCGGCGGTGGCCCCGGGTTGTCCGGCACGGTGCCGTCGTCGTCACCCCAGCACTGGAAGATCTGGAGGTAGTTCTGGGCGAATCGTTCCGGGCCTTGCAACGTCGGCACGCCACCCGTCCACGTGATCGACACGGCTTGGTTGGTCAGCTTCGCGGTCTGGTTGACCGTGATGGCGAGATCGTCGAACGCATCCCGACCGTGCACGGTGACCTGCGAGTCGGTGGCCGGTAACGACGTGTCGGTGCCCTGACTACCGGGCAGCACGTCATCGGCGTGGGCGATGGAGCTCGCCACCATCGTCATCGCGAGGATGATCGGAGTGGCGCGGACCGCACATCTGGCGATCATCCTCATGGCCGCTCTGCGTTCTCGAAGTGGCGCCAGGCCACCGCCGGAGCGAGCACGACGGCAACGGTCAGCAGGATCACCAGGATCATCAGCGCGAGCGACGACCCCCAACCGGATCCAGCACCCAACGTCGTCGGCATCACGGGACCGGCGGCCGCGGCCGTCGGCGCTTGACCCGTCGGATTGATCGCCCCCACGGGCGCGGCGCCGCACAAGCCGGTATCGGCATCACAGCCTTGTTGGGCGGCGGGTGTGACCGCTCCTGGTGTGCTGACGCCGGGCGCTGCTCCTTGCGCCGCCGATGGGTCGTTGGTCGCCGCGCTCGGATCGCCGACCACTGCACCGGGAGTCGTCACAGCAGGTGCCGTGACACCGGGAGTGACGCCCGGCGTGGCCGCACCCGGCGTCGCGGCCCCTGGGGTCGCGGCCCCCGGCGTGGCCGCTCCCGGCGTCGCGGCCCCTTGGGTCGCGCCTGGGGCGGCCGCTGCCGCGTTTGGATCGGCGGCAGCCGCGTTCGGATCGGCAGCTGCGGCATTCGGATCGGCGGCCGGCGCATTGGGATCGGCAGCGGGTGCATTGGGATCGACGGCAGTCGGTGTCTGCCCGCCAGTTGCCGGCTGGCTGCCGCCACTGGGCGTCTCTCCGCCATTCGGTACCGCGACCGGCACGAGGACCTCGGTCAGCACGTCCGACATGCCACCGGTGCCGTTCGAGCACTGGCTCGGAAAGCCGACTTGATCGCACGCCGCCGGCTGGGGTGCGGTGTCGGCGAGCACGTTGTGGCCGTCGGCCGAAAAGGTCGGGTTGTTGCACTTTGCGATGTCGATGTCCTGCACCACCACGCCCGGGATCTTGCGGATCTGCTCGAAGCCCGCCTCGACGAGGTTGATCGGCATCGGCGAGTAGCCGAGAGAAGCGGATTGCTGCTGGGCCTGGCACATCGCGTAATACGCGAACGCCCCCAGTGTCGTGCCCTTCTCCTCGTTGAACTGACCGGCGATCGTGGTCGGCAGGATCAGGTACGAGTAGGACGACAGTTGGTAGTTCCGCGGATCGGAGTCGGTGTAGACGCCACTCAGATCCTGCGTGAGGTAGACCGCCGGGTTGTTCTCGTTCGTGTTGATCTTCGCCTGCAGCAGCGACACGGCGACGTTCTGCGGTGTGGGCTCGGTGTAGTAGCCGGCGTTGTTCAACACCTTGACGACCGGGAAGCTGTTGCCCAACGCGTACGAGTAGTTGACGTAGCCGATCGCACCCTCGGCGAAGCCCTGGCTGACGTAGCCGGCAACACCGAGATCGCCCTGTTGCGCGATCATCCCGGAAACAGTCGGGTAGAACGACGTCTCGCCGCAGGTGTTCGCGTGCCCGGTCCTGGCGCAGTACGCGGTCCAGATCTCCGGATGTGTGTTGATCATCCACAACGTGAACTGCGCGCTCGATCCGGAACCATCCGCGCGCACGACGGGGACAACGGTTCGCGCCGGCATGATCAAGCCCGGGTTGTCGGCCTGGATCGCGGGATCGTTCCACATCGTGATCACGCCGGTGAAGATCTTGGCGACGTTCTCACCGGACAGGCGCACATTCGTGACCTGCTTGCCGTTGATCTTGAGGTTGTACATGAAGGCCGTGCCGCCGGCGACGACAGGCATGTACGCATAGCTTCCTGGTGCCGGGTTCTCGGGCGCCGAGCCGTCCTCCGGATTGAACTGGAACGGGATGTCCGAGCCTGCGAAGTCGACGGTGCCGTTGAGGAAGTTCTTGCGACCGGACGTCGAACCGCTGGGGTTGTAGTCGACGGTGATCCCGAACTGCTTCACGTTGACACGGACGGCATCGATGAAGTTCGCGGCCCACGACGAGCCCTCACCGGAGATGCGTTGATAGCTGAACGCCGCCGCCGGTTGCTCCGACGAGGCGCCGCAGATCGCGGCGACAAGCATCGCGACGAGCAGCACTGCGAGCCGGGGCCGGGCAGTTCGAATCATCGTCGTGCGGTCGGTCGTCACGTCACCCCACCGGGTTTGGCCGCGTCGACCGGGCGCTGTCGCGGCGCAGGCCTGTTGCGCCGGGCCTCGACTCGCTGCAGATCCAGCGCGGAGCGCGCGATCGCACGGCGGCTCTGACGCCTCGAAAGCTGCCCGACCGGTCGGCCACCAAGCGCGCGGGCGAGCATGAAGAGCAGGAGGACCAGCACCATCAGAACAGCCGCCGCGGCGAAGCCGCGCGCCTTCTGGGCCGGCAAGGGCGAGCCCACCAGCTTGAACGCGACCAGGGGAAGCGTGACCATGGGGTCCTTGAACGGGTTGACGTTGATCGACGCCGTGAAGCCGGCAGTCAGCAGGATGGGCGCCGTCTCTCCCACACCCCGCGCGACGCCGAGGATGACCGACGTCATCAGACCGGACCGGGCCGTCGGCAGGACGACGTGCCACACGGTGCGCCATTGCGGCGCCCCGAGGGCGGCCGCAGCTTCGCGCATGTTGCCGGGCACGAGGCGCAGCACGACGTCGGCGGCGCGGATGATGATCGGCAGCATCACGATGCTGACCGCGATCGATGCGGCGAGTCCGGAGCGCTGGAAGCCGAGGATGACGATCCACGTCGCGAAGATCAAGAGGCCGGCGACGATGGAGGGCAGCGCGGTCATCGCAGTCACGACGGTGCGCACGAATCCGGCCGCGCGCGTGCGCTTCTCGTTGAGGTACACGGCGCAGGCCACTCCGAGTGGCACTGTGATGAGAACGGACAACCCCGCGATGATGAGCGTGCCGACCATCGCGTGCGAGATGCCGCCTTTGCCGAGACCGTCTTGCGGACCGGTTTCGCTCAAGTCCTTCGTGTACGTGTTCGGCCGCCAGAGGGCGTCGCGGCCGCGCCACAACGTGTACACGACGACGGAGAACAGGGCAGCGATAGCGATCGATGCGGCCCCGCCGAGGAAGACGGTGATCATCCGGTCGACGACCGCGGGTTTGTTCTCCGTCAGCGAGACGAGGACGCCGTACGTCGCGACGAAGATGAGGAATCCGACGACGATCATCCCGAACCGACCGTCCAACGGCGTCAGGCGACCAAAGATCAGCACGGTTGTCGAGACGCTGCTGATCGCCGCACCCCCGAGCATCATCACGTCATTGCGCGAGAGCCCGCGGATCGTTCGACGTGCTTGCGGTACGGCATGTGGGCCGGGGCGTCTCGGCAACGTGGTCGAGGGCACGGTCGCGGGCACGGTCTGTTCCGCGAGGGGTTCGGCGGACACGTCGTTCGGAGGCGGTTGCAGACCCATCGCCGGTGGTTGTGAGAGCAGCGTTGACGTCATGCTTCGCTGCTCGCTCCCGAACGAGACCGGCTGATGAACCACGATGCCGTGAAGTTGATGAACAGGGTGACGCCGAACAGCACCAACCCGGCAGCGAAGAGCGCCGACAACCCGAAGCCTTGCTCCTCGGCGTAGCGGGTCGCGATGTGCGATGACACCGTGTTGCCGCCGGCCTCGAGGATGTGCAGGGTGATCAGGTTGCGGGGCGACAAGATCAAGGCGACAGCGATGGTCTCACCCAACGCCCGGCCGAGACCGAGCATCGTGCCGCCGATGATGCCGCCGCGAGCGAACGGGAGGGCGACGACCCGGATCATTCCCCACCGTGTCGATCCGAGCGCGTACGCACCCTCACGTTCACCGACGGGAACCTGCGAGAACACCTGGCGCATCACGACACAAGCGATCGGCATGACCATCATCGCCACAACGAGCCCGGCGATGAAGACCGAGGCGCTGTACACGGTTTGGCTCGACAGTGGGTTGTCCGGGTCCGCGCCGTTCACCGCGAAGACCGGTATCCATCCGAACCACGTGTTCAGCCACCGTGAGATGCCGATGATCTGGCCCTGCAGGAGGAACAAGCCCCACAACCCGTAGACGACGCTCGGGACGGCGGCCATCAGGTCCACCAACGCGATCAGGGTCGATCGCAACCACGTCGGCGCGATCTCGGTGATGAACAGAGCAGTGCCCAGTGCGATCGGGACCGCAACCACAACGGCAACAACGGCGACCACGACGGTGCCGAGGAGGATCGCCGCGATACCGAAGTGATTTGTACCGGTCTCCCATTCAGCGATGGTGAAGAACGACCAGCCGGCTTTGGTGAGCGCCTGCTTGGCTTCGATCGCGAGGAAGAGCCCGACAGCGAGCATCACCACGAGGACGATCAGCCCACTGATCGACGTCATCCTGTCGAAGACGCGATCGCCGAGGCCACGTTTGGACGAGAGCCGGCGCGGCTTCTGCGCCGGCGCGCCCGCGTCGGTGACGCGGGGCATCGTGGTGGTCACTGCGGTCACGGTCAGGCCAGCCACGCCGCGACGACGATCATCATGATGATCGTCG
>Ga0075364_10000615_pt1 | contig 18375 bp, 18 predicted proteins | sample EndMetdeltDD1764_FD_71517 | JGI IMG/M metagenome (GOLD analysis project Ga0075364, IMG submission 71517) | Populus endosphere microbial communities from Tennessee, USA - Endosphere MetaG P. deltoides DD176-4 | ecosystem: Host-associated > Plants > Roots > Endosphere | place: USA: Tennessee...
CAGGCCGAGGACAACGCACACCACCAGGATCGTTACTAGGACCGTGATCATTGTCGTTCCTCCGGTTTCGCCGGGCTCGGCCGAGCCGGCGCTTACTTCACCCACGCCGGCCGCCGGCCGGTGCTCGCCACCCGGGCGCCGACCGATGCCCGCTGTAGGCTCGACACGCCGTCCTCGCGGGCATACAGGCCGCTGAAAGCGCCACCACCCGGCAAGACCAGGGTGAACGGCCGGAGCCCTCCAGACGGCGCCACAGCGCCGCCGCGGGCATAGCCGGGCGCCATGCCCGCTAGGCTGTCGCGGATCCCATCGACAAGGCCGCCGAGGGCATAGCCGGGCGCCGAGTTAACGGCCCGTAGGAACCCGGTGCCGACGTGGCGAACGGCCGCCGCGCGCACCACGAATTCGCCGGCCGACAGCCGCGCCAAGATCGAGTCCGAGGTGCCGGTGCCCGGGCCGGAGATCAATCCACCTCCCGCCTTTTCCACCGCCACTGGCGCGGCGGCGCCGCCCGCGGCTTCCGGTGCGGTGCTCGCCGTTGGCGCAGGCTTGCCAGCACCGAACAGGTTTTTCAGAAAGTCGATTGCGGCTTTGCCCATATTCATGACGCCGGTAAAGATGCCCTTGAAGAATCCATAGATCGCATCGCCAACGGTCTTGAATATGCCGACGATGCCATCGCCGGCCGTTTTCGCCGCGGCAACGATCGAGTCCCAGTTTTTGTAAATCAGCACCGCAGCCGCGACGAGGGCCGCGACCAGCAACGCCGGCCAACCGAGCAATGCAGTCAAGCCGCCTGCGGCTGCGGCCAGTTGCAGCAACGTGCCGAGCACCAACAGGATTGCTTGATTAAGCCCGGTGAATTGGCCAATCAACAAAAGGATCCCAAGCTGGTCGCCGGTGAACTTGGTGCCGAACAAAGAATTCAACGCCTCGGCCACGACGTTAAGCACCGAGCGGATTACGGCGACGGCCGCAACGATGTCGTCCTTGACGCCCTTCACGGTGTCGCGGATATGCTCGAAACTTTCCTGCCACTCCTTCACGTCAATCAACTCTTTGGCCGACAGCTTGGAACCCTTGGCAAAGTCCGCGAAGCTTACGCCCTTGATAATGTTTGTTATCGCGGTGATCGCCGCCGAGGCCGATGCCCGCAATTCGTCAAACCACTTTTTGATATTGCTGATGTTGTCCAACAAAAACTTGGTGACCGACTCGGTGATGCTGGTGAACAGCGGCGCCCACCCAACGCCGATTTTCTTCCGGAGCAAATCGACGTAATTGATTAGCGTCGCATATGACTCCTTGAAGCCCTCGGCGACTTCCGCATCTGCGCTATCGATCGACAAACCAAGCCGCTGGAGTCGCGCCGTTTGCTCGGCCATAGCGCCGCTGCCGCGCGAGAGCCCCTTGATAAAATCATTGCTGACATCGCGGCCCATGACCTTGGTCGCGATGGCCGTTTTCAAGGTCTCGTCTTTTAGTTGTTTGAACACGTCGGCCATGATGTAGAGCACGCGAATCGCGGCCGGCGCCGACGCCTGCGTAAGCGAATTGAGATCGCCCTTAAAAGCCCGGATTGCTTCGACACCACCGCCGGCCTTAGCAACAATCCCCTTGAAAATGTTTTCTGGTGACATGGCCGCAGCGCCGGCCTCGCCGCGCTGCAACGCCTCCACGTTGTCGACCAGATTTTCAATTGTGTTCGCCTCGTCCGACGCGGCTTTGCGGCGCGCCTCGGTTTGCGAGATGTAGGCTTTGCTGACGGCTAGCTGCGCCTGTCGCAGGTTCAATAGGGCTTGCTCGCCGGCAATCCCGGAAGTGCCGGTTTTTTGTACCTCGTCATAAGCCTTGCGCAGATTCAGTTGCGCTTGCGCTACGCCCAACGTGGAGTCGGTAATCGCCAGTTGATTCTTTTCGGCGAGATCGGCCGCGCCCTCGATGCTCTTTTTGATATCGTCCCACGCGTTTTGCGTGTTCACGGCCAACTTGCGAAATTTGGCTTCCAGCGCATCGGCACCAATGCCGACTTGCGCGAACACTGTAAACAAGCCGCCCATTTCCTCGGTGGTCGCGCCGGCCGCTTTCGCAAGATCGTCCAAGTTGTCGACGGCCTCCGAGCTACTATGCGCCATCTTCAACAAAGAAACGCCGAGGGCACCGATGCCGGCGCCGAAGGTCAGGCCGAAGGTTGCGGCCAGCCGCTTGGCCGATTGCTCCACCGAGGCGAACATGCCGCGGGACTGTTCGCCGAGTGTGCGCAAGTTGGCCTGGAACCGTGCGAAGTTCGCCGAGTTGGCCGCGTTCTGTATGTTCTGAATCGCGGTGCGCCCGTGCACGCCGATGGAGTCGAGCGTTGAGATAACCTGTTGCCCGCCTTCAAGGCTTATGCGCTGCACAATCGGTGGCATCTATTGAACCTTTCCTAGGCGCCGCTCATACAGCGCGGGCAAATCTTCGCTCGCTTTACGCACCGATGCTGTGATGTTGAAACGCTGCGGATCCGTGATAGCCGGCTTGCCGACAAACAACGGAACCCACTGGCCAAGGATCGAGCCGGACTTAACGGCCCGCTTGCGCACCCGGACTCGTGTTTCGGTAGCCTTGGTAATGCCCGCGCGCGAACCTCGGCCGATAAGCAGAGGCGCCCGGCCCGCAACGTTTATCGACTTCAGCGGCCCGATGCGCGAGATGTATTGACTTGGTGTGAGGGCATGCTTTCCACGGCCGGGCGGGACTTGCGGCAACGGCACCCACAGCAGCGGCTTGCCTTTGACCGTCGCGCCGGTTTCAAAAACGCCCGAATATCTGATCTTATGCCAGACGAGGACGGCCGGGCTTAGCGGTCGCGCGGCGTTGGGATAGACTTTCGACCGCAAGGCATTTTGCCACTTGGCCGAGAAGCCGCCGGCCGCGATCGAGGCTCGGCCGCCGGCCTTGGCTAGGTTGCCTGCATCGGTGACAGCGCCGACCGATGCGGCCTGCATCATGCGGCCGGTCTGCGCGGTAAACTCGACAACCGAGCCCTCGGTGCTCGATACAAATTTCATCGCTGCCAATCCTGCAAAGTCTTTTGCACTTCCTTAGGTTCGCCGCGCGAGCCGAGCGCAACAATCGCCAATTGGTCAGCGGCTTCCCGGCGTCGACGCATGCGCGTTAAACGCAAAAAAGCCGCCGCTTGGCGCGGCGTATAATCGAGTGCCCCATGATGGCCGGCCGAAATTAGTTCTTCGGCCGCGCGCGCTAGTTCGTGGCTAGCATTTCGTGGTCCGGTGCCGCCGCGCCGTTGGTTCGCTGCAAATCGGGCAGCGACGAACTTAGCTGCGCGATCCTTTCCGCGAAAGGGCCGATACCACCCGGAAAGGTCAATTCTCCGATCTTGGCTAGAAGGTTTGTTTGATACTCCAGGCCGAGGCCATCGCACACGGCCTCGGCTGCGGAGTCGCCGAGGTGCCCGGCACCCGCGGCCATGATCGCCGCCGCGGCATCCGGCGCCGCGACCAGCAACTTTTGTGCGTCCAGGTCCCGCCCATTGAACAGGGCCAGCACGTCTGGAAACCGGCCGAGCAATGCCGCGATTGCCCGGAGTGAAAGCCCGCGCACCGTGACCGATTGGCCATCAGCTATCGGCACCTCGGCCGCGGGCGCAACGATCGTAAGCAAGTCCATAAGTTCGCCTCGGATTACACGGCAGAGAACGGCGCAAAGTAAACGTTGCCCTTGCCGATGAAATAGTTGACGGGGTTAGGCGCGGTTTGCGGCGCCTCGGCGACTCCCTTGTCAAGGAATTGCAGGGTGCCAAATGTGCCGCCGAACCGGAGAACATCGCCGGTCAGCACGAAGTTGCCCCACTCGTCGCCGATGAAGTCGACCACCTTGTCGACCGCGAAAAACACGTGAGGCAAGATTACCTCGATGTTTGCGCCGAAGTCGTTGGTGCCGGTCAGCTTGACTTGTCGTTCCACCTTCCCGGCGGCAAACAAATCATACAGCGTATCGCCGGCTGTGTTGTGGATCACCTCGGCCATCAGCGCCACGATGATATTTTCCGGCACCCACTCCTCTAGCGTAATTTCCACCTCGGCTTGCTTGGAGGTGAACGCCGTCAAGTCGAGCAACTTTGTCCCGACCATGCTGGAAAAGTGCTGAAGCTTTTCCATCTTCGGCGTAAGAGAAAACTTCGGCACGTTGCCGACATGCACCCAGTCAACCATTTTGGTTTGCTCCGGTTAGAGGTTATTTGGAACAAGGCCGTAAGTGAGAGCGATTTTTACGGCCATTTGGCCTTGCATCATGCGGCCGTGTGCTAGATCGCTTTCCATGCCGACGAGGCGGACGCCTCGGCCATCGAGAGTTAGACCGGCCAGCGTCGAGTCGGTCATGATTGCTTTGAGCAAGAGGCGATAGAAACTGTTGAGGGCCGGCCCGATGTCGAGCGGTGGCGAGCCGATATTGCGCCCGGCCACAATGATGATATGCGGCATCATCACGACGCGCCGCGGCGCATTTGTTGGCCGGTTTATACGATCGTCCTCGTTCGCTTCCTCGTCGCCTTCAAGGACAGCAATCGCCGGCAACTGATCATCGTTGACACTGATCACATCCCACGCCACGGTTTTAATCCCGGGGATTGTTTCGGCAATCTCGATGAGTCGGCGTAGGATGTCCTCGCGCGGGAAGGTCATGAAATTCGATCCTGCAACCAAAGCCGGAGTTCGCCGGACTCTTCACCCCAGATGCCGGGCCGAGGCAGCACGTCCTCGATATGCCATAGCTCCTGTTGCGGCGTATCCGGCCAGAGCATGACTTGGCCATCGGTCAAATCTTCGCGGTGCACGCCGTATAGCTCTATCTCGCGCACTCGAATATCGACGGCCGGCCGGATTGTTTGCACGTCGATATTGATTTGCACCACGATGCCGGCGGTGTGATTGATGCAGCGCAGGTCAACGAACGGCATGCCGGAAGTTGACGGATAGACCCGCGCCGGATTGCTGATCATGGAGTCATAAATCGGGTCTAGCAAGATGTCACCCAGGTTTATCAGGTCCTCGGCGCGCGGCATTACAACAAACGTGCATGCGGGCTCGTCGAGATCCGGTGAAGCGACAACCAAGTCCTCGGCCACCAAGCCGAAAAATACGCCATACTCCGGCGTATCAAGTTCTGGCGAGTCTGTTTCCAAGTCCTCGGCGACTAGATCGGCGTGAACGATACAGCCGGGCGCGTCGAGATCAGGCGATGCCGGGGTGAGATCGACCGCAAGCACCGTGTAGCGGTGCGACAGCGTCGGCGTATCGAGGGCCGGGGATTGCGTGTCGAAATCGAGCGCGAGGAAGCCGCCGAATACTACACCCGGCGCGCCAAGGTCCGGGGATGCTGTCGTGAGATCAATCGCCGTGCCCGCGTAGTGGTGCGATAGCGTCGGCGTATCGAGGACAGGCGACCCGGTGGTTAGACCGTTCGCCACCAGGAGATAGCCGATACTCGCGGCCGGCGCATCGAGCACCGGCGAGTCGGGCTCTAGGTCGACCGCAAGCAAGTCACCCGTCGAAAAGAAGGCCGGCGTACCTAGAACCGGTGAACCGGTTTCCAGGTCGACCGCCACAGGCGCATAGGCGTGGCTTAGGCTCGGCGTATCGAGGACAGGCGACCCGGTGGTTAGGTTGTTCGCCGTGACCGCATACGCGTGCGTCAGGCTCGGCGCATCGAGCACCGGTGAACCGGTGGCCAAGTCCGAAGCGGCCAACACGTAAAGCAAAGCAGGCGAGTCGAGGACGGGCGCCGAGGTGTTGAGATCTTGCGCCGTGGGCGCATAGGCGTGCGTCAGGCTCGGCGAGTCGAGGACAGGCGACGAGGTGGTTAGATCGGTGGCCGTGACCGCGTAAGCATGCGACAGCGTCGGCGTATCGAGGGCCGGTGATCCTGTCGTGAGACCCGAGGCGGTGGCGCTATAGGCATGCGACAGCGTCGGCGTGCCAAGATCAGGCGACGAGGGCGCGAGATCGGCCGCGGCGCAACAATAGCCGTAGGCTGTCGTTGCCGGTGTGAAATTGCTCGTCCACCGCGCGATGCCAACCGACACCCGGAATTCGTCGATTTGCCCGGGGAAATATTGCGCGTTCTGATCGCCGCGGCGGCCGAGCGCAAGACTGCCCGCGGTGTCGATAACAGCGGACGAAAACGTAACGTCGCCGCCCTCTTGCACGCCATCCAAAAAGAATTTGAGGGTGTTACCGGTGCGCACACCCGCGGCATGATGCCAACCGGCCGTAGTGATAGCCGTTGTACCAAGCACGGCAACAAAGCCGCCATTGGAAAGATTGAAGCCAATCGTATTGGAGGCGCCTAGCGTGAAATGCCAAGCGCTATCGGAACCGGCGCCGGTGCTGCTAGCATGTCCGCTAACGCGCCGCGTGGTCCCGTTGCCGTTGCCAAGAGTATTGAACCAAAAATCAATCGTAAAGTTGTTTGAGCCGAGTGTGAAGTCAGCACTATCCGGCGTATCGATATAGTCGTTAGTGCCGTCAAACGTCATAGACGCGGTGCCGAACTTCGGACTGCTAGTCGTCAACTGCGCATTGTCATGCGCGGTCATTGTCTTGCCGAGCGGCCCGCTATCAACAATCGTGGTCGAGGCGTTTGAACCGTCGCCGTGCAATAGCAGCCTGACATACATGTCAATGCCGAGCACGCACGGCGCCATGTTCGGCGTATCGAGTTCGGGTGAGCCGGTTGTTAGATCGTTGGCCGTCATGAATCCAATGCCCGGACTGTCGAGGCTCGGTGAACCGGTGGCAAGATCAATCGCCGTGACCGCGTAGCGGTGCGTCAGGCTCGGCGTATCGAGGACAGGCGACGAGGGCGCAAGCGCATTTGCCGACAGGCTGTAAGCGTGTGACAGGCTCGGCGTATCAAGGGCAGGCGACGAGGTGGTGAGGGCCGAGGCCGTAAGCGGATAGATCAGGCTCGGCGTATCGAGGACGGGCGCCGAGGTGTTGAGATCCTGCGCCGTTGCCGCGTAGCGGTGCGAGAGGGCCGGCGTATCGAGCGCTGGCGAACCGGGCGCAAACCCGGTTGTCGACAAGCTATAGAACGAAGTGCTTCCCTGACCAATCGCGAATTGACCAATCGCACCGGAGCCAATCGCCATTGTGCACCTTCACAAACGAGCGCTAGCCAACCAATGAAATTGCAGGCGCAAATTTCCGGCTGCATTTGGTTGTGACATCCATTGGAACGACCTTTGCCCGATGCTCGATGTAGTCGCGCTTACGTCTGCGCTATTGACCAAGTCCCGCGCCTTTGTCGCGTTGCCAGTGACCGGCGAGTAAAGCGCGATAGTTGGTGTCGCGCGTTTCATTTTGCGGAAATAGATTGCGCCGGTCTGCGCATTGGCCGTTGTCGGGATGCCGAAACTGGCCGAGACAGCAACACCGTGATCATGCGCGCCGACCGCAGTAACCGAAGCAATCGGGACATTTAGGTCATAGCTAGTTTCGTAATGGCGTAGGCACGCGTCGATTTCCGCCTGCAAAGATTTGCGGAAACTAATCGATCGCGTTGCTAGCTGTGCTGTGCCGCCGAGCACATCGAACGGAGCCGGCACCGCAAAGAAGCCGGCAACGCGCACAAAATTCCCGTTAGTCGGGACGAGATACGATTGCCCGGGCACCGCGGGGACACTGCTGCTAGCATCCCAAGTATCTGGGGTATTGACTTGCATATTTGATCCGGCACCGAAGCACAGATAAAGCCCCATGCCGATGGCGTTGGTTCTCGGCCACGAACCCGCGCCGTCACCCGGAACCGACAAACATTTGAATTCCCACGTGTTAGCAGCGTTGATGGTGAACAAATGCCGGTGGGTGCGTGTGCTGGCGTTGGCCCTGTTGTTTCCGATAAGAGCCGTAAAGGATCCAGCCACGTTCGATTTGATCCAAAAGCCGTATGTGAGATAATTGAAACTGCTTGTTCCGAACCCAAGGCGAGCAACGTGCTGACCTTCAAAAGGTTGCCCGAAACAAACATAATCATTGACGCCAAGGGACTGCGTTCCTGACGCGGTAAAGTTGGCGCTATACGAAAAGCCGGGCGGCGCGTCGGTTGTTTGCTGAATAGACCAGCTACCGCTTAGGTTTTTGATCGTAGTCCACTGGTCGAGATTGTAAGTCAATATGCCGTTATCGCCGGTTCCGAGTGCGCGTGAATTGCTGCCGATTTCTTGGCTGACCTCCATCGCACCGTTAACCACCAAATTTTCCGCGGCCATCGCCTCGTAAGGTGCGGCAAACAAGTTGGTGCGAAACGATGTTTGATCCGGGACGGTTTGCGGCGAAAGATCTTCCGCAGCCGCCGCGATGAACACCTGCGCGCTGCCCGATAGGCTGATCTTGGCGTTTGAATTGGTCGACCGCAAAACGATGTCGCGGCTGATCGTTGGGCCAGTCGACAGATAGAACGTGCGGCCAATCTCGCGATTGTTGCCTTCCTCAATCACGTAACTAATAACTTCGCCGCTGACCACGCCGGCTTGCGCGAACGTCAAGAAACCGGGGACCGCCGAGCCTAGCGTGACGTTGCCGGTTCCGGTGCTCGCGGTTGTCATCCGCGCAAGGTTATAAAGCTTGGCCATTGCCGATTACTGCCCGGGCAGGCGAATATTGAACGAGGGCAGGCCGAAGGTGCCGCCCGACGAGACGGCCACGGATGAAGCCAAGGAACCGTTGGCCAACAGGCGCGAGTTAGCCGTATCGACCACAGCCCATTTTTGGGCGGTGCCCGATGTTGTAATGTTTCCATCGGTGAACGCGGTACTTGCGACCTTGCGGCCGTTGGGCGAGCCGGCCGCGGGTGAACCAAAAGCGCCGCCGGCCGAGAAGGTTTTCTTTCCAAGCGTGTTCGCCGTCACGTCGGAATAATTGCTCGGGTCTGCGTTCAAGATATGGATTTCATCGGCGAGGGTGTCGATTACGGTAAGGCCGTTATCGAGCACATAATCCGCAACTGCGTTCGCCATCGCGCGTCACCTCCGGTTATGGCCGCCGTTCAAAGGCGAGCCATGTATTTGCAACGTGAAAGATCGAATCCCCTTCCGCGTGCATTTGATGCAGGACTTCCCGCACATGCACGGTTCCGAGGTTGTGATAGTCGTGCCAAATGATGATACCGCCCGGGCGCAGCACGCCGCGCGCTAGCGCGGTGTCGTGGATAACACCACGGGCCGAGTGGTCACCATCAATAAACACGGCGTCGAATTCGACAAGGTCAGTCGGGCGCAGATTGCGCGAGCCGTCCGGGCGCAAGATCAAATGAAACCGCGGATCATGTGCCGCGAGATGTCCGGGCCGCTCCGGCACTTCATTGCGCTGCACCGGCAAGGGCGTGACGTATCCAGACAGAACGTCAACGCCGACATATTGCACGATACCCGGCACGTATTCGAGGATAGCGGCTGCGGTGCGGCCCTCGTTCACGCCGAATTCCAAAACATGTTTCGGCGACACGCTGGCGACGAGGGCAATCAAAACCTCAAGTTCGCCAGCGTTCAAATAGCGCCGTGGCCGTTTACTCCAATCGATCGAGGGCAGGCTAAGCGACGATTGCGCTACTTGCGGCAATGTCATTGACAAAACTCCGGATGTTGGCGAGCGCCGCGGGCATATCGATGCGCTTGTCGCAGGCATGGCCATGTCGCCAACAGGCGCAAGGGCGGATCGGCGCGATAGGCAGATAGGGCACATACCGGCCGCCGGCCTCGAAAGTGCGCGGGCTTTCATAGCCGCCATAAACGCACACGGAAGGCGTGCCTACAGCTTGCGCGAGGATGACAGCAAAGCCCGGTGACGTGAACACCAAGCCGGCTTGCGCGGTCAATCCTGCAAGCGTTTCAAAGTCAAGTTCGCCGCGGTGCAAGGTGATATCAGCGACCCGCGGCTGACCGGTCAACCACTCTTTCCCGGGCTCTAGATCGGCGATCGAGACGACAAAGAATTGATCCCGGATAGAGTCGAATAGTTGGGCGTAGTGACCGAAGTCCGGATTGCGCGAGCCGCAACCAGTCCACTCGGATCGCTCGACAAGCGGCCGATAGACCATGACCGGCCGAGGTGGGCGCAACTGCACAAGCAAGGCCGATGCCTTGGCGCGCCAAGCCGCCGGCACCGGCATCCGGAAGTCGGCCCGGTCATAGTCGCGGCCGGTTGCATGGCACATGGCCGCGAGGACGGATCCGCGTGCGTTCACGTCGCGCGGCGTATAGGCAATCTGTTGCGCTTGCGTGCGAGGCGGCGGCCCGCCTCGGTGAAACCGGCCGGCTTCCCGTGCCGCGTTCTTGGCTTGTGTACGCAAGACGGTTTGCCGCTGCACCACCTTTAGGCCGGCGCCGATTAGATCGTGATACGGCGCGACCCAACACGACTCAAGCCACACGTCGCGTTCTTCAAGGAATTGCCGTATCAGCGCGCGCTGGTGCAGGTTGTCGCCGAGCCCTTGCATCCCTTTGATCAAAATCGGGCGTTTCATCGTTGGCCCTCGGCCAAAACGGCAAATTGCTGATCGGGGATTCGTTAAAGACTTTCACGCCGAGGACTTCCAGCGGCTTGACTATTGACGCGAAGTCCGCGCTTTGCTCGGCCTGCCACCCGTGGCGCAGATCCCACGGATGCCGCGCATGATGGTGAGTCCGGCCCTCGGCGTCAACGCGATTGTCAACGCCGTGCAAGGTTATTTGGTTGACGCCAAAATGAACGGCGAGATTGATTGCTGCCGTTACAGAGGTTCGCCGGATCATGACCGTATCGGATTGACTGGCGAGTCCAGGTGGCAACGAACGATTGAGCCGAACCACCCGGGGATGCGCGATGCCTAGGGCGCAGGTGGCGATACGGCCGCGGAAGCCGGCCACCGCCTCGATGCCGTAGTGATCCCACCAACGGGTATCACCAAAGAAAAGCACCTCGGCCCAAGGCACCAAGCGCCACCCGCAATTGACCGCGATAACGCGCGATCCTTCGAGGTAGCGCAAATCTTTGCCCGCCAGCGACGGGCCGCCGGCAATGATGGAACAACTTTCGCCGTCCCACTCGCGAGCGACCCGCCAGACTTCAGACGATTTTCCCATGCTGCAACGCTTGCGGCATGGTGCACATGAACAGCGGGTAGGAATACATTTCCACGTCGGCCCACATGTTCCGCATCATGTCCTGGACAATCCAGGAATACGAGGGCTGGCCGGGAGTGTTGACGAATTCGAATCGCTCGTCGGCCGGCGCATACACTTCCTGGAAGATACCCGCGTTGCTCGGGAAGAACTTCACTTTCTTATCAGGCACGGCAACGGTCGAATTGTCGTCGGTGCCGCGATAGTTGATGAAGGTGATTCCGCCGTAGTCGAATTGCTGCCATGCGGCGTTTTCTTGCAGCTTGGTGGCCTGCATGGCGTATTGCCACGTCTGCCGAACTTCTTTGGTGGCCATGAAAGCATCCCACCAGGAGTCGGAGGCGAGGCCGTAAACGCGCACCGCGTTGCCACCAAGCCCCTTCAAGGCGCGGGTGACAGCACGCAAGGTGACCGAGCATTGCGTGCGAATCGAGCCGTCATCGGTCGACGGTGACAGCGTCCAAGTAACTTCACCGGGGAGCGATTGCTGGAACGCATCCGACCAGTCATAGATGGTGGATCCGTCTGCATCGAGGGTGGCGCCCTGCACCGCGCCGAGCCGCATGTTTTCCCACGTCAGGGAAAAGTCGCGCTGCATCAGATATTGGTTGCGCTGCACCAGGAGTTCAAGCGAATTCATTTCGGTAAGCTGGCCGTATGCGCGGATGCCGGCCACCTCGGATGCTTCGATACGGCGCGAGCGCGCGAGCCGCGGCACCTCGAACGGCCGCACCTTGCGGCTTGTCTCGTCCTCGCGGCCCGGCCGGGGCTCGGATCCGCGCGGCGAGGTGTGGATTATCGCGGGCTCGTTCGCGCGTTCCTCCACGAAAATCCATTTGCTGCTAGGCTGGCCGAGCGGCGGCGGAACAAACAAGCCGGGGATGCCCGCGAGCAGAGTCGGGACATAACCCGCTTTGTCGATTCCGGCGGTGAGATTTTGTGCGCTGAACGCATCCTGTCGGAATACGTCCATGGTGATGGTGGCCATTTTTCACTTTCCCTTGTGCGTTCAAGCCAACAAAAAAGGCGCCTCGCGGCGCCCGGTTTATCGGCAGTTGTTTGATTGGATCAGGACGTTTGCACGTCGGTGGAGGTGCGGACGATGATTCCGACGGCGGCAAGTTGCGTATACTTGGCCGTCTTTTTGGTGTTGTCGTCCACCGTAGTGTCAAAGGAAAGATCGGCGGCGCGTACCTCGGCGTCCCGCGTGACCGCAGCCGCCACAACGTCACCGGCGGTAGCGTCGACATCATCCCACAGGATCGCAACTGCTGTCTGCGATCCATCAGAACCGGTGGCAGGCGACGGCAGATATTTGCCACCAGATGTCACCTGACCGAGCACCGTGCCCGCATAGAGTTGGCCGGCGCCGCCGGTGCCGCCCTCGATGGTGATCATGTCGCGCGAGCGCGCGTAATTGGCTTCTGATTGGATGAAGCCGCCCGCGCGGATTCGATTTTGCAACACGGTAGCCGTCGTCATTTGTTGACTCCTTTAGGGTTCCACTGATGGTTGTCCACCATCCATGCCGCGTGATCCAGCCCGATTTTTTCTTGTTCCGCACACCGGATGATTGCTTGCAGTCGCCGCTTGCCCGCGAGGATTTCCGCGCTAGGCATAGACCCCCCACCGCCGGATTCACCTGGATAGGGCACGATGCCGGCGGCATCGCTTTCGCGCGCGCGGGCTTCAAGCAATTCCGCGCGGACTTCCGCAAGCGGCCTCTTGGCCGCGATGTATTTTTGCGCCGATGCGGCCGGCACGCCCGCGAGGGCGCATAGCTCTAGGGTGGCGCTTGCGTCCTCGGCGGAATAGCTCGCCGCGATGGCCGCCACGGCCGGCACAGGCACCGCCGGTGCGGCCGGCACGGTGGGCTCGGCTGGCGGCGCCACCACCAGGGCAGGCGCCTCGGTGGGCGCCGCGGGCGCCGCTAGCGCCGCGGGCGCCGCGGGCGCCGCGGCAACGGTTTCCGGCGAACCCGGGTCGGGTACGGCCGGCGCCACCTCGGCGGGACTGCCCGGGGCAAGGGCAGGATCCTGAGCGGCGCCGCCGGGCTCGCCGGAATCGGTACCGCCGGGCTCGGCCGCGGCGGAATAGATCGAGGCGACCAGGGCGCGATGTTTCTCCGGCACGCGATCGAGGGCAAAGGTGGCGCGCGATTCCATAGGCTCGCAAGTCTCGTCGCAATAGCCGAGTTGTTTGCACTCGCCGGCCGACATCAAACGATCTTCCGCCATCAGCGTTCGGACGGACTCGAGAGCCTGTCCGGATCGTGTGGCGTATGTGCTGGCGTAAGACGCGGCCACCCGGTCAAGATCGTCGGCCATAGCGCGGTGCACCGAGGCCGGGCCGATGGTGAAAGCTAGGGGCTCATGAACGACCATGAACGTATTTTCGGGCATGGTGATCCGGTCGCCTGCCATCGCGATAAGGGAAGCCGCCGAGGCTGCAAGACCGTCGACGCGAGTCTTGACCGTCGCCGGATGCGACTTCAGCATGTTGTAAATCGCGATGCCTGCAAACGAGTCACCGCCCGGCGAATTGATCCGCATGTTGATTGTCTTGACCGGGCCGCATGCTTTCAGCGCGCGGTCAAAGTCTGCGGCGCCGATGCCCCACATGCCAATTTCGTCATAGATCATAACCTCGGCCTCGTCCTCGTCCTCGTCGTCCTCGGCCGGGTCAGGCTTCTTTGCTTTCGCTTTGATGGTGAACCACGTTCGCGATTCGGTCATGATTAGTTTTCCTTCTAGGCCGCGGTGGCTTTCTCGATTCGCTCATACGTTTCGACAAGCCGGAGCATTGCGGCCACGGCGTCACCGCCTTCCTTTGGCGGCAGCGTCGCGGGCGGTGCTGGCGCGGGCGAGCCGGGCGGAGGCGCCGAGGCCACGGCCTGTTGCGACGGCGCGCCAACAAATGCGATATCGAGATTCTTTGCCCGCTGTGCGTCCTCGGCGATTTGTTTATCGCTTTCAATCGGGTCAAAGCCTTCGGCCTCCACCACACGTGAACGAGGCTTGAAGCCGGAGTTGACGCCGATAACCTCGGCCATGCGATCTTTCAGCGGGTCAACCCAGTCCCACGGCGGCGCGATCCACTCGACTCGCTGGTAGCGTTTCGGATCCGCGACATAGCCGGCAAGCTTCAAGGCGCCCGACATGTTGGCCATATCGAGGAACCGGCGCAGCACCGGCTTGCATAGCTGGAACCCGACGACACCATTTTGCAACGCCTCCAAGCGGCGGCGCATATCGAGCAAAGCCGAGCGCTCGTTAGAATAGTTGGCGCGCGCCTTGTCGCCTGTCACGCCGCTATAGGGCAGGCCGATGGCCGCACAGAACCGGCAAAGATTCCGGTATTGGAAAAAGTCATAGGTGTTGCCCACCTCGGCCGGCTGCGCGATCGTGACATCTTCACCGGGCTTAAGCTGGTGCGCGACACCCGGTTGCAGGTCAATAACAACCTCGTCCTTCCCGCTATCGGCTGCGGCTTCCTCGGCCTGCCGGTCAAGGAAGGTTGGCGTTTGTTCGAGTCGTTTGATGAACACCGAGAACAGCGCCGCCGTTTTCTTTCGTTCCATTTCGGCATCATCGTAAGCATCGAGCAACCAAAGCGACACGATAGCCGGCGTCATCCGAGGCAAGCCGCGTATCTGTCCGCTTTCGATTGGATCATGTATATGCAGGACTTCCGAAGCTGGAACGATGGTGACGATGCCAAAGCCTTGCGATTGCGTGATGTCGCCGGGGTGCACCTTCCAAAAGTGATAGGCGACGCGCCGGCCGATTTTATCAAATTCGATTCCTTGCCGCACACGGTTGCCGTTTTCCAGCCACAGGTTTCGCTCTATCGGCAATTGCTCCGAGGGCAAAAGCTCTAGCTGCAACGGCACCGATAGATTGTCGATTGGCCGACGAGGGCGGAACCTAACAAAGCACTCGCCAGCGATAAACAATTCGCGCGCGACGCGGCGTTGCAAGCCATAGAAGTTTGTCACGCCCTCGGCGTCGCACTCGTCAACCCAAAGATTCCACAGGTCCCGCACGGCATCGCGCGCCGCCTCGTCCTCGATTTTCCAAGACGGATGTATGCCGGTGCCGACGAGATTAGCCGAGAAGCACTCGACAGCGCCCGCCGCATACCCGTTGTTTCGTGTGAGAAACCGGGCTCGCGCTAGGACGGTCTTTCCGCTCGCACCGATCAGGGTGTTGATATGCGCTCGGCTCGGCGTCCAATTGGCCAAGCGCCGCGCCATGCGGCCGGCCTCTAGCTCGGGAAAGATTGCTTTGATTGCTCGCCGCGCTACTGCGGCAAGCTTTTGCAAGGCGGCCATGGGTCATAGATCCTTGCTACTGGTCAACTTGTATGAGCGAACAATCCCACTGTTTGTTAGGGTCTCGATGTCGCCTTCCACTTGTGACAGCGCTTGGCGCAAGTCGGCCACGCTGCGATAGGTTACCGAAGTGTCGGCGTGCTGGACGGTCTGCGCGCCTGACGCGATAGCGGCTTGCAGGCTTTCACGTCGCGCGATCAATTGTTGCAGCGTCGCCATTGGTCACCATCCATCCATGAAAGAGGAACGCGCCACACGCCGAGCCGGTGGCGGTGCTCGGCGCTTGGCTGTCGCGGTGGGCGCGCCGATAGGCGGCCCGGCCGGCAACGGTGCTGTCTCGATGCCGGCCGCGGCCTCGGCCTCGGCCTGACTTGGTGTGCGCATTAGCGGCTTGGCCGGATCAACCATGTCCTCGGGGACGCCGCGAAGATTGGCCAAAGCGCGCCACTCTTTCATTGTCATCCGGTTTAGGCCGAGGTAGTCGGCAAGCGCCATGCAATAGATGCGGCAATCAAGAAAGTGGTTCGGCCCGCGTTCTTTCCACACCCGGCGCAGCCGGCCCTTTATCTTTTCATCCAACAAATACTCGTTTGTTAGCTGGATAAAATAGTGGGCTTCAAGCCACGAACCGAAATGGCAACAGCCAGGCGGTTCCACCTCGGCGCCCTCGGCGACCCGCACCTTGCGCAGCGCGGCGTATAGCTGCGCCTTCAGCGACCATACGCCGACCGTCCACAGCGACGCGCCTTGTTTGATGCGCCGGCCCGCGATGTCAACGTCGACAAGCGAAGGGATTGAGATCGCCGGCCGAGCCCAACCGTCGCCGCCTTTCAGCGCAAAGGTGGCCGGCCGGTTGCGACACCACGAATAGACAACGTTTGACCGGAAGCCGGAGTCCACACCAAAGGCATCGATGTTGCGCATGTTGCCGAACGCGTCCGGATATTTGGTGTCATACACTTGCGCCAGCTTGGCGAACGCGCCCCGCTCCGGATCATCTGTATCACCGCCGAGCACGATGGCATCGATCACCCACGATTGCCTATCTGCTGCATATGCAACAACCTCAACATAAATCGCGTTGGCCTGCACGTCGGCCGCGGCCACCAGGAGCAACGCGCCCGGTGGGATGCGGGCTCGCTCGTAGTCCTCGCGCAGCGCCATCAGCCTTTCATGGTCCGGCGCGTCGCCGCGTATTTCATGGGCGCGGCCGAGCGTCAGGTTGTCGAACGCCTTTTGTTTGATAGGATCATCTTTGGAGTCAAGGAAGCGCTCGGCGATTATGTCCCATGGAACGAACGGGCTCGACATGCTGTCAAAGTGATAGCTGCGAAAGCGGCCGGTTTCCGTCGCCATAGGAATCCAGCGACCCATGCGCACCAAGGTGTTCTTTTCATGCGCCTGGATAACCTTGCCGCAACACGGCGCGATGTAGTGCGCACCATGCGGCGCGGTACGGGAAAACTGAAACTGCGGCCCGAAGGTGAACACAAATTCTTTGCTGCAATTCGGACATGGCACGTGCCAGTATCTTTGATCCCCTAGTTCAAATTCCGCATCGATGTAGCAGGCGCCCTTGATAATCGGCGTCGAGATCGAAAACTCTTTCCAGTCGCCTTGCGCCAGAAAGCTTTCATAACGCGCCGCGATCATTTGATGCGGCGACCCTTGGCCCTCCAGGTCCTCGGGATATTCCGACGCCTCGTCCTTCACCACCTTTTTCACGGTCTTGCCGCGCAGGTGGGTGGTGCTGGTCGCAATCGCCATCGATAGGCTACCGCCCGGATAGCGCTTCACATGGATAGTCGAGCCGCGCGAGGACCGCGAAGTCTGCGGCGCTATCCGGTTGCGCAGCACCGGGGATCGGTCGATTGTCTGCGAAAGCTTTTCTTTGTTGAATTCGCCGAGGGCGGACTCGGTTGGCTGCACCACCATGATGCGGCACGGCTCGCGGTCAATCGAGTGGCCGATAGCCGCTATCGCCAACAGGGTGAAGCCGGTCTGCGCCGACTTGCGGATGACAACCTTGTTTGTCGGATCATCATCCGCAAAACAATTCAGCGGCTCGACTAGATACGGCGCTAGCTCGACATTGAACAACTGCCCGGCATACGGGCCGTCCGGAACAATCAAATGCTTGGCGGCCCATTGCGCAGGCGTCAACGCGTCGACAAGTTGGAAAATCTTAGCTAGCGTTTCGACAACGGCCGGCGCCGCGGCCGGATAGTGCGCGTCATCCGAGATCGTCACCGGTCGACTCGGTCTTGTCGATTAGCCGGAGATTGTCAGAAACGCTCTGCCGGAGATCGCGCACCACCTTGCGCAATGCGGCCCGCACCGCCACCACGCCGCCCGTGGTGAACGCCGCGGCGATGTCCTCGGCCGCTAGCGGGATCCGTTCCATTTCCCGCACCAGGACGTGCCCGGCCCGTTCCATCGCCCGGGTGACCGCGGCCACCTCCACCACCCGGCCGATGCGCGTTTCGTATTGCAGGCGTTCCAGCCGGGCGCGGTATTCCTCGCGCACAGTCCGGGCTTTCGTCAGGCCGACCACCTGTTGCAAGCCGGGATCCGCGGCTAGCGCCGTCGCCGATATCGCCTCCACCACCTCGGCCTCCGGCGCAGGCTCGGCTACCGGCCCGGGCTCGGCCGCCGCGGCTAGCTCGGCCGCAGCCAACGCCTCGGCCAAGCCGCGCGGCTTCAAGACGGCATCGGCCTCGGCGACATTGATCACCACGGCCTTGCCTTTGCGGATCGCTTTCAGCCGGCCGGCCGCCACGTTCTCGCGGATCCGGCTAACCGCAACGCCGCGCAGCCGGGCGTATTCGGTCTGCGGCAATTCTATTTGTTGCGTATGCATCTATTTGGGGTATCCACATAC
>Ga0075364_10000616_pt1 | contig 18374 bp, 15 predicted proteins | sample EndMetdeltDD1764_FD_71517 | JGI IMG/M metagenome (GOLD analysis project Ga0075364, IMG submission 71517) | Populus endosphere microbial communities from Tennessee, USA - Endosphere MetaG P. deltoides DD176-4 | ecosystem: Host-associated > Plants > Roots > Endosphere | place: USA: Tennessee...
AGGCACCAGCGCATGAGCGCGGTTGCGCCCAGGCGACTGCGCAGCCCGCAAGCATAGTGTGCCCCCACGAGCGCGCCAGCCGACGTCATCCCCATCACGAACCCATATGACTTTGCACCTTCCGGGAGTGTTGTCAGCAAAATCGGTATCAGGGGCTCCAGAAATCCGATCGTGAAGCAGTAGACGACAGATGTACAGAGCGTGATGGACAGCTCTGGAGAACGCATCAGCAGGACCCAGGCTGATGCCACATCATTTGTCGCGCTGACCTTTGTCGGAGGCGATGTAAATCGCGTCATGACCTGGCCCAGGCGGCCAGGGAAAGGGAGCGCGAACAGCGTGAGGATTGCCGATAAAAGGAAGCCCTGCTGAGGCACGGAAAACAGGCCCACAACACCAGCTGCCATCGGGGCAACGAGGCGAGTGCCTTGTTCTACGCTGACTGTCAGCCGCAGACTATCCGAGAGGAGCGGTTTGGGAACAATATGACGGACTGCAAGAGGCAGAGACGATAACCCCAGATTTCCAAGGGCACGCAGCGGTACGGCCAGTAAGAAAAGCTCGACTGTCGGCGCAATCAGAAGTAGCAGCACTGACCCCCTCCCTAATGGCAAGCGCTGACAATAGAATCGTCCGGGCGGGATAACGATCAGCCAAGTGTCCTACTTTCGGACCCAGCAACAACAGGGGCAGCCACATTAATGTGGAAGCGGTGGCAAGCTGAAAGGCAGTTGCGTGGAACTGTCCAATAAGCACGATAAATATAAGTGTGAAGTCAGTCCATGACGAAATCGATGTCGTGACTCGGATACCAAATATGGCGGGATAGCCATCGAGCCTGAACAAGGCTCGGTAGGGGTGAGTGTTGATGAGTAGCACGAGCGAGTGATATCCCATTCACGTAGGCGACCATGCACATACTCTTCGGGAGTTTTACCTGTGTCCGCATCGGTGAGGTTGTCTGTGATTTGTCGTCCGATCACCCTGGTGAAGAACGGACTGTCGCCGGTAGCCAAATGGCTGTCCCAGGTAACCATGCATGTGCATGGCAGGTTCAGAATGCCTGAACCCGGAGATTGCGTTTTCCAGAGTGTCACTTTTCAGGCGTCGAGCCTCGCCTGATGCTGAATTCCCCCGTGACACGGGGCTGGGCGGCTGGCGAACCAAATGTAAGGACGCAACAGATCGGATTGACCACAGGGAGCCGTTTCTTGGCCCTGTTTACCGCAAGAATGCGCGGGCGCCTGCGCCTCGGGGCGCTGCGTTTTTCAGTTGAAGGTCCATTAAATGCTTACCTCGCACGTGCTGCATCACCGGCGCACGCGCCTTTGCCAATTACAGGACCATCGCTATGAATACAAACCCGAACAAAACTGCCGTGTTGACAGGCGCCTCCAGCGGTATCGGTCGTGCCACCGCCGTACGCCTTGCTCGCCGCGGCCTGAACGTGGTGCTAGCCGCGAGAGATGTGGCGGCGCTGGAAGTCGTCCGTCGTGAATGCGAAGCTGCGGGTGGACATGCGGTTGTCGTCCCCACTGATGTGACGGATCCAGAGCAAGTCGTTGCACTGGCCAGCAAAGCCATAGGTACCTTCGGTCACATCGATATCTGGATCAACAATGTGGGCATCGGTGCAGTGGGAGCGTTCGAACATGTTCCGGTGGCGGCGCACAAGCGCGTGATCGAGGCCAATCTATTGGGACACATGTATGGGACGCACGCCGTATTGCCCCACTTCCGTCAGCGCAAGCGCGGCTTGCTGATCAATATGATTTCGCTGGGCGGCTGGACGGGCGCGCCCTACGCCGCGGCCTATTCGGCCAGCAAGTTCGGTCTGCGCGGCTTCTCGGAATCGATCCGCGCAGAGACCTCCGACATGCCCGGCATTCGTATCTGCGAGGTGTATCCCACATTCGTCGACACCCCGGGGGTGCGCCATGGTGGCAACTACACCGGCAAGCATCTTGCACCCCCGCCGCCCATGCTCGACCCGCGGGAAGTCGCCACAGCCGTCGTCAGCCTGCTGGACAATCCCAGGGCATCCACGCTCGTTGGAAGCATCGCGTGGCCGGTGCGGATCGCACACAGCCTGGCACCTGACCTGAGCGCCCGGATCACGCGTGTGTTGATGGACATAGGGTTTCGACGTGCGAAGCGCGTGCCGTTGAGCGATGGCAATTTGTATGCACCTTCACAAGGCCACGGTGTCGACGGTGGCTTTCGCGATTCTTCTGGAAAGGTGGGCATGCCGATCAAGGCCGGTGCGATCGCCGTTATTGCATTTGCTGCGTGGCGGGCATTGCGGTGAATCGCGACGGCCGGTGCGGCCATTCGTGTTGAGGCGCATTCCAATAAAGGAGATTTCGGTGATGGGCATCATGGTTGCGTTGAAGGAGCTGCAACCAAGATATCAATCACAAGAAATCACCTACAAGGCAATCCATGTTCGCTCACAATAAGCGCCTGCAATACACCGTACGAGTTTCCGAGGCCAACCCGGGCCTGGCCAATCTGCTCCTGGAGCAGTTTGGCGGTCCCCAAGGCGAACTCGCCGCAGCCTGTCGCTACTTCGGCCAGGCATTGGCCGATGACGATGCGGGTCGCAAAGACCTGTTGATGGACATTGCAACGGAAGAACTCAGCCATCTGGAAATCATCGGCAATCTGGTCGCCATGCTGAACAAGGGTGCCAAGGGCACGCTGTCCGAAGCGATCGATACCGAAGCCGAGATATACAAGGGCCTCAATGGCCCTGGCAACGATTCGCACACGACGCAACTGCTGTATGGCGGAGGCCCTGCGTTGACAAATTCTGCAGGCCAGCTGTGGACCGCAGGCTACATCGATAACGTCGGCGATCCTTCGGCCGACTTGCGCTCCAATATCGCCGCTGAGGCGCGTGCAAAGATCATCTATGAACGCTTGATCAATGCCACGTCCGATGCCGGTGTGAAGGACACGCTGACGTTCCTGATGACGCGTGAAATCGCTCACCAGAAGTCCTTCGAAAAAGCGCTTTACGCGATGCAGCCTAACTTCCCGCCCGGCAAGTTGCCTGGCGATCCCCGTTTCACCTCGGTGTACTACAACATGTCGCAGGGCGACGGCGACATGCGTGGTTCGTGGAACAGTGACGAAAACTTTGAGTACGTTTCTGATCGCGAGGCGCAGCAGGCCGTTGATGGCGGCGATGGAACGGCCACGGTCGGTCTGACGCCCGAGGCGGTTGAAGTACTGCAGGTTATGGTGTCGCGTACGGTTTCCGATCCCAACGTGAACCCGCAGACCGGCGCCGAGCTGGGCGCAGGCGATCCCCCCGCAGTGAAGTAACACCTGCTGTCATGCCACGGGTTGGCATGCGTAGTTCCCGGCCTCGAATGGTACGCATGTACCTTCGGGGCCGATTGCTTGGTGCAACGCCATTGCATGCAGATACGCCGGGCCTGTGGGCAACCCGATATCAGTCGTGCTAGGATACTCCCCACTAGTATATGAAGCCCGCGTGCGCTTCACACCCTACCGCTACGTTCAAAAGGACCTCACATGAAATCTCGTGCAGCAGTCGCGTTCGCACCTGGCAAGCCTCTGGAAATCGTCGAAATCGACGTGGCACCCCCGCGCAAGGGTGAAGTGCTGATCAAGGTCACCCACACCGGTGTATGTCACACGGATGCCTTCACGCTGTCAGGTGAAGATCCTGAAGGCGTGTTCCCCGCTGTGCTGGGGCATGAGGGTGCGGGTGTGGTGGTGGAAGTGGGGGAGGGCGTGACCAGCGTCGTGCCGGGCGATCACGTGATTCCGCTGTACACGGCTGAATGTGGCGAGTGCCTGTTCTGCAAATCAGGCAAGACCAACCTCTGCGTGGCGGTTCGTGCCACCCAGGGCAAAGGTCTGATGCCTGATGGCACCACACGTTTTTCTTACAACGGCGAACCGATCTACCATTACATGGGCTGCTCGACCTTCAGCGAATACACCGTTGTGGCCGAGGTTTCCCTGGCCAAGGTCAATCCGCAGTCCAACCCGGAACATGTGTGTTTGCTGGGATGCGGCGTGACCACCGGCTTGGGTGCGGTCAAGAATACCGCCAAGGTGCAGCCGGGTGACAGCGTCGCGGTATTCGGCCTGGGCGGCATCGGGCTGGCTGTGATCCAGGGTGCACGCAAAGCGCAGGCAGGGCGGATCATCGCGATCGACACCAATCCGGCCAAGTTCGATCTGGCGCGCACCTTTGGCGCGACCGATTGCCTGAACCCAAAGGATTTCGACAAGCCCATCCAGCAAGTCATCGTCGAGATGACCGGCTGGGGCGTGGATCACTCCTTCGAATGCATCGGCAATGTGAATGTCATGCGTGCCGCCCTGGAAGCGGCCCATCGAGGCTGGGGCCAGTCGGTCGTGATCGGCGTGGCAGGCGCTGGCCAGGAAATCTCCACCCGGCCTTTTCAACTGGTCACGGGGCGTCGCTGGCTGGGTTCAGCCTTCGGTGGGGTAAAGGGCCGCTCCGAGTTGCCCGGCATGGTGGAGGAGGCCATGAGCGGCGACATTGAGCTCGCGCCTTTCGTGACGCACACGATGGGCCTGGAAGCGATCAACGACGCCTTCGATCTCATGCACGATGGCAAGTCCATTCGTTCCGTCATTCACTATTGATCGACGTTCAACTCCGAGTCGTGCCTACAGTAGATGCCCAATTCTCCGGAAGATAAGAAACGCGCGATCGCACGGCTGCGTCGAATTCGTGGCCAAAGCGAGGCGCTCGAGCGCGCGGTGATCGAGGGTGTGGAATGCCGCGCGCTGTTGCAGCAGATCGCCGCGCTGCGCGGGGCGGCCAATGGTCTGATGGCCGAGGTGCTGGACAGTCATTTGCGCGAGCTATTCGGTTCGGCCCGAGCGCCCGACGCCCTCACGGGCGCACCCGCCACTCAGGACCCGGATGCAGAAATCGAAGCATTGATGAAAACGCTGCGCACTTATCTCCGCTAGGCAAGACCCGAGCACGCGTCAAGGTCGCGTGAGCAGTCGATGAAACCCCAGCCCGCGCAAATCTCGCGGCAGCAGTCAGCGAAACGCCAGTACACGTCACCCTCGCGGCAGCAGTCGGCGTGGCACCAGCCACAGCAGGATGAGCATGCCCACCAGTTCCACCAAGGACTGGAGCACGATAACGATGGCTGCCAGCTGCTCGGCGGCAGGTAACGCCAGGGCGAAGGGCAGCACCACGAATGAGTTCCGGGTGCCCATTGAAAACAGCAGGGTGCGAGCCTGTTCGACCGGAAGCCTGGCGGCCCGGGCCAGCAAGATGCTGCCGACCACGGCCGCAACCAGAAAGAGCACGCAGGCAACCACCACTTCGGACATGAGGTGAATGCTGTCGATCACGGCATGAACTTGTGATGCGGCAATCAGCAGCAGCACAAAGGCCAGTGTGGGGATGGGGCACCAGCCCAATCGTTCCACGATGCGCGCCCGCGCATTGTGCTGCCCGCAAAATCGTTGCGTCAGAAAAGCCAGTACCAACGGAACAATGATGATGATGACAAAGACGCTGGCCATGCGCTGCATGGGCACGATGTTCACGTATGCTGGCCCCATGAACAGCCAGAGATAGACGGGCAGAAGCACCATTTGTGCGATCAGCAGAACAGGCGTGAGGGTCGTGGCGCGACGGGCGTCGCCCCCACCCTGGTGGGCAAAGGCGATGAACCAGTCTGTGCAGGGCACCAGCAATACCAGCACCAGCCCCAACCGTATCGGCGCATGATCGGGCACCCATGCGAGCAGGCCCCATACCACCATGGGCAGGAAAACAAAATTGCCGATCAGGGCTGCCGAAACGAATCGCACATCCTTGAGTGCTGCGGGCAGTTGCCCAAGCGGAATCTGCGTAAAGGTGGTGAACATGAGCCAGGCCAGCGCCGGCCACAGTACCCGTTCAAGCAGGGAAGCGGTTCCTGGCGCCAGGCTTCCGAGCGCCAGGCCTGCTGCGATGGCGGCAAGGTAACCCCACACCTGGTGGCGTTCGAGCGCGTCACGATTCATGTGCTCGCGTCCTCCTGGCCTGACTTGCGATCGATGCAAGCGCCCAGCCATACGCGGGTTGCGCGCAACACGTCGACCTACAGCAACGCGACGGGTGTGACCTTGGTCAGATGTTCGTACAGGATGATGCCGCCGATCGCGATAAGAACGATGCCACCCAGTATTTCAGCACGACGACCTACGATGTTGCCCAGCACCCGTCCCAGCATGACGCCGACGGTGACCATCAGCATGGTCGCAATGCCAATGGCGGCGGCGGTGGGGATGATGTCGACATCGATGAAGGCCAGGCCCACGCCCACCGCCATGGCATCGATGCTGGTGGCAAACGCGGTGACGGCCAGCAGCCAGAAGGAGTGGCGCTGGGGCTTCTCGTGCGCGTCGACTTTGGGTGTGGCCACACCGGCATAAATCATCCGCAGGCCCAGTGCGGTGAGCAGCACGAAGGCAATCCAGTGATCGAAGCGTGAGACGTATTGCGCCGCAGCCAGGCCAAACGCCCAGCCGATCACTGGCGTAATGGCCTCGATGACGCCGAAGATGACGCCTGTGCGCAGGGCTTCGCTGAATTTTGGGCGGTGAAGGCTGGCGCCTTTGCCGATGGCCGCTGCGAAAGCGTCGGTCGACATGGCGAGCGCGAGCAGGAGCGTTGATGCGATATTCATGCGTTGAATCCAAGCGGGGCGATTGATCAAAAACATGCAGACGTACCCCGACCTATGTCGTGACTGCATGCCTTTGGTCTCGCCTACTGAATCCAGTTGCTCGCACCACGGTGTGAACCGAGTATGTTGACACGAGCGCCTTCATGAAACGAAGGCCGGCTACTCCCCAAAAACTGCGGCAAGTGTAGCATTCAAACGCCGCATGGGGAAATTTGACCGTTGCCCGCAAAGCCTTATTTTGCGCGCCTCTCCGAGGTATAGCCTAGGCTTTAAAGTGAAGTTTTGGCGTTCTCGGCGTCCCTATTTTCGGGGTGTGCATCGTTCTGCAGAAGCATGCGGCGCATACCGCGCATTCAGCTCGCGCATGGCCACCGGTCTACGCCGCCTTGCGTGTTTTTGCGGTCTTGCCGCCCGTCTTGGTCGGGCTGGTTTTGGAGCGTGATGCCGCTTTAGTGGACTTCGTCGCAGCGGTTTTCTTGCTCGCCGATCGACCTGTTGAGGCAGACTTGGATGATTTGCCTGATCGGGCAGTCGACGATGAGGCATCGCTGCTGGCGGCATCCTCGCTCTTACCCTTGCGCTTGGCCAGGCTGCGTGCCAGCAGTTCGGTCAGGTCCAGAATGTTGCTGCCGGTAGCGGGTGCTTCTTCTTCCGGTTCGAAAACCGTCTCGGTCTTACCCGCTTTCACCTTTTTCTCTACCAGACCCATGACCGTCTGCTTGAATTCGTTCTGAAAGTCGTCCGGGTTCCAGGCCTCTGTCATGTCGTCGACAAGCTGCTTGGCCATCTTCATTTCAGCGGCGCTGTTGCTCGCGCCTTTGCCTCCCGATGAGGGCAGATCCAGACCATCGGTATCGCGCACCTCATCGCCCCAGCGCAGCAGGTTCAACACCAGCGCATCACCTGAGGGCACCAGCGCTGCCAGGTGCTGCTTGGTCTGGATAACGACCTTGGCAATACCGATCTTGCCGGTTTTGACCAGGGTATCTCGCAGCAGTGCGTAGACTTTCTGGCCCTTATTGATGGGCGCGACGTAGTAGGGCCGCTCCAGGTACACAAAAGACACTTCGCTGGCGTTGACAAAGCGCTGGATCTCGATCGTCTGAGTCGTGCGAGGAAACGCCTTTTCGATTTCCTCGGGCGAGATGATGACGTACTGACCGTCTTCATACTCCACGCCCTTTACGATGTTCTCGCGATCGATCTCTTTGCCTGTGCGCTTGTTGATGCGCTTGTAGCCCACGGGATCCATGGTCCGCTTGTCCAGCCAGTCGAAGTCGATGCCCTGATCGGTGGTTGCGGTGTGCAGGCCCACGGGAATGTGAACCAGGCCGAAGGAGATTGCACCCTTCCAAATCGTGCGGCTGCTTGAGGATGCCATCGGTGTCGTCCAGAAAGTAGGCCGGCCGGGGCATGCCGGCGGGATCGCCGCAGTGCCCGCAGCGCGGCGTAGGGGTCTGACCTGATGAGCAAATTACGTACCGAACTGCTGAACAGACCGCTCAGTGCCGCGGATCGCGGCCTGGCTCGGGCTCAATGCGCCGCAGTTCCCCTGCTGGACAGGGTGTGCAACAGGCGCGCCAGACCTTCGACTTCCACCGGCTTTTCGAGGTAATGGTTAAAGCGCTTGGCATCGCCATGTTCAGCAACCGATGCCGCGGAATAGCCCGATAGCGCGATCAGCGTGATGGGCCGCGTGCCGGCCTGGTTTCGCAACGCATGGGCCACTTCGAAGCCGGACATGCCAGGCAGGCCAATGTCGATGATTGCCACGTCGGGCTGCCACCGTTGTGCCGCACTCACTCCGCCCTCGCCGGTGTGGGCCAGATGAACCTCGTAGTTCAGCAGCGTCAGCATCTGGGACAACATGTCGGCCGCATCGACATTGTCGTCGATGAGCAGCACCCGCAGCCTCTTTGAAGCCGCAGGGAGTGGCAGGTCCAGCGCAACGGGCGCCTGCACGAGTGTGGCCAGCGGCATGCATACGGTGAACACGCTGCCTTGACCGATTCCGGCGCTGGCGACATGGACTGTGCCACCATGTTCCTGGACCATGCGCTGCACCACGGTCAGCCCCACCCCCAGTCCCGCTTCGTGCCGGTCCAGTCCCGTCTTGGCTTGGGTGAACAGGTCGAACACGCGTGGCAGCATATCGGCGGCAATGCCGATGCCGTTGTCCTGAATGCGGATGATCGCCAGATCGTCGTTTTGCTCGATAGTGATGGCAATGTCACCGCCGTCAGGCGTGTAGCGCACGGCGTTGTGAATCAGGTTTCCCAGCACCTGCTTGAATCGAACCGGATCGGCATCGATGAAAACGTCATGGTCCTGCGCGCTGACCTGGACACGGTGCCCCTTTGTGTCGATCATGCTTTGCGTCATTTCGATCGCGTGTGCGACCACTTCGTTCACGGATAACCGTGTCATTTCCAGATCGACTTTGCCTTGGGTCACGCGTGCGACATCCAGCAGGCCACTGACCAGATGCGTCAGTTGATCGGTCTGGCGTGAAATGATCGATCCAATGCGCTGCACGTCTTCCGGACTGGCGTCACGCTTGCGTTTGATCAGCTCAAGTGCCGTACGAATGGCCGACAGCGGATTGCGTAGCTCGTGTGCGAGCATGGCCAGAAATTCGTTCTTGCGCTCGTCGGCCTGCTGCAGCTCAGCCTGGCGCTCGCGCAGGGCCTCAAGCGTGAGCAGCATGTCGCGATTCTGTTGCTCCAGCTCGTCGTTGGGCGTCTGTTCGCGCCGGCGCAGCAATTGCTCGAGCAGATTGCTCAATTGATCTGGCCGGATGGGCGCCACATTGGCGGGGATGCGCATCGTCAGCGTGACGGTGGTGCCCGAGCGCCAATCTGATTCTATGGTGAACTTGTCCACCAGACGGCGGCTGCCAGCAATGCCCAGCTTGGCGCGTCCCTGTCGATCCTGGCCACCTTCGAGCAGCGCGTCCAGGCCGGCAATGCCCGGTCCACGGTCGATGGCCTTTGCAATCAGACACTGGGGCTCATCCAGCGTGGCCTGCTGCAGCCAGAATTCGATCGACCCGCGCCCGGCAAACTGAACGCAGTTGCGTGCGATTTCCGACACTGCCGTGACGAAACGCGTGCGCTGCAGATCGTCCAGTCCGCAGAGCTCACCGATTTGACGGGTGCGATCGCGAATGCGCACCAGTCCTTGTTCGCTGTCGATCTGCGTGGCAAGTATGCGATGAGACATCTTAGGTATCCTTCACCACGACCGCAGTCGCGTCATCGTTGTTGCGGGAGAAATCTCGATAGAGTACGGCGCTGATCAGGCTGGGGTGACGGGTGACCAGCCAGGGATGATCGTTCAGATTCCATCGCGTGGACAATCCGTCTGATGTCAGGATCAGCGTGCTGTCGCGATACCAGGTCAGCGACTGATCACGCACCGTGCGCAGGCTGTAGCCCACTGTGCCATCGGATGATCCCAGGCGTTTGGTTTCGCCATCATGCATCAAAACCGCCGTGATATTGCCGACGCCGGCGAATTCGATCGTGCCCAGTGCCGGACGTATGGCGGCAACGGCCATGACTGCGCCGCGCGTGCCTTTCAGATGTGTGTGTGCGGCCCGAATGAGGTCAGCCGGGCTGGCGTCGGCCGGTGTCGCATGAAACGCCTGTACCGCGGCAGCCGACGCTACCGCCGCCATCGGCCCGTGCCCCAGGCCGTCGATCACGGTCACCCAGCGCGCGCCGTCGATCCGTTTCTCGGCCCAGGTGTCGCCGCACGCCTCTTGTCCCGGTTTGGCAATCGAAATCCCGCTGACCAGCAGGCGTTTGGCCGGGCTATAGGTCGCGCCGGATGGTCGCGCTCTGGCCACACGCGAGAAAACGGCCGTGCCGCCGCTGGGTGTGGAATAGATGTCGCTAAGCGTGGACAACCGTGCAATCGCACCCATGCCGAATCCCAGTGTGCCGCTCGAAGACTGGCCATCACGGGACGACTGGGAGATATCAGCAATGCCTGGGCCGCGATCCAGCGCGAGTATTTCGATGCCATCGGCATCGTCATCAGCGAACGTTCGCATGATCATCTCGCCGCCGCCGCCATACTTCAGGATGTTGGTGCCGATTTCGGTTGAGATCAGCGCGACTCTGCCTGCCAGCGTTTCCGACAGCCCGATACTGCTGGCAAGTGCGAGTGCTTCTCGGCGAGCCTGGGCGAGCTGGCTCGATTCCTGGATGATTATCGGCGTTTCCACTGCACCAGACTCACGCGGCAGCCATGACCTGGTGCCGATTCAATATTGAATTCGTTGACCAGGCGACGCGTGCCACCCAATCCCAGTCCCATGCTTTTTGCAGTCGAAAAGCCATCGGTGAGCGCGCGTTCAATGTCTGCGATACCCGGCCCTTCGTCCTGGAAAACAAGCTGTAGCCCAATGCGTCCCTCGGCATCGAGCTCGGAGATCGTCATGGTTCCCCCAAGGCCGTGGACCAGGGTGTTGCGAGCGATCTCGCTGGCAGCCGTGACGAACTTCGTGCGTTCGAGCGAGCCGAATGCCAGCGTGGTGGCCCATTCCTGAACGGTCCGGCGCGCGAGCGCCACCTGATCGGGCGAGCGTATCTCCATCGAAGTGGAGCGGATGACGGTGGGCACCGGGTGGTTACTGCATCAGTTCGTCGGCACTCAGGCGCGCGAGCAGTGCCATGCCCTTATCGACATTCAGCGCTGTGTGCACCCCCCTGAGCGACATGCCAAGTTCCACCAGCGTGATCGCCACGGCAGGCCGCATCCCCACCAGTACCGTTGCAGCGTCCATGATGTGCGCCATGGAGGCGATGTGTGCAAGCGTTCGACCGATGAACGAGTCGACGATCTCCAGGGCCGAGATGTCGATCAGGACGCCCTTGGCCTTGGTGCGCGAGAGCTGCTCGGTCAGATCGTCCTGCAAGGTGATCGCCAGCTGGTCGTGCAGCTCGACCTGTATGGTGACCAGCAGATTCGAATTCAGCTTCAGGATGGGGATGCGGTCCATGGAGCGATTACCCTTGCGCCTTGACCGAGGGCATCACCGCCAGCCCCGACTTGCGCAGGGCGATACGCAATGCTTCAGCCAGGCTGGACTTGGTAATGACATCGCCAAGATCTACGCCAAGGTGAACGATGGTTTGGGCGATCTGCGGGCGAATGCCGCTGATAATGCATTCAGCACCCATCAGGCGCGCCGAGGCCACTGTCTTGAGCAAATGCTGCGCAACGAGCGTGTCGACGGTCGGCACGCCGGTAATGTCGATGATGGCGATGGTTGCCTCATGCTGGACGATGCCTTCCAGCAGGCTTTCCATCACCGTTTGCGTGCGTTCGCTGTCCAGCGTGCCGATCAGCGGCAGGGCCAGAATGCCATCCCACAGTTCGACGACCGGCGTGGACAGATCGAGCAGTTCCTGCTGCTGGCGCTGGATAACCTGCTCGCGACCACGCTGGAACGCCTCGAAGGTGTACAGCCCGAGTTTGTCCAGCATGGAGCTGGTCACCATCAGGACGTCGGCCAGCGCAGCGCTGTCCGCACCCGACCGCGTGCGCAGGGCGGCGAACAGGGGCTGCTTGATGGAGAAAACGAAGAGTGCGGTTTCCGAAGGGGAAAAGCCCTGCATGGCGCGGCTGCGCGAGAGCGCCGCCAGAAACGTGCGCACCTCGTCCCAGGCGGGCCCTTGCAGGGAGTCGCCGGGATTTTCCTGGACGGCCTTGCTGAACACGGACAGGAAACTCTCTGCCTGCGTTTTCAGCTCGACATCCTTGATCAGGCCTTTGTTATTGGACTCCGCCGTCTGCAGCGCGAGCCATTCTCCAAGAATGGTTGCCGACTCGCTCCTCAGAACTGCGCCCAACACCTCAGCATTGCCCACATTGACCCCCACCCGATATACACATGTTTTTAAACAATATTTACAGCTACGTTCGAATTGTACGCGGTTACGCAAAGGGCGAACCGAATTCGTCCACTGATTTGGGAACTTTTTGAATGTCGGCCGAAAACACCGTATGACGGGCCTTCTGGCCGGGCACGCTGCGTGCTCAGAGGCTGCCGCAGTCCACTTGAAGACGATGCTCGTGCAGCGCCTCCAGCGGCTACAACACCACTGCATCAATGCAGCAATTGCCTGCTTCGGTTTCTGATACCGGATCAGGTCTTAGATGAAATTTTGGAGGCACCTATGAATACCACCCATTTGCGTACGGATGTACCCGTCGCGACGATGGCTCACGGCGAATCGTCCGGCTCGGCCGTGTCGTGGGCAGCAGTGTTCGCTGGCGCGGTTGCCAGCGCAGCACTGTCCATGACGTTGCTGACCGCTGGCTCGAGCATCGGTTTTGCGTCCGCATCGCCATGGGCCAATGATGGTGCCTCGGCTGCCGCCATTGGCATTGGCGCGATTGTCTGGCTGATGTTCACCCAAATCATTTCCGCTGGCCTGGGCGGCTATATGGCAGGCCGTCTGCGCACCAAATGGGTGAATACGCATTCGGACGAAGCCCATTTTCGCGATACCGCGCACGGTTTCCTGGTGTGGGCGGTCGGTGCCCTGATCGGTGCCGTGATGTTGACCTCGGTGCTCTCGTCGGTCATCGGCGGCACGGCCCGGGTGGGTGCCAGCGCTGTCGCGGGTGCCGGCTCGGCCGTGTCGACCGCCGTGGGCGGTGCGGCTGACATGGCTCAGGCCAACGGCAGCCTGCGTTCGATGGACATCGATGGCATGGTGGACTCGCTTTTCCGCGGTGGCCGTGTCGATCCCGCTGCCAATCCTCGTGATGCACGGGCGGAAGTGGCTCGAATCGTGGGGCGCAGCATCAGCCGCGGTGACATGACCCCGGAAGACAAGTCGTACGTCGCCAGTGTCGTCGCCGCCCAGACCGGCGTCGATCAGCCGACCGCCGAGAAGCGTATCGACGATGGCATTGCTCAGACCAAGAAGAGCATTGAAGACGCCAAGAACAAGGCGCTTGAAGCGGCCGACAAGGCACGCAAGGCCGCTGCTGGTTTTGCGCTGTGGGCATTGCTCTCGCTGTTGGTGGGTGCCTTGAGTGCCTGCATTGCCGCAGTGTGGGGTGGTCGTTCACGCGATCACGTGTAATACAGGCGTAAGGGCGGGGTTCGGGTGCCGATCGACTGGCCGCCGCCCCGCTTGGAATGATGAATCAGAAGGCCCGGCTGCGACCGGGCCTTTCTACTGGAGAGTGGGATGACACCGTCAACAACCAGCGATCCACTGAGTACGTATCGTTCGAAACGCGATTTCAAGGTGACGGGCGAACCCGAAGCGGGTGGCGCGGCCAACCCCGACGCGCGTGCCTTTGTGATCCAGAAGCACTGGGCCACGCGTCTGCACTATGACCTGCGGCTCGAACTCGATGGAACGATGCGCAGTTGGGCCGTGCCCAAGGGGCCGAGTTACGACCCTGCGGACAAGCGTATGGCGGTTCAGGTCGAAGATCATCCCATTGCCTACAACCAGTTCGAAGGGACGATACCGAAGGGGCAGTACGGGGCAGGCGATGTCATCATCTGGGACGAGGGCACCTGGACCCCGGTAGGCGATGCCCGGGCCGGCCTGGCCGAAGGCCACCTGAAATTCGATCTGGACGGGTTCAAGCTCAAGGGGCGTTGGGCGCTGGTCAAGATGAAGAATGCCGAGGGCAGCAAACCGGTCTGGCTGCTCATCAAGGACAGGGACAGTTTTGCGAAGCGAGCCAAGGACTTTGATGTCGTCCAGGCGTTGCCCGATAGCATCGTCCCCCTGCGATCGACCGGGGCCACTTCGAAGAAAGGCACCGGAAAGAAGACAGCCACGCGTAGTGTCGCTTCAGAGAAAACAGCAGCCCGTAAAACCGCTGTAAAGAAGGCGGCTGTAAAGAAGGCGGCTGTAAAGAAGGCGGCTGTAAAGAAGACAGCACTTGAGAAGGCGGCTGCAAGCAAGACGGCCGATAGCAAAACGGTTGCGGCCAAACCGGCAACGTCGAAGGGCGTGGCCAAGACAGCCGCCAGGACGAGCCCTGCGCTGGCGGCCGGCGGCCAGGCACGTTCGAACACAAGAGAACGTGCGGGTAAGGCAACATCAGCCGAGGCAGCATCAGCCAAAGCAACATCAGCCAAAGCAACATCAGCCAAAGCAACATCACCCGAGGCCACATCTCCCAAGGCCACATCGGCCAAAGCCAAATCGGCCAACGCCACGGATTTGCCTGGAAAAGCGCTCAAGCAACTGCCCGCCACCCTCGCTCCGCAACTTGCCACGCTGGTCGATCAGCCTCCGGCGCGCCCGGCTGAGTGGCTCTACGAGATCAAGTTCGATGGGTATCGGATCACTGCACGTATGGATAGCGAGGGCGTCCGGCTATTCACCCGCAACGGCCACGACTGGACCCACAAGCTCGCCCACATCGCGCAAGCGTTGTCGACGATGGATCTGGACCTGAGTTGGCTGGATGGCGAAATCGTCATCATGAACAAGCAGGGCGCACCGGATTTCGGCGCGCTGCAAAATGCGTTCGACAGCGACCAGACGGCAGATATCGTGTATTTCGTGTTTGACGCGCCCATCATTGCCGGGCGAGACGTGCGACAGGAGCCCCTGGAGGTGCGACGTGCCCTGGTCGAGCAGGCGGTGCACGCCCTGGGATCGGATGCGGTTCGATTCAGCGAAGCCTTCGACGTACCGGCCGATCAGTTGGTGAAATCTGCCTGTCAGATGGGACTGGAGGGGGTGATCGCCAAAAGGCGGGATTCGGCTTATGTGTCGCGCCGGTCGCCCAACTGGGTCAAGCTGAAGTGCACCCGCCGCCAGGAGTTTGTCATTGTGGGCTTTACCAAGCCCAAGGGGTCCCGTACGGGGCTGGGTGCACTGCTACTGGCGGTGCATGATGACGACGGCGCGCTGCGCTACGTGGGCAACGTGGGCTCCGGGTTCAACGACGCCACGCTTGCCAGCGTGTCCAGGGCACTGAGCGCTCTTCAGACAGACACGCCAGCCTTGAAAGTGCCGGCAGATGCCGCAAGGGGCGCGTCGTGGGTGTCGCCTACGTCGGTGGCGGAGGTGTCCTTCTCCGATTGGACCAGCGCAGGTCGGATTCGTCATGGGGTGTTTCGGGGTTTGCGCACCGATAAGCCCGCCCGCGCCATCACGAAAGAGACGGCGCAGGATGCTCCCGGGTCGCCGCGATCCGCCAGGTTGGCGACATCATCCAACGCTTCCGGATCATCCAAACCAACCAGACCAGCCAAATCGACCAAATCGAGCAAACCAGTCGAATCAACCAAGTCGACCCAACCGGCAAGAGCAACGAAAGCAACGAAAGCAACGAAAGCAACGAAAGCAACGAAAGCAACGAAAGCAACGAAATCCGCTGAACCGGCCAGGGCAACTAAATCGGCTGGGCCGGCGAGGTCGCGGCCCTCAGCCGTTGCGTCTGCCAGGAACGCGCCCGCGCTGGGCAAGTTGACGCACCCCGAGCGGGTCATCGACGACAGCACCGGCCTGACCAAGCTCGATGTGGTGGCCTTTTACGCCGATGTGGCGGAATTGCTGGTGCCACACCTTGCGGGACGGCCTGTATCGTTTCTCCGGGCGCCTCAAGGCGTGCAGGGGCAAACCTTCTTCCAAAAGCATCTGGAGCATGCCATGCCTGGCGTGAAGGATCTGCCCAAAAAACTGGATCCCGGGCATCCAAGCCTGGTGGAAGTGCCCACGATGGGCGCCATTCTATCTGCGGCGCAGATGAATGTGGTCGAGTTCCACACCTGGAACGCGGTGAAAACCAACATTTCGAAGCCGGACCGCATGACGTTCGACCTGGATCCAGGGGAAGGCGTGCCCTGGGCCACGGTGCAGCAGGCGGCGCAACTGGTGCGAACCATGCTCGAGGCGCTGTCTCTCGATTGCCTGCTGAAGACCAGCGGTGGAAAGGGCCTGCACGTGGTGGTGCCGCTGCGCAGGCAATACGATTGGGACACGGTCAAAGCCGTGTCGCAGGCGATCGTGGTGCATCTGGCACAGACCATTCCCGACATCTTCGTCAGCAAAAGTGGTCCTAAAAACCGGGTGGGCAAAGTGTTCGTGGATTATCTGCGCAATGGCTTCGGTGCCACGACGGCGTCGGCCTGGTCGGCACGGGCCAGGCCAGGGCTGGGCGTGTCGGTGCCGATTGGCTGGGATGAGCTGCCCGACATTACGTCGGGGTCTCATTGGGACATTACGAGTATCGCCGATCGGATCATCATCGGGAACAAACCGTGGAAAGGGATCAAGGCGCAGTCGCTCTTGCCCGCAGTGACCTGGATGAAAGAGGGGTAATGTGCACGGGCGTCTGGTGCGCAGCCAGGTGGTGCCCGCGAGATAGGGTGCATGCGTGGAACAGTGTGTCCCGGATAAGGGGCCACCGATGCCTTGGCTGGTAGCCTGCGCACACCTAGAATGCTTCTGGTAGATTTTAATTTTCGGATTTGAGGGCAAACCGTCATGAGCAACGCATTTATCGACCATCTGAAGACCCGTCGCACGCAATATGCGCTGGGTCGCGACGTCACGCTATCGAAGGAAGCGCTGACCACCCTGATTCAGGACGCCATCAAGCACAGCCCGTCGTCGTTCAATTCGCAAAGCTCGCGTGCGCTGGTTCTGTTCGGTGAAGAAAATCAGAAACTGTGGCGTCTGGCGGTGGATGAGGTGCGCAAGGTCGCTCCCGCCGAGGGTTTCGAAAAAACCGAAGCCAAGCTCGCCAGCTTCGCGGCCGGCGTCGGCACCGTGCTGTATTTCGAGGATCAGGATGTCGTCAAGGGGCTGCAGGAGAAGTTCGCCCTTTATGCCGAGCACTTTCCCGTCTGGTCGGAACAGTCCAGCGGCATGGCACAACTGGCGGTCTGGACCGCGCTGGCCAGTGTCGATGTCGGTGCCAGCCTGCAGCATTACAACCCGGTGATCGATCAGGCCGTGGCACGTGAATGGAATATTCCTGCCTCGTGGAAGCTGCGTGCACAAATGCCTTTTGGCTCGCACGGCGCACCGTTTGGCGAGAAAGCCTTCATGTCCGACGCCGAACGCTTCCGCGTCGCAGGCTGACCGATCACGGCAGATCGCTGGCCCGCAGCGCCACCAGGGCCAGCGCATCTGTCCGATACAAATGCAATGCAGGATGGCCCAGCACGCCATGTGCGCGGTCGAGCATCTGTTCCACCGGTCGTTTCATCCCGACGATATGCAACTGGCGGTCGTGCGCCGCCAGGCTGCCCAGCAGCTTGATCAGGCACTCCACGCCGGTGGCATCGATGCGATTGATGGATTGCGCAAACAGCGCAACGTGACGGGTATCGGGTCGCTGTGCCAATACATTGGCGAGGTAGCGCTCCAGCGCACCGGCCGACGAAAATTCCAGCGCAGCATCCATACGCACCGCCAGCAGCCCCGGTGCCAGCGCAGGTAATTGCCACAGCCAGCGGTCCCTCAGGCTCCCATCGGCGTGCAGCCCGACCTCCACGATTCTCGGATGCAGGCGGTAATACAGGAAGTGCAACAGGCTGAGGGTCAGGCCTACGATGACGCCCCAATAGAGTCGAGGCGCGCTGACCAGCGTCACGGCAAAGGTCGCAAAGGCAATGCAGGCCTCGACCCGGGTAAGCCGCCATAGCGTACGAAAGCCCAC
>Ga0075364_10000617_pt1 | contig 18348 bp, 13 predicted proteins | sample EndMetdeltDD1764_FD_71517 | JGI IMG/M metagenome (GOLD analysis project Ga0075364, IMG submission 71517) | Populus endosphere microbial communities from Tennessee, USA - Endosphere MetaG P. deltoides DD176-4 | ecosystem: Host-associated > Plants > Roots > Endosphere | place: USA: Tennessee...
TCAGATCCAGCACCCACCTGCCGCATGAAGTCCAGACTTTCGTCTATTACCTTTCTGCGTTCCCGATCGATGGTCACCATGTGATAACTGTCGGACAGCCACACCAGCTTTACCTGTTTGCTGGACACGTTACGCCAGACCAATAGCGCATTTTTTTCTCCCGCTACGTCGTCTTCGTCCGAATGGATGATCAGGCAGGGACAGGAAACTGCGCGCATGTTTCGGCGCACCTCTTTAACCAGCCCATACATTTCGGCAAGCGCAAACCACGGCGTGCCGGGCAGCCCGGCATGTTCGCTTTGGCCTGACTGCATTTTGCCCACAATACGCTGCCGAATGGCAACATCCTTGATGCCATAGGGCGGCGCTTCGTCGGCAATGCACCGGCGCCCGATATTCATTCGCTTCAAAGGCGGCAGAATCCAGCGCCCCAGTCGGGCGTACCAGCGCATGGACCAGCCGTCGTGATCGAACACCGGTGCCAGGGCCAGCACGCCGGCTACGCGATCACCATGATGGGCGGCGTAATCCAGCGCCAATACGGCGCCCATGGACAGCCCGCCGACGAAGCATGTGCTGGTGCAGCGTTGCAATCGATCAGCAGCAAGACGCACACTATGACGCCAGTCCTGCCACGACGTCGCAAGCAAGTCTTCAAAAGAGCCACAGTGGCCTGCGAGTTGCATGCAGTGAACGGTGTAGCCTGCGCGATGCAGGCCGCGCGCGACCACGCGCATTTCTGCTGGCGTGCCCGTCAGACCGTGTATGAGCAGCACGCCGACCGGGCCACCCGCCAGTTCGAACGCGTGGGTCGTGGAAAATGGATTCTGTGTCATGGATAACGAGGTTGGCGAAAGGCCACCGGATTTCACGGGGCGGTGACGACGTCGACCTGCGCCAGATGCACCAGGACGTCGTTGAAGTCGTGGATGGGTTGATGGGCGATTCCCTGCGCCTTGCAATAGTCGGCCAGGCGACCTTTGGCAAACACGACGTCGGCCTTGGCGGCGATGCAGAAATCAGACGCGCCATCACCGATGTACAAGGTGCGGCGGCGACGCGAAGGCAGTTGACTGCATTTGCAATGCGCACTGGCAGGCCCGCAATCCGGGCGCGAGTATGGCGTGCGCAGGCGCCAGGACGATTCACCCTGCAGCTCGATCTGGTTGGCGTAAATGGGCAAGCCGCTGATGCCATGTCGTTGCAGAATGAACGCAATCGCCTGCGCCAGCCCATCGCTGAGAATGCTGACAGGGATGTTGCGCGCGCCGGCGACGTCCAGAAATGCCGCGAAACTCGGATCCAGCGTCACACTGGATAAATGGTCGTAGAACTGGGCAAGGGTCATGTCGAGCATGGCGATCTGACGCGTCATGCAATCTCGTGAGCCGATCAGACCCTCTTCCCATTGCTGTTCGATGGCCTGCCAGCCGGGTCGACCGAAACGGCGCAGCAGACCATCCGTCACATCCTGATGGCTGATCGTGCCATCGAAGTCCAACAGCGCCACCCAGCGCTGACCATCGTTATCGACCGTTGCAAGATCGACTGGCGCCTGGCTGTATTTACTCATGGAACTTCACCCTGACAAGTTGACCCACCTGAAGGCCACTGCCTTCGGGCAGCGTAACGATGGACTGCACCACCCGTGTCGCGGCGCGTGCCGAGCCCTCTCCAAAACCGCTATCGACATAGGCGGCACTCACGGTTGCCACCTGTGCAGTAACGTCAGGCCCGTCACCCTGACCATCCACGACCACCTGCGCGCGCATCCCGGGCTGCACGCGCGAAGCGAAGTTCGCACCCACTTCGGCCCGCACCACCAGAGGCGCGTCGGGAAGCAATGTCAGCAACGGCTGAAGAGGTGACGGCTCGCTGCCCACGCGCGCATTGATACGCAGCACCACACCATCGGCCTGCGCCCGCAGCACGCGGCGCTCGAATTCCCAATTGGCCAGTGCTGCACGTTTTTCGGCGGCCTGCAGGACACGCTTGGCGGTTGCCACATTGGCCTGCAGCGCGCGCAGTGACTCATCGGCGTCGGCCAGGCGCTGTGCCTCCATGCCACCCAAGGCAGTTGCGGATTGCAGTCGCTTGAGCCGCGCCCTTTCATAAGGCAGGCGTCCTGCGAGGGCATCGAATTCGCTTTTGGCCCGCTGTTGTTCGGCCAGCGCAATATCGCGCTGGTACGCCTGACGTGCGCGATCGATTTCGATCAATGGTGTGCCCACGCTTACGCGGTCGCCTTCGGCGACGTGGATGCGGCGCACGACCTCACCCGCAGTGCCAACGAGTTCGTGCATGCCGCCCTGCACCTCTACCCGCCCGCGTGCAATGGCCACCTGTGGTGAAGTCACTGTCAGCACAGGCGCTTGCCGCGATGTGTCGCTGGCGGCAGTGACTGAAAAGATCACGGGCGTGATCAGCGCACATGCCAATGCGAGCAAGAGGAGCACGCGCTCGGGGCGGCCTCGCGAAGGAGCAGGTGAATGGGAGAAAGTGTTAGGCATCGTAGGCATGAGGGTTCTGTCGGGGAAATTGTCCGGAGGTGGACAAGGTGTCATTGAGAATCTCGCCGTCTTCCATCGTGATGACGCGGTCGGCATGCCGCACCATGCGCGGATCGTGACTGACGCACACCACTGTCGCCCCACGATCGTGTGCAATACGGGTGAGCAATGCGGTGACGGTCTGCCCGTTCTCGGCATCCAGTGCACTGGTCGGTTCATCGGCGAACAGCAGCCTGGGCGACTTCGCCAGCGCGCGCGCAATCGCCACGCGTTGTTTTTGCCCGCCGGACAACTGGAACGGGCGCGCATGAGCAAAGCTCTCCATGCCGACATCGGCCAGTGCCTCCAGGGCCTTGGCGCGTGCACGCTGGCGATCGAAGCCCATGTAGGTCAGGGGCAAGGTGATCTGCTCTTCAGCGGTAAGCGCGGCGAACAGGTTGAAGCCCTGAAACACGAAACCCGTGTGTTGCAGCCGAAACCGATAGAGCTGGGCACTGGTCAATCTGGACAGCTGCGTGTCCTGCGCAATGACGCGGCCGCGGTCTGCCGGCTGCAGCCCACTGATCACCGATAGCAACGTGCTTTTGCCGCAACCCGATGGCCCGGAGATCAGGGTCATTTCGCCGGCGTGGATAGCGAGGTCGACGCCGCGCAGGACATCGACGCGCACCGAGCCACTGAAGAACGATTTATGTATATCGACGGCAACGATGGCGGGGCGCCGTGCGCAAGGTGTGGGCGTTTGCATGTTGGTTATCTCAATAGGGTGGATGGCTCGGCCTGCACCAGGCCACGCATGGCGAACAAGCCGGAACACAGCGACAGACCCAGAATGGCGATGGCGCACGCCACGCCCACGCCTGAGGTCATGGCCACGGGCACATCACGCCAGGTCGCCAGCCCGAACAGCAGCAAGGTGCCCAGCATGCCCACGACGATGCCGACCAGGCCGATCAGTGCAGCCAGCACCAGCACCACTCGACACAGGGCGTTGCGGCTAACGCCCAGCGCCATCAGGACGGCAAACTCCCGGCTGGCACGCGCGACCACCGACACCAGCGCCTGGCCGGTGACCACGGCACCGACGATGAACACGATCGCGGCCATGAACAGAACAGCGGCGCCCGCACCGGTCTCCAGCAACCAATAGCGTTCGGATTGATCGGCAAATTCATCTGCGGTCCAGACCTGATAGGGACCCACGCCAGACTGATTGGCCAGGGCGTCTCGCGTGTGAATGGGATCGGCGCCGACCCGCAGGGAGACCAACAGATAGGTGGGCCAGGCACCCTGGTCCGTCTGGTCGATCTCGCGTGCCGTGTCTATGGACGCGATCACATTGACGCCTCCCAGGGCCCGCAACCCGGCCACGGCACCCACTACGTCGACGGCCACATCGTTGATCCAGGCGCGCTCACCGACGCGCGCGCCCAGTTGCTCCAGATCGGCGCGATCGACGATGACCGCGCCAGGGGCGTTCAGACGGTCACGCATATCGGCACTCAGCAGTCGCGAGAACGCCAGCCCCGTCAGCGTGGGCTCGATGCCCGACACATAGACCGAGACGGCTGGCCCGGCCTGTGGCGTGGGCGCACCATGCCAGTTCCCATCCACCCAAAGATAGGGCTCGACGGCCTGAACATCGGGGTGCATGCGCAGCATGCTTTCGACATTCATCCCGATAGGCTGGCCGAAGTTCACGCTTTGCGTGCCGGGTCGACCGACCCATAGATCGGCATCCGACCCATGGATATAGACGGCGGCACTTCCGAAAATACCCAGCACCAGCGCGGCCTGCAGCGCCAGCATCAGACAGCTGAAGGCCACGGCCAGAACTGCCGGTACGAAGTTGCGCCACTCGCGCTGCAACCAGATGCTGGCGAGCATCATTTTGGCACCCCCACCTGCCGGTTGCGATGCAGGGCCGAGAAGGCCAGTTGTTCGCCCACCAGCGAAGCAGACCGCTGGATTTCGGCATCCTGCAGCCTGCGGCGAGCGTCTTCCACGTCGAGCTTGTCGGTAAGACCAGCGTGTGCACTGGCTTGCACACGCTGCCAGACACGCTGATGCTCATCGACCGCGCGTTGTGACAGCGCGCTGACCTGCCGCCAGGACGCGAGTGCCTGCAAGGCGATTTCAGTTTCCGCGTAGGCCGTGAGCAGGACCTGCTGGTAATCGGACACCGCCGCCTTGAGCGCGAGTGCCTGCGCATCGCGCCTGGCCAGGCGTGTGCCCCAATCCCACAAGGGAATGTCGATGAATGGTGCCACCATCGGCTCGGCTTCGTTGCGATGCCGAACATTACCGGTGAGATTTTTGGCGTAGATCCAGGACAGTCCGAGCATCACGCGCGGGTACAGCGCCGCTTGTGCCAGATTTGCATGGCCCGCGGCCTGCACGACCTGCGCCCGTGCCATCGCCACATCCTGACGCTGCGCCAGCCAGGCCGATGGCACGCGTTCGATCAAGGGCGTGCCTGCAGTCTGCAGCGTTCGCAGGCCCTGCGCGATGCCTGCCTCCTGCGGCGTGCCTGCACCGCCTGTCGTGCCCGCCGCGCTTGCAGGGCGCACCGCTGAGAACCAGGCTGGGTCGGGCGTAGCCTGCCCCACCAGCAGGGCGAGCGTTTGGGAGAGTTCGTGCAGCGTGGCACCGGCGGTGGCGATGCGGCGGCGCCGCTCGTCGGCCTGAAGCCGGGCATCCACTGCGGCGGCATCGGCCAGCAGGCCGGCACGCACGCGATGCGCCAGATAGTTCATCGACACGGTGGCGCTGGCCAGCGCGGATTTTTCCGCTGCCAGGGTGCGCGCCACATGCGTGGCCTGCAACCAGGTGCGCACCACCTCTGCGGCCACCGTGGCGCGTGCGACGCCCTGATTGGCCTGCGCCATGTCGAAATGGCTTTGCGCCAGACGGGACGCTCCCTGCCGCTCGACCGGCAGGGCCAGCGGCCAGAGGACATCCAGCCCCACCTGCATGTAGTTGTCGCGCGCTGAAGCGTCGCGTGCCCCCTGGACCCTGAACGATGCGTTCGGCCAGAATGCCGCCCAGGCCTTGCTGTTCGAGGCGTGCGCGCTGGCCAGGCGATGACGCGCCGCCTGAACATCGAAATTGTTGGCCAGTGCCTGTTCGACCAGACCGTTCAGAACATCACTGCCGAAAGCGGTCCACCAGAATGCCGCGCCCGAAGCCCCATCCGCTGCGTCGTGCTGCGTGGCGTTCGTGCTGCCCGATTTGTCGTTCGACGCGCTACCTGATGCGGCGTTCGATGTGCTGCCTGATGTGGTATCAGACATGCCGCCTGATGGGGCGACCGATGCATGGTCCGACGGGCCTTGCGCTGCGCCGTGCGGTGTGGCATCGGTAGCACCCTCTGATGGGAACGGCATTGCGGGCGCGATGTCGTTGCGCCACTGATCTGGCACGAGAGACGTATCGAGCGCCGCGGGTAGCGGCGCTGCGCAGGCCGCCAGCAGCAGCAAGGCAGACGTGGAAACGAGAGAGAGAGGAAGTCGCAACATGATGGAGCGAAGCTTGCCGCGCCAACCTGTGGAGTCCACGTAAGTCGTATGGAGGATTGATGAAGTTACAAAGGGACTGGTGCGCCGCACTAAAAAGTCGGCACTCAATCGTTCTTTGGTACTTCTCATGAATCCTGCGACTTCCCTGCCCTCGCCCCTGGTGCTGCTTGCCGAGGACGAAACCGATCTGGCTCACATTCTGCTGGCCTACATGGAGCGCGATGGTCTGCGCACTGTACACGGACAGGACGGCCCCACCGCCCTGCAGCACTTCAGACAATGCAAACCCGACATCGCCCTGCTTGACATCAGCTTGCCTGGCCAGGACGGTATCGACATCCTGAAGGACATTCGATCCAGCGGAAACACGCCGGTGATCATGGTGACGGCAGTATCGGATGAAGTCAGCAAGTTGCTCAGCCTGCGCATGGGGGCCGACGACTACATCGTCAAACCATTCAACCCCGCCGAGGTCGTGGCGCGCGTGCGTGCCGTGCTGCGACGCACGCAGCCCGCCCAGGAAACCACCCTGCTGAAGGTTGGCGAACTGGAAATCGATGTCAGCGCCTACACCGTTCATGTTCAACGCGACGGCGACGGCGACAGCGCCGGCCCTGCCACGCCGGTTCCGCTCACACTGACCGAGTTTCGACTGCTGGCCTATCTGGCGCGTCAGCCGCGGCGGTGTTTTTCCCGAGCCGATCTGGTGGACGCCTGCCTGCCCGAGAGCGATGCGCTGGACCGCGTGATCGATTCGCACCTGAGCAAACTGCGTCGCAAGCTGCAGGACGCCGGGTGTCGGCGCCTGATCGAGACCGTGCGGGGCGTGGGGTACAGGCTGTGGCCAGAATAGCCGACTGCATCTGGTTCCGGGTCAGCGCACTGATGTCGCTGGCACTGATCACCACCGTCGCCGTGATGGCCCTGACCATGGGCGCATTCGAGCACTACGCCGACGCCAGCTTCTATGCACAGCTGCCGTCGTCGGCACAGAAGGAATTCGACTTTCTCGATGCCAACGACATGCTTCTCACCCCACGGGGCCAGAACTTGTATGCCCGCTACGAGACGGGAAAGTCGCTGAGCCTGAAACGGTGGGCGTTGACCGCCGGGCTGCTCGTGTGTCTGCCGTTCGGTCTTATCGCGGGCCTGCTGGTGTCCCGATACGTCAGCGCGCCCATGATGTCGATTGCACATGCGGCACGCCGCATCTCGGCAGCCGATTTTTCCGTACGCGCCACGACCACGCAGCGCGGGGGTCTGGGGAATGTCGTGCGTGACTTCAACACCATGGCCGATGCGCTGGAAAGCCTGGAGCGCGACCGCAAGATGACGGCGGCGGCAATTTCCCATGAATTGAGAACACCGCTGGCAGTGCTGCAAGCGAGCCTTCATGCCTTGGCAGATGGTGTCATACAGCCTACCCCCGCATCATTTCTGAGCATGGTCGGGCAGGTCCAGCATCTCAGCCGATTGATCGATGATGTGCACACCCTGTCGATTGCAGATGTGGGCAGGCTTGCCTTGCACCGCGAGCGCCTGGATGTGTGCGAAATCACGGCCGACGTGCTTGAGCAGTTTCGGTCGCGTCTGGAAAACGTGGGTGTGGCAGGTACGCTCGACTGCCCCTCACAACCGCTGTTCGTCTGGGCAGACGGGGGTCGCATGCGCCAGGTTCTGGGCAACCTGATCGAGAACGTGGCACGCCACGCGCATACCGGCCAACGGCTGCACCTTGCCCTCACCCGTGAGGGCGCTGACGTGGTGATCGCCCTGCGCGACTGGGGAGAAGGCTTGCCCTCGACCATGCAGAACCACATGTTCGAGCGCTTCTATCGTCCGGATATCTCGCGCAACCGCGCCACGGGCGGCTCTGGCCTGGGGCTGGCCATCGTGCGGGCCCTGATGCTGGCCCAGGATGGCAACGTGCGCGTCGATTCGCGTCGGGGCGAAGGCTGCACGTTCTTTCTGACGTTGCCGGCGCACGACGACGAGGCGCGCTAGCGTGCTTGCCCAAGCACTTAGCGCGCGTTGCGACCATAAAAAAAGCCGCCCCGAAGGCGGCTTTTCATTATCTTCACTTCAAATGCGGTTGGTGGGGCGTGCGGGACTCGAACCCACGACCAATTGATTAAAAGTCAACTGCTCTACCAACTGAGCTAACGCCCCAACCGAAGCCAAAGATTATGAACTATTTTTAAATCGGCGTCAAATCTTTCACGCTTACCAGGCGGTCACCACGGCACCCTTGTACTTCTCGTTGATGAAGTCTTTCACAGGCTGGCTGTGATAGCTCTCGATCAAGGTATTGAACACAGCCTCACCCTTGCGTTTTTCCTGAATGACAAGCACGTTGGCGTAAGGCGAATCGGGCGACTCCTGTTTGATGGCGTCCTTGCGGGGGTCCAGTCCGGCTTCGATGGCGAAGTTCGTGTTGACGGCAGACGCATCGGTGTCATCAAGCGAACGGGGAAGCTGTGCGGCATCCAGTTCGATGAAACGCAATTTCTTGGGGTTGTCCGTCACGTCGATCGGCGTGGCCTTCAGCCCGGCTTCCTTGCTGACCTTGATCAGGCCGGCCGTCTGCAACAGCAGCAGTGCGCGTCCGCCATTGGTCGGGTCGTTCGGTATGCCGATGCGCGCGCCGTCCTTGAGCTCGTCCAGCGACTTGACCTTTTTGCTGTAGATGCCGATGGGGAAGATCACGGTTTTGGCGATGCTCACCAGTTTGTAGCCACGGTCGGCGTTGGCCGAATCCAGATAGGGCTGGTGCTGGTAGCTGTTGACATCGAGATCGCCAGCCGCCAGGGCGACGTTGGGCTGCACGTAGTCCGAGAACTCGATCACATTGAGGGTCAGGCCTTTCTTGGCCGCCTCTTTTTTGACGACCTCGAAAATTTGCGCGTGCGGACCTGCCGTGACGCCGATTTTCAGGGTTTGCTGCTGAGCCGATGCCACACCGCCAGCAAGCATCGAAGCCAAAGCGAAGGCAGCCAATCTGGGAATGAATGAGTAAGTCATATTGAGCAGTGTCCGTGCAAAAAACAGTGAAAGAAGGGGCAAAAAACTAAGGGATGCCATGCGCGTGATGATCAGCGATGCGACATGCGACGTACCAGCCAGTCGCCCAGGCTTTGCACGGCCTGCACGAGCAGTATCAGCACGAGCACGACAAGAAGCATGACTTCGGGCAGAAAGCGCTGGTAACCATAGCGGATACCCAGATCTCCCAGACCACCGCCACCAATCGCTCCCGCCATGGCCGAGTAGCCGATCAGGCTCACCACGGTAACGATCGTGGCCGCCACCAGCCCTGGCAGGGCCTCGGGCAGAATCACTTTCACGATGATCTGCAGGGGAGATGCTCCCATCGCGCGCGCCGCTGTGATCAGGCCCCGATCGACTTCACGCATGGCGTTTTCGGCGATGCGCGCCATGAAGGGAATGGCGGCTACGGCAAGCGGAACGATGGCGGCGGTCGTGCCGATCGATGTGCCCGCCACCCAACGGGTGAACGGAATGATGGCGACCATGAGGATGACGAACGGCACCGAGCGCGTGGCGTTGACCACCAGGCCCAAGACACGATTGAGGCTCAGGCATTCAAGCAAGGCACCGCGATGGGTGACCACCAGGGCAACACCTAGCGGGATGCCCACCAGCACCGCGACCGCAGCCGAAATACCCACCATCAACAGCGTCTCCATGAAGGAGGTGCGCAGCAATTCCAGCATTTGTGGAGAGATGCGGTCGAAGAAATGCAGAAGAGGAGAAAAGAACTCGGTCACACTATTCATTACGCAATGTCCACAGTTTCGATCTGGCGCTGAGCGAGCGATTGCACCGCGCGATTCAACACCTCAGGCGTGCCGCTCACCCTGATGAAGAGTGTGCCCACCGCCACGCCCTGGATGTCTTCAACGCGGGCCTGAACCAGATGAATATCCATATCGAATTCCCGTGCCAGCCCGGTGAGCAACGCGCCGGTGTCGCTGAGCCCGGACAAGGACAGGCGCAGCAATCGCTGCTGCTGGTCGGGACGCTGCTCGGTCGCCTGCTGCATGGTTTGCCTGACCGCTTCCAGTGTTGCATCGGTCAGATCCGATGCCGTCGCCGCCGACACCATGCCTCGCGTCACGTCATGCTCGGGCGTGGAGAACACGTCCAAGGTACGCCCTACCTCCACGGCCTTGCCCTGCGAGAGCACCGCGACGCGATCGCAAATCTCGCGTACGACCTCCATCTGGTGGGTGATCATCACCACCGTGATGCCCGTCTTGCGATTGATGTCGCGCAGCAGCGCCAGAATGGAATGGGTGGTTTCAGGGTCCAGTGCCGAGGTGGCCTCATCACTGAGCAGGACGTCGGGTTCATTGGCCAGCGCACGCGCGATGCCGACACGCTGCTTTTGCCCACCGCTGATCTGGCTGGGATACCGGTCGCTCAGGTGCGCCAGGCCCACCAACCCCAGCAGGTGTTCCACCCGGGGACGAATCTGCGCCTGGGGCACACCGGCGATTTCAAGCGGCAAGGCGACATTGCCATATACCGTGCGCCGCGAGAGCAGATTGAAATGTTGAAAAATCATGCCGATGCGACGGCGTTCGCGCCGCAAGGCGGCCTCGCCAAGCCCGGTCAGTTCCTGATCGCCGATGCGAATGGTGCCGGAATCGGGTTTTTCCAGCAGATTGATGCATTGAACGAGCGTGCTTTTACCGGCGCCGCTGGGGCCTATGATGCCGAACACCTCGCCCTTCTGAATATCCAGGCTGATGCCGGTCAAGGCTGCGAAGCGCCCGTGTGGCGTGTCGTAGGTCTTGGAAAGATTGTCGATGTAAATCATGGCGTGCCATTGTGTCGTTCAGGCCGAAAAAACAGAACGACCGATTGTTTGCGTCTTAATAACCAAAAGTTATTAATAAAACGAAATGATGAATGGGGGCATATTTGCAGAGACGTGACGGCACGTAGTGCATGGGTATGCCCTATGGAGGCCGAAAGCGACATCGCGCGCACCCTGCAAGGTGACTCCTTCGCGCGACATCTGCCTCACACCCACTGCCGGCGCTGCCATTCCCCTGCGCAAGCCAGCCTCATGGGCGCCACCAACACAAAGGCAGGGCCACCGGATCGTTTCCGACAGCCCTGCCTCGGCCTCACACTCGCGTCAGCGTGCGCGTGAAATGCGAACTTCCGCACCCCGACGCTTCACCTCCAGCCCTTCGGAGGGCAGGATGCGCAAGCCTTCCAAACCCTTGATATAGCTGGAGCCCTGCATCTGCATCACCCGAATCTTGTTGCGCATGCCCACCGGGTTGTGCACCGGCATGCCGAACATCCAGACTTCATCCAGAATGCGCGCCGAGTTGAACTCGCCCGTGTGCTGGGCAACAGGACCCAGACACAACATATGCCCCTCGCGGCCAAAGACCGGGAACTGATCGAGCCCACACGAGACCGTCCAGGTGGCACCGCCTTCGTAGCGGTTACCGGTGTTCAGGTCCCACCAGGCATCGCCGTGCGGCAGATAGACCTGAACCTCGTTGCCGGGTTGCGTGACAGGCGCCACCAGCAAGGCGGGCCCGAGCAGATATTGATGATCCCAGGCATGCGCCTGCTTGTCTGCGGGAAACGACATCGCCATCGAGCGCTGCACGGGCAGACCGGTGCGCACGGAATCTTCAATAGCGCCCAGCACGTAGGGCACCAGACGATAGCGCCACTGCATCCAGAGCTTCACCAGCGCCGTGGTGTCGTCATCGAATGACCAGGGCAGGAGTTCAGCCTTGCCTTGAAGCATCAAGTTCGACGAAAACACACCCATCGTCAGCCAACGCACGTAGAGTTCGGGCGTCATCGTGGTGGTGGGGGCCTGACCATTTCCAATCGGCGTAACTTGCACCGGCAAGCCGCTTGCACCGATGGACAATGCACATCGCAAGGATTGCTGGATGCCGGACCAGTCATTGTCTACTTTGGGCCCCATCTGCCAGGGCAGGCGCTGGCCGGCAGGAAACAGGTCGGTGGACAGCACGACGCCCTCGGGCGGCACCTTGTGGCCGGCCACGGCGTCGAACAACGCCCGGCGCACCAGCAGGGGATAGATGGTGCGCAGCACTGCCGACGACTCGCCCCCGCGCGCAGTCACGCCATCGGGAATGGCGATCTGGCCATCGCATGCGGCAGCGGCCAGACCATCGTCGAGCAACTGTCGGTGACGTTCGACCCACAGGTTATAGGTGTCGCGGTAGGTCAGATCGAGCAGGCCATAGGCACGGCCACCCATGGCATCGTTGCCGTCGAAAATCTGAGCGCTGCCGTCTTCACGTGTGAGGAGCCAGCCACGATCCTCGAGTTCCTCGAAAAGCGGGGTGCCCTGGGGCACGCCCGGGAACGTGGGCGCGGCGACATGGACGTTGTGCTGGCGAAACAGACCCAGCACGGCACGGGCGTCAGGGAAGCGGGCAGCATCCCAGTCGAACACGGCCTTGTCGCTCTGGAATTGCCAGGCGGCAGGCTGCGCGAAAGCGACGGCATCCAGCCCGATCTGCTCCTGGCGAAAGCGCGCCACGACATCCGCAGTCTCGCTGGCAGGCTGAGCGTCGGCCTGGGCGAGCCAGGTGCCCATGGCCCACAGCGTGGGCTGCCCTGCCCTGCCGGTCAAGGCCGAGTACTGGCCAAGCATATCGATGGGATCACCACCGAACACGAAGACATCGAGCACGCGGTCTTCAATGGTGAGCAGGTAGGAGGAAGGATGATCTTCCGTGCCCACGGCGTGATGCACGCGTTTGGCGGTATTGGCATAAACACCCCAGCCCGTCGGGCTCCAGGCCAGTGGCAGTGCACGATGTTCCGGGTCGTCAGAAACAATGGTGTCGTCGCGACGATTCAGATCCCCCGGGGTCTCGCCCAGGCCATAGACCGCCTCACCGTCGGCCAGCGCCAGATTCAGTGACCAGACCGCCTCTGCAGGATCTTCAATAAGATGATGCCCGAATGCAGGCGCCTGCAACGATGCGTCGGAGCGTAGCAGGAGCGCGTCGCCACGATATAACGAGAACCGCAGCGGCGAGCTTTCGATCTGCAGCACGATATCGCCCTGGGCGATCCGCCACCCTTGCGCATTATCGAGCGGACCGATCGTGGCTTCGCCAACCGCTTCGTCGCGTGCGAGCAGCATATCTGCCAGCGCACGGGTGCGGGTGCTCGGTTTTTCGTCGTTCACCACGGCAGCCGCGCCGCAGCGCAGGCGAAACACGCCAGGTGAATGCGCCTCGACAATGAGTCGCAGGCCTTCTCCCGCGTCAAAATCGATGCGGGAAGAACGGGAAGTCAGCAGCTCGACGGCGTCGAGCTGCGTAATGTGGTCATAGTCGTACTCGGGCGGCACAGAAGGTCCCCTGGCTATAGCCAAAAACCATCAAAAGACGCTATTTTGACGGATTTACGCAGTGAAATAAACTCGCATCTCATGACAAAACGGATTGGAGCCGCGTCGGGCAGGCCTGTCGGCAACCCCCCGCACGGTTCAGCCGCCCCCCTGGCTGGCGCCTGGGACGGCCCAGAGAGCCGCACCATAGCTTGATCTAACCAGAAAATACCGAGTGGGCGATACCGTTGTCATCATGAAGTAAACGGGCAGCATGTTTTTTTTGGCGAAGGCAAAATTATTCGCTACCAATGCCCCAATGATGCCTGATGTCGCTATTTTCCGCTGGTTCTGGACTGATACGGCATTTATATTTTTATGATCCGCATTATCTAGGTGCCACCGCAGCCGCGAGATCACGGTCAAGCACGTCGGGTTCACCAGCCAATGCGCCGGCGATCATGTCCGCAGCCAGGGCAGACCAGGTCAACCCACGCGACGCATAGGCACATGCCACCCATGCCCCGGGGTGGGCGGCCAGCTTTCCAATGACAGGCAAGCGCCCGGGCACCACACCCCGCCAGCCCGCCCAACCAGGCAGAAGCGCATCCGGTGTATGTGAGGCAATCGCCTGCAAGGCGCCGGCCGGCAGGTCCAGCAGCGCGCCCATTTTGTCGAGATTGACCATCTGGCCTTCGTGCGAGCGCCGCACGTCATCAGCGCCGTGCACATAAGTGCTGCCCACCACGACCTGGCCTTCAACCGCAGGCAACACGTAGCCTTCTCCTCCTATCACGCACGCCGGCCCCCCATTCAGATCCGTGGCAGGCACGCAGGTCACCTGCCCGCCCACCCGCTGCATGGCCGCGAGTTGGGGAAGATCATCGAGCATTCCGCTGGCGTGCAGGATGGCCACGCTGCCATGGGCGGAGGCGACGATGATCTGACTCGCTTGCGCCAATTGCCTGCCTGTTGCATCCACCGCCTCCCACCCTTCAGCATAAGGTGCGATTCGGTACACCTCCGCGTGAATGGGGGTAATGCCGGGTGTATGAGCGAGTCTGGCAATCAACCGATCTGGCCTGACCAGCATGCCGTCGGCGAAGAAGAGACCACCGCGTGTGACGGGCAAGCCGGCCAGCACACTGGCCTGTCTTGCATCGACGGCTCGCACCCAGTTGGGCGGGAACTGGAGGCCGTGCAGCGTCTGCTCGGTGTCTGCGGCCCGGGCGCGGGCACGATCCAACTGCAAGGTGCCCGTGCGGCGCACCACATATTCCCCGAAACCCAGCCAGTGCGCGCGAGCCCGCAATGCGCCCGCTCGGGTCAATCGGGCGCGCGGATTGTCGTCGCGCGCGATGACCGGCGTGAGCGCGGCCGCACGATGCCCCTGGTGGGCATTCGGCAGCCCGATCAACGTCACGGCCCAGCCCCGGGCGGCCAGCGTGCGGGCTATGCTTGCCCCGGCCATGCCTGCACCCACCACGATTGCCGTGCGTGCGCGCGGGTGTTCGATTTCCGGCCACACCACGCGCGCGGCCAGCCCCTCACGGCGGCGCGCCACACAGAGTGATGACTGAAGATCGGCGCGCATTGGCGTGCGTTCGAGCACAAACCCCACTTGTCGCATCGCCTGTTCCGGCACGCTCGCATCGCGCGGGAACATCCACCAGGCATGGGGACGCGCGTGACGAGTCAGGGCACCGAGCAACGCCAAGTCCATGCCCAGAAAGCCGTGCGCACCAAAGCCCGCCCGATCCAGCACCTGCCGGCCCTGCCCGAACAGCAGTGTGAGGGTGACCGCAGCATCGTCGAACACCAGGCGATGCTGCCCTGGCAACAGGGCGGGCCACTGCGCGAGCAGGCGGGCGATGTCGTCCGAATTGCCCGGCGCTCGATTGCCATGGAGAATCGTGCGCAAGGCATCATGCGTCCAGGGGCGTGACGCGAGTGCGACCACATGCAGCGTTGCAGGGCGTGAATCGCATGTGCGCCATGCCTGCAGCAACGCCAGAAACGGGGCACCTGCCGCGAAATCAACGATGCACAGCGTGCACGACGCGTTTGCCGCCCCCTCGCGCGCCTGACGGGCCCACTGCGCGCACACCCCTTCGGCCATGCGCATGGCCTGCTGCCAGACGTGACTATCGGCCGCGCGGGCAAGCGACGCTGCGCAGCTGTCGGCCGCCTGCAGCGGAATGAAAGAGGACGTCATGCTGGAACTGTCATGCTCGCGTTGGCGACACACCCTAGAATAGACACTACCCGATTTAAAACCTTCATCTGGCGAGGCTTTGGCCTGGCACACATCATTTAAGTGACCTATGCACACACCTGACGCCTCTACCGCTCCCCTCGATCTGGTTTCCCTGCTGGATACGGCTGTGCAGGCCGCCCATGCGGGCGCGGCCATCCTGCAATCCTACGCCAGCCATCGCGACGACCTCGTGATCGATCACAAGGCGCGCAATGATCTGGTTTCGCAGGCCGATCGGGAAGCCGAACAGGCCATTCTGAGCGTATTGCTGGAGAAAGCCCCGGGCCTGGGTATTGTTGCAGAAGAAACAGGGGGTGAAGTCGCAGGCGCCGCCACCTGGTACATCGATCCGCTCGATGGCACGACCAACTTTCTGCACGGCATCCCGCATTATGCGGTGTCCATCGCCCTGATTGGCCACCACGGCAGCCGCATCGGCGGCAATATGGTGCTGGAGCGCGACACGCCACTGGTCGCTGTCGTCTACGACCCCACGCGGGAGGAACTGTTCACCGCCGTGTTCGGTGTGGGCGCCTGGCTCAACGGCAAGAGCATCAAGTGCTCGCGCACGACTGAACTCTCTGCCAGCGTGGTGGCCACGGGCATGCCCTTCCGGGATTTCAGCTTCTACGATCAATACATGCCGATGCTGGAGGCCGCGCTTCAGGCTACCCGGGGCGTGCGACGCTATGGCTCGGCGGCGCTGGACCTGGCCTGGACGGCCTGCGGACGCTACGACGGTTATTGGGAAATGGCGCTGGCGTCGTGGGACGTTGCCGCTGGCACCCTGCTCGTGCGCGAGGCGGGCGGGGTGGCGGAGGACATGTATGGCGTCGATTCCTGGCCCATCGGAGGCTATGTGGTCAGCGGCAATGCCGCCGTGGCCAAGCAGCTCGCCGATATGATCGCGCCCCACCTGCTGCCGCGCGCGAACTGAGCGGCAGGGCGCCACGCCACGGCACCGGCGTGATGGACGCTCGGGGCGCCTGATTATCGGCCGCACGGGTCGCCTGATTCGACCCGATGCCCTGGCCGGGGCGTCGACCCTGGCGCAACGCCAGCATGCCTCGGCGACACGCCCGACGCTCAAGCAGCGGGCGGCGGTTCGCGCAGCTCGCGGCGCAATATCTTGCCTACGTTCGTCTTGGGCAACTCGTTGCGGAATGCGACTTCGCGTGGTCGCTTATAGCCGGTGAGCTTGGTCTTGCCCCACTCCAGAACATCGGCTTCGGTGAGTGCAGGATCTTTCTTCACCACGAAAAGCTTGACGCTCTCGCCGGAGTGTTCGTTGGGGACCCCCACCGCAGCGCATTCGAGAATGCCAGGGTGTAAGGCCATCGCGTCCTCGACCTCGTTGGGGTAGACGTTGAATCCCGAGACCAGAATCATGTCCTTCTTGCGATCAACGATGCGCACGAAACCGCGTTCATCCATCACGCCGATATCACCCGTGCGGAAAAACCCGTCGGCAGTCATGGCGGCCTCGGTTTCGGCATCGTTGTGCCAATAGCCCAGCATGACCTGCGGGCCACGGATACCGATTTCACCCTGCTCGCCCAAGGCCAGCGGCTCGCCCGCATCATTCAGAATGGCGATATCCGTGGATGGCACGGGCAACCCGATCGCCCCAGTGTAGGCCGCGCCATCGGTCGGATTGACCGCGGCCACTGGCGACGTTTCAGACAGCCCGTAGCCTTCGATGAGCGGACGCCCCGTCAGGGCCAGCCAGCGTTCGGCCACGGCGCGCTGCACGGCCATGCCACCGCCCAATGTGAGGCGCAGCGCCGAGAAATCCAGCTTCGCGAACGCCTCGTTGTGACTCAGCGCATTGAACAGCGTATTGACCGCCGGAAACAGATTGACGCTCGTCTCACGCCAGGCTTTGATCAGGGTGGGAAGATCGCGCGGATTGATGATCAGCACGTTGCGCATGCCTTTGTGCATGGCATAGAAGCCGCAGACAGTGAGCGCGAAGATATGGTAGAGCGGCAAGGCGCTCAGAATGACCAGCTGCCCCGGCGCGCCCTTCAGAACGGGATGCGCCACGGCATCGATCTGCAGAATGTTGGCCACGATGTTGCGGTGCGTGAGCATGGCGCCTTTGGGTGTGCCGGTGGTGCCGCCGGTGTACTGCAGGATGGCCAGGTCGCCCATGGCGATCATCGGCCGGGTGTAGGCGGCACGTGCGCCACGTTGCAACACCGCATCGAAAGTGAGTGCTCCATTGATTTCCCACGCCGGAATCATGCGCTTGATATAGCGTGCCCCCAGGTTGACCACCCTGGACTTGATGGGGCCCAACAGGTCCCCCGGCCCGGTGACCACCACATGGCGCAGCGCCGCACGATCTTTCACCGCCTGCAACGTGTGGGCGAAGTTCTCCAGGATCACGATGACCTGGGCACCACTGTCACGCAGCACTCGCTGGAGTTCATCGGCGGTGTAGAGCGGATTGACGTTGACGACGACACACCCTTTGCGCAACACGCCCAGCAGGGCGGCGAGGTAGGCGGGCACATTGGGCATCATCAGGGCCACGCGCTCGCCTCTCTCCACACCGGCAGATTCCAGCCAAGCGGCGAAGGCATCGCCCCAGGTATCGATCTGACTGTAGGTGATGTTCGCCCCCATCGCCGTGCAGGCGATGGCCCGAGCGTGACGCTTGCAGGCACGATCAAGCACGTCGACAAG
>Ga0075364_10000618_pt1 | contig 18341 bp, 13 predicted proteins | sample EndMetdeltDD1764_FD_71517 | JGI IMG/M metagenome (GOLD analysis project Ga0075364, IMG submission 71517) | Populus endosphere microbial communities from Tennessee, USA - Endosphere MetaG P. deltoides DD176-4 | ecosystem: Host-associated > Plants > Roots > Endosphere | place: USA: Tennessee...
GCGAGCGCTATGTGCTGGTGCTGAACGGCGAGATCTACAACCATCTGGCCTTGCGCAAGCGGCTTGAGCAATCCAGTCTGGCCCCTGCCTGGCGCGGTCATTCCGACACCGAAACGTTGCTGGCCTGCCTCTCGGCGCTGGGTGTGCAGGCCACGCTGCAGGCCTGCGTGGGGATGTTTGCCTTTGCCGTGTGGGATCGCGCGACCCAGTGCCTGACGCTGGCACGCGATCGCATGGGCGAGAAGCCGCTGTACTACGGTTTCAGTGGCTCGGCCATGGTGTTCGCCTCCGAGCTCAAGGCGCTCATGCCGATCCCGGGTTTCGGTGGCGAACTGAGCCGCGAGGCGCTGACGCTGCTGATGCGGCACAACTATATTCCGGCTCCCTGGAGCATTTATCAGGGCATATTCAAATTGCCCCCCGGCACGTGGGTGACGATCGGGTCTGCCGATGTGCGCAGCCGCCACCTGCCCGAACCACAGGCCTACTGGTCTGCACTGGCGGCGGCCGATAGTGCGTCTTCGTCACTGCTTGCCTTCGATTCCGATGCCCAGGCCGCCGATGCCCTGGAGGCCGTGCTCAGCGAGGCGGTCAGTGGCCAGATGCTGGCCGACGTCAGCCTGGGTGCGTTTCTCTCTGGCGGCATCGATTCGTCCACCATCGTGGCGTTGATGCAGAAGCAGAGCATGAGCCCGGTGCGCACGTTCTGCATCGGCTTTCACGAGAAGGGCTATAACGAGGCCGAGCATGCAAAAGCGGTCGCGACTCATCTGGGCACGGATCACACCGAGCTTTATGTGACGGCCCAGGATGCGCTGGCGATCGTGCCGCAACTGCCGGACATGTATGACGAACCCTTCGCCGATGCGTCGCAGATTCCCACGGCACTGGTCATGCGCATGGCGCGCCAGCACGTCACCGTGGCGCTGTCGGGCGACGGGGGAGACGAACTGTTCGGCGGGTATTCCCGTTATTTGCGGGTGCGACGCTGGTGGGCGCAATTCGGCCGTATTCCCCGACTGGCCCGAACGCCGCTGGGCATGATGATGTCGGCCTCGGCGCAACTGCCCGGGCGTGGTGCCTGGCGCGGCAAGGTCGGCAAGATGGGCGGCATGCTGCGCGCGCGCACGCATGGCGACTTCTATCGCCATTTCGTCTCTTACTGGAATCAGCCGGCCGATATCGTGATCGGCGGGCATCAGCCACCCACGCCGTTCTCGCAGGCGATGTCGGGCTCGACGCTGGACGCGATGATGAAGCTGGACGCCATCACCTATCTGCCCGACGATATTCTCGTCAAGGTCGACCGCGCTGCCATGGCGGTGAGTCTGGAGACGCGGGTGCCCATGCTGGATCATCGCGTGTACGAATTCGCCTGGAGCCTGCCGGCGCGCTACAAGGTGCGCCAGAACACAGGCAAATGGCTGTTGCGCCAGGTGCTTTACCGACATGTCCCCCAGGCGCTGGTGGATCGACCCAAGCGTGGGTTTTCCGTGCCGCTGGCCACCTGGCTGCGTGGCCCGCTGGCACCCTGGGCCGATGCCTTGCTCGACGAACACCGCCTGCGCGAACAGGGGCTGTTCGAGCCGGCGCAGATCGTTCACAAGTGGCGCGAGCATCGCAGTGGCCATCGTGACTGGTCCAGCCATCTGTGGGGGGTATTGATGACGCAGGCCTGGATCGACCGGTATCGCGGTGACAGCGAAACGCGCGTTGCGCCCTTGATCGTGGAGACCACCCGATGAAGATCGTGCTGCTGGTCAGTTCCATGCATGCAGGGGGCGCCGAGCGCGTGGCGGCCACGCTGGTCAACGCGTGGTCGGCGCGCGGCGACGAGGTCACCCTCATTCCCACGTTCTCATCCGGCGGCTATTGCTTCTATCCGGTCTCTGATGCGGTCGATCTGGTGTGGCTGGCCGACTATGCGGGCACGCGTCGCAGCGGGCGGTTTTCCGCGCTGCACCGCCTGCTGGCGTTGCGTCGTCTGATTCGCAGCCGCTCGCCCGATGTGGTGGTGTCGTTTCTGACGAACGTGAACGTGGCAGCGATTCTGGCCACGCGAGGAATGAAGGTTCCCCTGATTGTTTGCGAACGGACGAACCCGGCGGTCTCGCGCTCGGCCAGCGGCGTGTGGCGCACGCTTCGACGCTGGCTCTACCCGCGCGCGGACATGGTCACCGTGCAGGCCGATGCCACCGTGGCGCCGTTCGCTCGGTTGGTACCGGGCATCCGCCGCCTCGCCGTCATTCCCAATCCCTTGCCCGACACGCTGGCCAATCGGCCCCCCGTCGATGTGTCGGCACCGCCCGGCGCGCGCGATGCGGTATCCGGCGCACCTGCGCGCAAGCGCCTGATGGCGATGGGCCGCATGGTGCCGGATAAGCAGTTCGACGTGCTGATCGATTGCTTTGCCGCGCTGGCTGGGCAGCACCCCGAATGGGACCTGTTTATCTGGGGTGAAGGGCCCGAGCGCGAAGCGCTTGGCGAGCGTGTCATGTTGGCCGGTTTGCAGGAACGCATACAATTGCCGGGTCGTACCGAAATGCCGTGGGATGAATTGGCCTGTGCACAAGGATTCGTGTTGAGTTCTGCTGTCGAAGGCTTCCCCAACGTGCTGCTCGAAGCGATGGCGTTGGGCTTGCCCTGCGTGACGTTCGACTGCCCCAGTGGCCCGCGAGAAATGACGCGCGACGGTCAGGACGGCATGCTGGTTCCGGCCGGCGACGCCCAGGCCTTGCAGAAGGCATTGCACACCTTGATGAGCGATGCGGCGTTGCGCGTTGAACTTGGCGAGCGTGCGGCAGTGGCCGTACGCCGTCGTTATGCATTGCCTGCGGTGCTCGACGCCTGGGACGCTCTTTTTGCTCAAGTTGGCGCAACGCGGCACGAGACCTGCGCCAACGCATCCGAACATGCCGTGAAACCACGGCAAGGAAACTCATGACCGGCCCGACTCTTCATATCGTTCACATCATTACCGGCCTGGGACAGGGCGGCGCCGAAGCGGTGCTCTATCGCCTGGCGACCAGTCCCGGGCAAAGCGTGCAGCACACGGTAATCTCCCTCACCGATTCTGGCGTGTTCGGCGAACGCCTGCGCGTGGCTGGCGTCGGTGTCCATACCGTCGGCATGGCGCGCGGGCGGTTCAGTCTGGGGGGCTTTCTGAGGCTCACGCGTCTGATTCGCGAGACCCAGCCGGATGTCGTGCAGACCTGGATGTATCACGCCGATCTGATCGGCGGGCTGGCGGCGCGCCGTGCACGCGTGAAGGCCGTGTGCTGGGGCATTCGAAACTCCGGCGCGTACCTGGAAAAAAGCAGCGCATCGGCGCGGCTGATGTTGCGGATGTGTGCACGCCTGTCGCGCCGCATTCCGCGCGCCATTGTGGTGTGTGCCAAAGATGCCGCCACGCGCCATCAGGCGCTGGGTTATGACGGCGCGCGCATGCGCGTGATCCCCAACGGCTACGACTTGGCCCGCTTTGCGCCCGATGCGCTGGCGCGCGATCGCGTGCGCCAGGAGTGGGGCATCGGCCCCGACGACATCCTCCTTGGCTGCGTGGCCCGATGGGATCCCCTGAAGGATCACGACAACCTGATCGCGGCCATTGCCGCACTGGAAGCCGAGGGCAAGAGTGGCACGGTGCGCTGCGTGCTGGTCGGTCGCGGCATGACGGCAGACAACGCGCAACTGGCAGCCTTGATCGACCGCCTGGGTGTGCGTCAGTGCGTGTTGCTGGCCGGGCCGCGTGAAGACATTCCCGCAGTCATGAATGCGCTCGATGTGCATGTCCTGGCCAGCCGTGCGGAAGGGTTTCCCAATGTGGTGGCCGAGGCCATGGCGTGTGGCACCCCCTGCGTGGTGACCCAGGTGGGCGACGCGGCTGAAATCGTTGGCGATGCCGGCTGGGTGGCACCGCCAGAGCGTCCGGCAGCGCTGACCGGCGCGCTGGCTTCAGCGGTCGACGCGGTGCGCCGCTATGGCCGCAACACGGTCGGTGAGCATGGTCGGCAACGTGTGCACGATATGTTTGCGCTGGATCAGATGGTACGTGCCTATACCGACCTGTGGCGCGAGGTGAAAAAGGACGACGCATGACCGCAGCGCCACGCCTGCTGTTCGTCGTCAACAACCCCGATTTCTTCCTGTCTCACCGGGCAGGCCTGGCGCGCGCGGCCCAGCGTGCGGGCTACGACGTGCATCTGGCCACCATGCCGGGCGAGCGCGTGGCGATGATCCAGGCGATGGGCATTACCCATCACGCGCTGAGCATGACGCGCAGTGGCACGCATCCGTTGCAGGAGCTGCGCACCCTCATCGGGCTGTACCGCTTGTTCCGCCATGTCCGTCCGGATGTGGTGCATCTGGTGACCATCAAGCCGGTCCTGTATGGCGGCATTGCGGCCCGTCTGGCCCGCGTGCCGGGCCTGGTCGCGGCCATTTCCGGTCTGGGCTTCGTGTTCATGCGGCAAGGCACACGCGGCACGATCGTGCGCCGCGTGGTGGCCACGCTTTATCGGTGGGCGCTGGGTCATCGCAATAGTCGTGTGGTGTTTCAGAACGCCGCCGATCGCGACGCCCTCGCCGCGCTGGGGGCGGTGCGTGCCGAACAGGTCGTGATGATTCGAGGGGCGGGTGTCGACCTCACGCTGTTTGACGGCGCGCCCGAGCCGCCAGCCCCGCCTGTCGTGGTCACCATGGCGGCACGCCTGCTGCGCGACAAGGGCGTGCTGGAATTCGTGGAAGCGGCGCGGCGGCTGCGCGAGCGCGGTGTGGCGGTGCGCATGCAACTGGCCGGGGCACCCGACGAGGGCAACCCGGCATCGCTTCAAGCCGATGATGTGCGCGCCTGGCAGCAGGAAGGGGTGGTCGCCTGTCTGGGTGAGCGGGGCGATATTGCCGAGGTCTATGCGCAATCGCATATCGTCGCCCTGCCGTCGTACCGGGAAGGCCTGCCGAAGTCGTTGCTGGAGGCGGCGGCAGCCGGTCGGGTCGTGGTCACGACCGATGTGCCGGGTTGCCGCGATGCCATCGATCCGGATAAGACCGGTGTGCTGGTGCCCGTGCGCGACCCTGTCGCGCTGGCCGACGCCATCGAGCGCCTGGCAAAGGATGCCGACACACGTCGTCAGATGGGCGCCGCTGGCCGGGACCTGGCGCTGCGTGCGTTTGACGTTGCCGACGTCGAACGCACCCATGTCGCCATTTACGATGCGCTGCTGGGCGCAGCCCCCAACAGGGCATCCACCCAATAGCCCGTGGATGCATCGCGCTCGCCGCTTGCGGGCTCGCCATCGAGTTCGGCCATGATGCGCTTGGCCAGGAACTTGCCGTATTCCACCCCCCATTGATCGAAGGCATTGATGCCCCAGATCACGCCCTGGCAGAACACCTTGTGCTCATACAGTGCGAGCAGTGCACCCAGATGGTATGCATCCAGCCTGGGCAGCACGATCAGCGTGCTGGGGCGCCCGCCTGCATGCACGCGGTGCGGCGCGATGTCGGCAGCGGGCGTGTCGCCGACCCCGCCCTCGGCCAGCGCTGCGGCCAGAGGCTTGCCTGTCAGCAGTGCGGCGCGCTGGGCCAGGCAGTTGGCCACCAGAATCGCATGGCTGCGGGGGTGGGCGTGGTCGTGATGGCGTGCAACGATGAAGTCCACCGGCGCGCCTTGCGGATGCTGGTGCAGCCACTGGAAGAATGTGTGTTGCCCATCGGTGCCCGCCATGCCGAAGACAGCAGGGCTGGTCGGCACGTCCACGGCCTGGCCGTCGTGGCAGACCGTTTTGCCCAGTGATTCCATTTCCAGTTGCTGCGCCCAGGAGGTCAGGCTGGACAGTCGCGAATCGTAGGGCACCAGCGCCAGCGACCCATAGCCCAGCACACTGCAGTTGGCCACGCCCGCCAGCGCAAGCTGCAGGGGGGCGTTGGCCTCGCGTGGCGCGCTGGCGAAGTGCTCGTCCATTGCGCAGGCGCCGGCCAGCAGGTCGTCCAGCGCATCGGTGCCAAGCGCCAGTGCGATGGGCAGGCCGATCGAGGACCAGAGCGAATAGCGCCCGCCGACCCAGTCCCAGAACGTGAAGATGTGGTCGTCGGACACGCCATAGGCCCGCGCCGCCTGAGGATTGGCCGTGACCCCGATCACGCGCGAGAGCGGATCGGTCACACCGGCTGCCCGCATCCAGTCCAGCGCAATGGCCGCATTGGTCAGTGGCTCGGTCGTGGTGAAGGTTTTGGAGGCGATGATGATCAGCGTATCGGCCGGATCAAGCGTGGCAAGCGCGGCGTCCAGCGCATGCGCGTCGACGTTGGAGACGAACTGAATGTTGCGGGTGGCGGGATGCTTGCCCAGCGCCTGCACCACCATGCGCGGGCCCCAGTCGCTGCCGCCAATGCCCAGGTGCAGAATATGACGGTAGGTGCCGGCAGCATCTGCCGCCCGGACAAAGGCGCGCACGCGTTCGCGTTCGCCCAGCACCCCGGCAGCCACGCTGGCCGGCGGTTCAGTGGCGCGCAGCGCCGTATGCCACACTGCGCGGCCTTCGGTCCAGTTGATCGGTGCGCCCGAAAACAGCCCGTCGCGCGCCGCTTCGAAGCCTTGCTGGTCCAGCAGGGCGTTTTCGGCATGGCGCAACACGGACGACTGGCGTTGCGTGCTGAGATCCAGCGTCAGCCCGGCCGCTTCGATGAGGGTGAGTGTGTCGCCACTCAGGGGCGTTTCCCGCACGGCGGTGGCGAACTGCCTCCAGGCGGGCGTGTGCGATAGGCTCATGGTGTGAAGCGCACCTTAGTCGGGCGTAGTCGGTTAGTAGGGGAGTTTGGCGGCGGGTGCGAAGCGTTTGATCTGCTCGCGGAACACGTCCTGAATGCGCTTGAGTGCTGCTTCGTCGTCGGCTTCGAATCGCATCACGATGACTGGGGTGGTGTTCGAGGGGCGCGCCAGGCCGAACCCGTCGTCATATTCGGCGCGCACGCCGTCGATGGTGACGATGCGGGTGGTGTCACCGAATTCGCCTTGCGCCTGCAGCGCGGCCACGACACGGAAGGGCTCGCCTTCTTCCATTTCCACTTTCAGCTCGGGCGTGGAAATCGCCTGGGGCAGGGCGTCCAGCGCCTGCGAGGCGTCGGCATCGCGTGAGACGATTTCCAGCAGACGGGCACCGGTGTACAGGCCATCGTCAAAGCCGTACCAGCGCTCTTTGAAGAACACATGGCCGCTCATTTCGCCTGCCAGTGGCGCACCGGTTTCAGCCAGCTTGGCCTTCACCAGCGAGTGGCCGGTCTGCCACATCAGTGCCTTGCCGCCTGCGGCTTCAATCTCCAGACCAACGTGGCGGCTGCATTTGACGTCATAGATGATGGTCTCGCCCGGGCAGCGCGTGAGCACATCGCGTGCGAACAGAATGAGCTGGCGATCGGGCCAGATGATGTTGCCGGTCTTGGTGACCACGCCCAGACGGTCGCCATCGCCATCGAACGCCAGGCCGATTTCGCAATCGGTGGTTTTCAGGCATTCCATCAGATCGTGCAGGTTTTCAGGCTCGGCAGGATCGGGGTGATGGTTGGGGAAGTTGCCGTCGACCTCGCAGAAAAGCTCGGTGACCTCGCAGCCCAGCTTGCGAAACAGCGCGGGGGCAATCGCACCGGCCACGCCGTTGCCTGCATCAATGGCGACTTTCATGGGACGCGAGAGCTTCACGTCGCCTGCAACACGGTCGATGTATTCGGCCATGATGTCGATCGGGCGGCGCGTTCCGCGCACGGCCTCCGGCGGCCGGGAAGCCAGTTCGTCCATCGCCACGCGCAGGGCCTGGATATCCTTGCCGTAGAGGGCGGCGCCGGCCATGACCATCTTGAAACCGTTGTACTTCGGCGGGTTGTGGCTGCCCGTGATGGCAATGCCTGCCCCTGTCTTGTAGGCATGGGTGGCGTAATAGACCAGCGGGGTGGGCACCTGACCGACATCGATCGTGTCGACTCCGCCGTCAAGAATGCCCTCTTGCAGCGCATCGGAGAGCGTCGGGCTGCTCAGCCGTCCGTCACGCCCGACCACCAGCGTGGACAGACCGTGCGAGCGTGCGCTGGCTGCCAGTGCACGGCCCAGGGCCCGGGCGAACTCGGGATTCAGGGCGTCGGGAACGATCCCGCGGATGTCGTAGGCCTTGAAAACGCTGGCGGCAAAAGGGGTGTTGGCACTCAATCTGGGACCTCGGAGCAATGTCGAACTGAAAATCGAAGACGAGTAGTGTGCCCGATACCGTGTGACGGTGGTAGTCTCGGTCACGTTCGGACATACAATATTGACCAGCCCGGCTGCCTGACGCAGGCAGGGGCCACGTCTGCAGGAGGATGCACGTGAACAATGAGCCGCTGATCGACGCGCTTGCTGCTGTCGTCGGTCCCGCCCACGTGCTGACCGGCGCCGCTGCCGCGCCTTTTCTGACCGACTGGCGCGATCGCTACACCGGGCGCGCACGGGCCATCGTGCTTCCGGGCACGACCGAAGAGGTCGCTGCCGTGGTCGCACTGTGCGGGCGCCATGGTGTTCCCATCGTGCCGCAGGGGGGCAATACGGGGCTGTGCGGGGGGGCAACCCCCGATGATTCCGGGCGTGCCATCGTCCTGAGCACCCGGCGCCTGTCCGCCGTGCTGGCGCTGGATGCCGAGAACGACACCATCACCGTTCAGGCCGGTTGCACACTGCAGGCCGTGCAGGAAGCGGCCGAGCGGGCCGGGCGTCTGTTCCCCCTCACCCTCGGTGCGCAGGGCACCTGCGCCATCGGCGGCAACCTCGCCACCAATGCCGGTGGCACCCAGGTGCTGCGTTACGGCACCATGCGCGAGCTCACGCTGGGCCTGGAGGTGGTCACGGCCGACGCTCGCATCTGGCGGGGGCTGCAGGGGCTGCGCAAAGACAATACCGGTTATGCGCTGCGCGACATGTTCATCGGCAGCGAAGGCACGCTGGGTATCATCACGGCGGCCACGCTCAAGCTGTTTCCGCAGCCCGTTGCCCAGTGCACGGCCTTTCTCGCCTTCGCCTCGCTCGAACAGGCCGTCACCCTGCTGGGGCGGGCCAAAAGCGGTTTCGGTGCATCGCTGACTGCCTTCGAGGTCATCAGCGCCGTGTGCATGCAGGCGGTGGCCGACCATTTCCCGGACCAGGTCATGCCTTTCGCGGGCGAGGCGGCCGCCTTGCCCTGGTTCGCCCTGCTCGAACTGTCCGATAGCGAAAGCGAGCAGCATGCGCGCACCCGATTCGAAGAGGTGCTGGGCGCAGCGCTTGACGCGGGCGTGGTGCAGGATGTCGTGATCGCCGAGAGCCTGGCCCACAGCCGCGCGCTGTGGCGCATCCGGGAGAGCATTCCGCTGGCCGAGCTGGCGCAGGGCAAGGCCATCAAGCACGATATTTCGCTGCCGGTCTCGCGCATGGCGTCCTTCGTTTCCGATACGAATGCCGAACTCCAGTCGCGGTTTCCGGGTGTGCGCAACGTCATCTTCGGTCACCTGGGTGATGGCAATCTGCACTACAACGTGGCCCGCGGTCGCGCCTACGACGAAGCCGGCCTGCTGGCCATTCAGTCCGAGGTCTATGCCCTGGTGCACGGGCGCGTGATCGAGCATGCAGGTTCGATCAGTGCCGAACACGGTGTCGGTCAACTCAAGCGGGATCTGCTGCCACGCTACAAGGACGACACTGCCATGGCCCTTATGCATCGTATGAAAGCTGCACTGGATCCCCAGGGCATTTTCAACCCCGGTAAAGTGCTTTAGGAGCACCTATGCGCCATCGTGTCCTGATCATCGAAGACGATCTCACGATCGCCGGCAATCTTTACGCCTATCTCGAGGCGCAGGGGTTCATCCCCGACGTGGCCTATGACGGGGCCTGCGCCCTGGCGCTTTTTCAGCAGTACACATTTGATGCGGTCGTGCTGGATCTCGGCCTGCCGGGCCTGGACGGGCTGCGGGTGGTTCGCGCGCTGCGCGTGGACAGCGGCTCGAACGTTCCGGTGCTCATTCTGACGGCACGCGATGCGCTGGAAGACAAGCTGGCAGGATTCGCGCATGGTGCCGACGATTACCTCACCAAACCGTTCGCCCTGGCCGAAGTGCATGCGCGGCTGACGGCGCTTATCCAGCGCTCGCAGCGTGCCGTGACCCCTTGTGCGCGGGTCTGCGGGCCGCTGCAGATGGATGCGCGCAACCACGAGGCCAGCGTGTCCGGGGTGCCCGTGCACCTGACCCGGAAGTCGGCGCAGATCCTGGCGCTGCTCATGCGCGAGCCGGGGCGGGTCATGACGCGAGGCGAACTGGAACATGCCCTGTGGGGGGGCGATCCCCCGTCGTCAGATGCCCTGCGCAGCCAGGTTCACCTGCTGCGCCGCGCGCTCAACGATGCCGGCTTCGATGGCATCGAAACGGCGCACGGGGTCGGCTGGCGGCTGGTCTGTCCTGCCCCTGCGGCTGACGCATGAACTCCCCCCGCAGCCTCACGCAGCGCGTGGTGTGGGCATTGACCTGCACGGTGGCCGTTTTCGTCACCGCGCTGGTGGTGCTGGCCTTCATGACCTTCGGCCGCATGGAGGACGATCTGGTCAACGACGTGGTGCGCCATGAAACGGCGCGTCTGACCATGCAGATGAGTGCGGGTGATGCGCGGCTGGTCAATGGTGAATTCATCGGGCTGGGCGACACGTTGCGCGCCTGGCTGATCGTTCCCCCGGCCCTGCCGCCCACGCTGCCGGTGCCGCTGCGCGGGCTGGCACCGGGTGTGCACGAGCTCGAACCAGATGATGAGGTGTGGCATGTGGCCGTCAAGGACTTGCCTTCGGGGCGGTTGGTCGTGGTGTATGACGCCACCGACAATGAAGCGCGCGTCAACGATTTCGGGTTGATCGTGCTGGGCATGGGGCTGATCTGCGTGCTGGCATCCTATGCGCTGGCGCGCCGCATGGCCGGGCTGGTGGTCGCGCCCCTACGCGCGGTAACCGATCGTCTGCTGTTGTGGGCCCCCCGGGCCATGGGCACCGACGTCGGCCGGGAGGACGAGGCGGGCCGCCTGATCGAGGCGTTCGACCGGGTGCAGCAGGATGTCGATCGCATGATGGCAGCCGAGCGTGAATTCAGTGCCAATCTCAGCCACGAGGTGCGCACGCCCCTGGCTGCTATGCGTTCCGATGGCGAGATGATGCTGCTGGACAATGCCTTGTCTGCCGGTCAGCGCGCCCGGGTCGAACGCGTGGTGGGCAATGTCGATGCGGTCACCGCCGCACTGGAAAGCGCACGGGCAGTCGCGCTGGACACCCCTCAGATGCCGATGCCGGTCAACGTGCGAACCTGCCTGGAGGACGCCTGGATCGGCCTGTCGGCCCGTGCCCAGGCAAGCGGTCTGGCGTTGGACGATCAACTGCCTGCCAACGCGATCGCCATCGTGGACCCGCACGCTTTGATGACCGTCATGCGCAATCTGATCGGTAATGCCATCGAGCACGCTGCTCCCGCCACCATGACCGTGCGCATGCTCGATGGTGTCCTGCATATCGAAGATGACGGGCCGGGGATTGCGGCGGCCGATTTGCCGCATGTGTTTGAGCGCTATTACAGCGGCCGCCGGCGCGATAGCCCCACCGATCCCGCGGCGGCTGGACGCCAGCGTGGGCTGGGCCTGGCCATCGCCAAGCGCGTGTGCGATCTGCACGGCTGGTCGCTGACGGCGCGTCCACGCGATGGCGTCGGAGGCGTTACATTTTTACTGGCACTGCATTAGTACAGTAGCGCACCGCAAGGCCCGCCGGGATGCCCCGGCAACGGCCTGCCTGAACGGACGCGTGCCGCTGGTTTGACGAAAATTTGACACGCCTGCCTTTACGGTGCGCTGTCCTGCGGTATCCGCCAGGGCGATGGTTGGCCCCTTCGGTCAGTGCTTTTTTAGGTGTGCGCATGCGTCGTTTGACCTTCCGTTTCGTGATTTCCATGCTGGCCATGCTGACGCTTTCGCGTCTGGCGTTATCCATCTGGCTATGGGATCGTGTCCAGGCTTCCGGTGGCCTGGCCCCCGTCATGCTGGGGGGGCTGCGCATCGACATCTGCATGATCGCCATGCTCGCCGTGCTGCCTGCGGTGCTTTCGCCGTGGCTGGGGCATCGTTACTGGCCGTCGTGGATCACCGCCTGGTGGTTTCGCCTGTGCGCCATGCTCTTCGTGCTGCTCGAAGTGTCTTCGCCCCAATTTCTGATCGAATACGACACCCGCCCGAATCGCCTGTATTTCGAATACCTCGTCAACCCCCGTGAAGTCGCCTCCATGCTGTGGACGGGCTACAAGGGGGTGCTGTTCAGCGCTTTCGCTGCGCTGCTGGTGGCCGCCTGGCTGATCGCCCGCGCGTTTCGTCCGGGTGTGCGCGATGAGCCCATGCGCTGGCTGTGGCGTCCGGTGCTCTCGGTGGTGTTGCTGGCCGTCGGTGTCATGGCCATTCGCGGCACCCTGCAGCATCGCCCGCTGAACCCGGCCATGGTCGCCTTCAGCAGCGACGCCATGATCAACACCTTGCCCTTGAACGGGCTGTACAGTGTGACCAACGCCGCCTATCGCCTGCAGGACGAGCGGTCGTCGGCCGCCCTGTATCCCAGCATGCCCGAAGCGCGCATGCAGCAGGTCGTGCGTGAGACAGCGGGCATGCCCGCCACCATGATCGACCCGGCCATTCCCAGCCTGCATCATCAGCAGGCCACCGCCCGCCGGGACAAGCCGCTGAACCTGGTGATCATCGTGCAGGAAAGCCTGGGCGCCCAATATATGAAGAGCCTGGGCGGTGCCGATCTCGTGCCCCGACTGGAGCAACTGGCCCAGCAGGGCTGGATGTTCGACCGCGCCTATGCGACCGGTACGCGGTCTGCACGCGGGCTGGAGGCGATCTCTGCCGGGTTTCTGCCCACGGCGGCCGAAGCCGTACTCAAATTGCCTCGATCACAAACCGGGTTCTTCACCCTGGCCGAACTCCTGGGCCGGCACGGATACACCTCGCAGTTCATGTATGGCGGTGAAGCCCACTTCGACAACATGCGCAGCTTCTTCCTGGGCAACGGGTTCAACAACGTCATCGACCGCAAGGCCTTCACCTCGCCAGCATTTGTCGGGTCGTGGGGCGCGTCTGATGAAGACATGTTCAACGAACTCGATAAAACCCTGCGCAAGCCGAGCGACACGCCCACATTCACCATGGCGTTCAGCGTGAGCAACCATTCGCCCTGGGAGTATCCCGCTGGCCGCATTCAGCCCGACGGCAATCCCGCCACGGTAGAAAACACGGTGCGTTATGTCGATTGGGCCATGGGCGAATTCTTCGACAGGGCCAAGCAGGCACCCTACTGGAAAGACACGGTTTTTCTCGTCATTGCCGATCATGACTCACGTGTTTATGGGGCGAGCCTGATCCCGGTGACCCATTTCCATATTCCTGCGCTGATTATCGGTGCCGACGTCGCCCCGCGACGCGACCCGCGTATCGTGAGCCAGATCGACATGGCGCCCACGCTGCTCTCGATCATGGGAGTGGATAACGAGAACCCGATGCTGGGTGCCGACCTCACGCAGCGCGATCCGAACCGCGCCATCATGCAGTACGGTGACACCTTTGGTTATTTGTCGGGCGACAACCTGCTGGTGTACGAGCCGCATAAGTCGCCTCGCCAACTGGCCTACAGCAAGGCGGCCGATGGCAGCGATGTCTTCACTTCAGTGACGGTCGATCCCGCACTGGCAGAGAAGGCGCTCGCGCACGCGCTGTGGCCCAGCTGGGCCTATCTGAACGAAGCCTATCGCCTGCCGGCCGCCTCGAAATAAAAGGGGGGGGCGCGCTGCGCTTGATCGGGCAGGGCGCGACGCGTGGTGCGCTTGCCGATGCCATGCCGATCGGCAGGCGCAGGCGACGCCTTGCGCCACCCTGCTTTTTTCGCAACCGTTGCTGGCGAGCACGCGTTGGCTAACGCGTTCAACTGCGCTGGCAGACGGGGCAGTAATAGGTGGCGCGCTGACCCTGGACGATGCGGCGTATCGGGGTGCCGCATACTTTGCAGGGCAGGCCATCGCGCTCGTATACCGCTGCGTGAATCGTGAAATAGGCGCCGGGCTCGCCGCGCGAGTCGACATAGTCGCGCAGGGTGCTGCCACCGGAATCCAAAGCGTCGTTCAGCGTGTCCACGATCGCTGCGGCCAGGCGGTCGCAGCGCACGCGCGACAGGCGTCGGGCGGGCTGCTTCGGGTTGATGCGGGCGCGAAACAGACTTTCCGACGCATAGATATTGCCCACCCCCACCACGGCATGGCCCGCCAGCAGCACTTGCTTGATGGCCGCGCTGCGCCCATGGAAATGGGCGTGCAGCCAGGCGCCACCGAAGCGCTCGTCGAAGGGCTCGATCCCCAGCTTGGCCAGCAGGGGGTGGCTGTCGATCGGGCCGTTTTCCACCGGATGCCACAATACGGCGCCGAACCGTCTGGGATCGTGCAGCCGATAGATGGCGTGATCGAAGACCCAGTCCACGTGGTCGTGCAGGCGTGGCGGCTCGTCAGGGCTTACCCGACGCAGCGAGCCCGACATCCCCAGGTGCACTATTTGCGTACCGTGACCGAAATGCAGCAGCAGATATTTGCCACGCCGCGCGCACGCCAGCACGGGGCGGCCCGCCAGCAGGGCCGGGAGATTTTCCGGTATGGGCCAGCGCAGGCGGGGTTGGCGAACACGCAATGCGCGTACGATCTGGCCAGTGATAACCGGGGCAATACCACGTCGCGTCGTTTCGACTTCGGGGAGTTCCGGCATGAGCCAGTGTAAGATTCTTCAAATATGAGTACTGATTGTGCCATCAACCGGACGGGCCGCGTGAAGTCGTCGCTAAAACCTTTGTATGCAGGACTTATCGCTGCCGCGCTCGCGCTGGCCGTGATCCCCACGAGCCCCGCTTTCGCGGCGGACCGGCCAGGCGATGCCACCGGGCCGCGCATGGGGCCGAAAACCAAGTCCCCCGAGACTGAAGTCATTCGGCTGCGAGCGGGCAAGGTGCCCTACGTGTCGCTGTCATCCGATATCTTCTATCGTGTGCTGGCCTCGGAAATCGCGGCCCAGCGAGGCGTCTTCGGCAGCGCCGGCACCACCATGGTGGGTCTGGCGCGCGATACGGGTGATGCACGCCTGGCTCGGCGCGGGCTCGAATTCTTCCTGGCCGGCGGCAACCTCCAGGGCGCGCTCGAAGCGGCCCGCATGTGGTCGCGCCTCTCGCCGACCGATATCGAAGCCAGTTCGACCGAGCTGGCGCTGGCGGCGGCCAATGGGCAGACCGAAGGCCTGGCTGAGGCCCTGCGCGTGCGCATCGATGCGTCGCAGGACAAAGTGGGTGCCCTGTCACAGGCGCTGGCGGTGCTGGGGCGCCTGCCCGATCGACGGCTCGCCCTGCAAATTCTGGATCAGGCCTTGAGTGAGAAGGTCAAGCGCCTGCCCGAGGCGCGCATGGCGCTGGCCGATGTCGCTCAGGCGGCAGGCAATACGCCGCGTGCGCTGTCCGAGGCGCGCATGGCGTTGCTGGCCTCGCCCGCGTCCGAAGAGGCAGCACAGCGCGTTCTGGAATACGGCATGGCGGTTGATCCTGCCCGCGCCGTGGCCGATGCGCGTGCGTTTCTGGCTCGCTACCCGCAGTCGCGCAAACTGCACCTGAGCCTGGCCTCCCAGCTGGCCGAGGGCGGCGACATTCCAGGGGCGTTGAACGAGCTGCGCATCATGGCGCGGCAGGCACCTGAAGACTTCGACCTGATGCTGCTGCAGGCGCAACTGCTCTACAAGGCCGGCCAGCCTGCCGAGGCGCGCCGTCTGCTCGAACAGTATGTCGAGGTGCAAACCCAGCGTGGCAGCGCCAATGCGCGGGCGACCGATGCAGGTGCAGCGGCCGACGAGGCTTATGTGCTGCTGGCCCGCATTGCCGAAGACCAGAAGCAATATGACCAGGCCGTCGACTACCTGGGTCGCATCGACGATCCGGCCTTGCGCTACCAGTCACGCCTGCGTCAGGCCGGTCTGCGTGCCGAGCAGGGGCAGGTCGATGCCGCCCTGAAGCTGATCGACCAGGCTGGCCCGCAGGACGAGGAAGAGCGGTTGACCGGCGTGATGGCGCGCGCGCAGATCCTGCGCCAGGCCGACCGCCTCAATGACGCCGTGGCCGAACTGGAAAAAGCCAACCGCGACGTGCCCGACGTGGTCGAGCTCAAGTACGAGCTGGGCATGCTCTACGAGCGTCAGGGCAAGCTCAAGGAATTCGAACGCGAGCTGCGCGAGGTCATTGCACTGGACCCCGATCACGCGCATGCCTACAACGCACTGGGTTACACGCTGGCCGATAACAACACCCGTTTGTCCGAGGCGCACGACCTGATTTCGCGTGGGCTCTCGCTGGCCCCGAACGATCCTTTCATCCTCGATAGCATGGGGTGGGTCAAGTTCCGCCTGGGCGACAACAAGGCGGCGATCGACTATCTGCGCCGCGCCTTCGGCATTCGTCCCGAGCCCGACATTGCCGCCCACCTGGGCGAAGTGCTTTGGAACAGCGGTCAGCGCGATGAAGCCCAGAAGCTCTTCCAGCAGGCGTCGCAGCAGTTCCCGGACAGCAAGCCGCTGCAGGAGACCGTGCGTCGCCTGGGAGTCAAGCTGTGAGCCGGGTCTGGCGTGTTCTGACGGTACTGGTGGTGAGCGGTCTGCTGGCGGCGTGTGTGACGCCCCAGCGCATTAGCGGCTCCCCGCAGCAAGGTGCCGATGCGTTTTCGCGCGTGGGCCGGTTCGCCCTGACCGTCACCGAGCCCGGCTCGAACCCCCAAGCCACGCAGGGCGGTTTTTCCTGGCTGGATGAGGGGGGGCGGTTCATGCTGGACCTGACCACGCCGCTGGGCTCGACCCAGGCGCGGGTCGAAGGCCGGCCCGGCATGGCCACCTTGACGCGGGCCAACGGCGAAACCCTGTCGGCTTCCGACCCCGATGCCCTGGCTGAAGATGCGCTGGGCAGCCGGGTGCCTGTGGCCGGTCTGCGTGACTGGTTCCAGGGCCGACTGGCCGAGCGCCCTGCGGCCGAATCCGTGCAGACCGACGAGCAGGGGCGCCCGACGTCTTTCGTACAGGGCGGCTGGCGCGCCGCGTTGTCGCGCTATGACGAGCAGGGCCCGCAGATGCTGGTGCTCGAGCGCCAGGAAGCGGCCCGACGCATCGTGCTCCGTCTGGTCGTGACCAACCCGTCCTGATTGGGGCGCACGGCATGCTCTACGACGTACCGGCACCGGCCAAGGTCAATTTGTTCCTGCATGTCGTGGGGCGCCGACCCGACGGGTATCACCTGCTTCAATCGGTCTTTCAGTTCATCGATCTGGCCGACACGCTGCACTTCGATATGCGCGCCGATGGCAAGATCTCCCGCAGCATCGAGGTGGCAGGCGTGTCCGAGCAGGACGACCTTACATTGCGAGCCGCGCGTGCCCTGCAGCAGGCGTGTGGCGTGACCCGTGGCGTGGACATCACGCTGATCAAACGGATTCCCACCGGAGGCGGCCTGGGCGGCGGTTCCAGTGATGCGGCCAGCACCCTGATTGCCCTCAATCGCCTGTGGGGGTGTGGCCTGGATCGTAAGGCCCTGATGGCCATAGGCCTGACCTTGGGTGCGGATGTCCCGGTGTTCGTGTTCGGTCGCACCGCCTTTGCCGAGGGCATCGGCGAGCAGCTCACGGCAATCGATCTGCCTGCGCGCGCATTTGTCGTGGCGCAGCCACACGTTTCGGTGCCCACACCTGAAATTTTTCGCAGTCCCGATTTGACACGCAATTCTTTTTCGATCAGAATAACGGACTTCCTTACTCAGTCATCTGCAGGGTTTGGCAAAAATGATCTGGAAAGCGTGGCTTGCCGGTTGTACCCGGAAATACGCGCAGGGATAAGGCTTCTGGAACGCAGCGTAAGCACTGTATGCGCCAACAAACCAGAAGATGTCGACGAAAAAAATGTCGATACGCCTTTCTCTCCGGTTGTTAGAATGTCGGGCTCGGGTGCTTGTGTGTTCGTGCAGTGTCGAAACATGCACCAGGCGATGGCGGTAGAGCAGGAAGTTGTACGTGAGATGCACGCTACAATGCAGTTCGGCAGTCAAGGTAGCAGTCAGGGTTTTCGACTTGTTCAGGCATGTCCTGGGCTAACCGAGCATCCTTTGTTGCACTGGATCGCAAATTAGTTGGGGAGTCGCCAAGTTGGTTAAGGCACTGGATTTTGATTCCAGCATGCGAAGGTTCGAATCCTTCCTCCCCAGCCCGGAATTCAAAAA
>Ga0075364_10000619_pt1 | contig 18320 bp, 16 predicted proteins | sample EndMetdeltDD1764_FD_71517 | JGI IMG/M metagenome (GOLD analysis project Ga0075364, IMG submission 71517) | Populus endosphere microbial communities from Tennessee, USA - Endosphere MetaG P. deltoides DD176-4 | ecosystem: Host-associated > Plants > Roots > Endosphere | place: USA: Tennessee...
CGCGAGACGAATGTTTCATAACCACCGACGATGACCATCAGCAACAAATTGGAGATCATCACCACATCGATCAAGCCCAGCACCATGAGCATGATCTGCAGCTCGCCGAATGAGGCCGCGTGGGTGACCAGATGCCAGAGTTCCTTCAGAAACAGAAAGACATAGACGCATTGGGCCACGATCAGGCCCAGGTAAAGCGGCAACTGCAACCAGCGCGACCCAAAGATCAAAGTCGGTAGAAACCCGAGGCGGGCAAGCTGTGCGGGGTCATGCGAGGTGGGGATGTTCTTCAAGATGGCGGCTCGGCATTGGCGGGACGCTAGTGTAGCTCGCTCTCCCTGGCTGGAAATTTGACGATTCAGTGACATTTTCGATACATGACATTGCGGTTACGATGCCACTCACATTTCCCTTCCTGGCCACCGGTCGCCATGTCGTCCACGCTTCAAATCCTGTTTCCCGTCTTCGGGCTGATCCTGGCCGGCTTTGTCTGCAGGCGCACCCATCTGCTGGGACCCACTGCAGCGTCCGAGCTGAATCGCTTCGTGGTGTGGCTCGCCTTGCCCGCGCTGCTGTTCTACACGGTGGCCAGAACCACCTGGGCCCAGCTCTACCAGCCCGGGTTCGCCGCCGCCTTCGGCCTGGGCCTGGCCGCCGTGTTCGTGCTGGTGGTGATCTGGCGGCGCTGCCAGGGCGTGCCGTTGGTGGATGCCAGTATCGATGCCATGGTAGCGGCCTATCCCAACGTGGGCTATATGGGGTTTCCCATGGGCATTCTGGTGTTTGGGGCCCCCAGTATGGTGGCCACCACGATTGCCATGCTGCTGGTGGCCTGTGTGCTGTTCGCCGTGTCCATCGTGTGCATCGAGACAGGCTTGCAGACCGAACGCCGTCCCCACCGTCTGGCGGGCAAGGTGCTGCTGGCGCTGGCGCGCAACCCGTTGATCATCGCCCCGATTGCAGGCGCCCTCATGATGGCGACCGAAACGTCCTTGCCGGCGGGGGTGGATACGTTCATGTCGTTGCTCGCGGGGGCGGCCAGCCCGTGCGCACTGGTCAGTCTGGGGCTGTTTCTGGCCGAGAAACGCGCCGACGTGCGGGCGGCCCCCACGGCGATCTGGCTGACCGTGGTCAAGATGGTTGCCCAGCCGGCACTGACCTGGTGGCTGGCGGCTCGCGTGTTCGAACTGCCCGCCGACATGGTGGGCATGGCGGTGCTGCTTGCTGCCCTGCCAACCGGCACGGGCCCATACATGCTGGCGCAGCATTACACCCGTCCCGCACAGGTCACCGCTCGCGTTATTCTGCTGTCCACCGTTGGCGCACTGGCCACTTTGTCGCTGTTGCTGGCGGTGCTGATTTGAATGTGCATTCCGGAGTTTCCATGCAGCGCAGTATGAGTGAATGGCAGTCCCTGTTCGTGGCCATGGTGCAGGCGCGCGCCGACGATGACGGCGCGCACGACATCAACCATTTGCATCGGGTGTGGGCCACGGCGCAGACTTTGCTGGCCGATCACCCCGAGGCCGATCCTCTGGTGGTGCAGGCGGCCGCCTATTTGCACGATCTGGTCAACCTGCCCAAGAACCACCCCCATCGCGAGCAGGCTTCGGTGCAGGCGGCGGCCCTGGCGCGCGCGCAACTGGCCGCACAAGGTTTTGACGCGCAGCGCCTCGATGCCGTGGTGCATGCGATCGAGGCCCACAGCTATTCGGCCAATATCGCGCCCCGCACGATCGAGGCGATGATCGTTCAGGATGCCGACCGCATGGATGCACTGGGCGCCGTCGGTCTGGCCCGTCTGTTCTATATCGCCGGTCGCATGGGCTCGGCGCTCGCGCACCCGACCGATCCGCTGGCGCGGCACCGTGCGCTGGACGATCGCCACTATGCGCTGGACCATATCGAAGTGAAACTGGCGGGATTGCCTGACACGATGTGTACGCAGGCAGCCCGAAGCCTGGGACGGCAACGGCTGCAGTGGCTGCGTGAATACCGGGACACATTCGTGCAGCAGTGGCACGGTCAGTCTGGTACGCCGCTCGGGCCAGACCAATGACGCGTTCGACCGACGACCGGGACTTCGTGCCCGAGGTGCGCAAAAGCGGCACCCTGCTTGCGCTGCACTTCTCGGAAGCTGAAATTCAGAGCCGCATGTCGGTGCTCAACCCTGACGCGCTCGACCTCGAATACACCCGGCTGATGATGGGTTTTTTACTGTTCAATCCCACGCCCGCCCGCATCAGCATGGTGGGATTGGGCGGCGGGTCACTGGCCAAGTTCTGCCATCGCCACATCAGCGGTGCACATATCGATGTTGTGGAGATCGATGCGGCCGTCATCGCCTTGCGCGATGCGTTCCTCATCCCTGCGGACAGTGCGCGTTTCGAGGTCGTGCAGGATGACGGCGCACGCTACATCGGTGAACGGGTCGACGCCACCGATGTGCTGTTGGTCGATGGTTTCGGCATCGGGGGCATTCCAGACAAGCTGTGTTCGCAAGCATTCTATGCCGATTGCCATGCGGCCCTGACCGAGCAGGGCATCATGGTGGCGAACTTTCATCTCAATCATCCCGATCATGAAACCTATCTGGACCGGGTCCGGGCATCGTTCGGATCGTCGATGTTCGAGGTGATCGACGATGACATGACCAACAGTGTGGTGTTCGCCTGCAAAGGTGATCTGTTCCGTGATCTGGACGACATCAACATCAAGCGACCGGCATCCATCTCGCGCGATGCCTGGCGTCAGCTGATGCCCACCTTCAAGGTCATCGCCGCTACGCTCACGCCGCGCTAAGGCTTGATATCAGCGCTCAGGCGCTTAAGCCGCGTCGTCGATCAGTCCCTGTCCTTTTCGGGCCAGGCGTGATCGGCGAACTGTTTGCGCAGCACCATTTTCTGAAGCTTGCCTGTTGCGGTCAGGGGTAATTCGTCAACGAAGACCACGTCATCGGGCATCCACCATTTCGGCACCTGGCCCACAAAGGTGGCCAGGATATCGGCAGCGCTTGCCTGCCGGTCGGGATGCAGCACGATCACCAGCAATGGCCGTTCGTCCCATTTAGGGTGGTGCGCGGCCACGCACGCGGCCATGCGCACGGCGGGATGCTTCAGGGCGATGTTCTCCAGGTCGATGGACGAGATCCACTCGCCTCCGGATTTAATGACGTCCTTGCTGCGATCGGTGATCTGCACGCAACCCGTTTCGTCGATCGAGGCAACGTCACCGGTCGGTAACCAGCCATCGCGCAACGCACTTTGCGGGTCACCAAAGTAGCGTTCGACCACCCAGTTGCCCCGCGCCATGAGGTCGCCCGTGCGCACGCCGTCCCAGGGCAGTTCGGCACCATCTGCACCCACGATCTTCAGGGCGATGCCCGGCAGCGTGTGACCCTGTTTGGGCCCGGAACCCTGTGCCTGTGCGGCGTGATCCTGCGGGCACAGCACCGTGCCCACGGGCGAGAGTTCCGTCATGCCCCAGGCGTGTATGACCTGCACGCCCACCGCGTTGAGCCGCTCGAATAACTTTGCGGGGCAGGCCGAGCCCCCGATGATGACACGCTGCAGCGACGTGTGATCGAGCTTTGCGTTCTGCATGTGATCCATGTAGCCCAGCCAGACGGTGGGCACGCCTGCCGACAGGCTGACCGATTCGGCTTCGAACAGGGCGTGCAGGGAGGCGCCGTCCAGTTTGGCACCGGGCAGCACCAGTTTGGCACCCACCATCGCCGCCGTGAACGGAAGCGCCCAGGCGTTGACATGAAACATAGGAACGACCGGAGCGATCACGTCGCGCGAGCCGCAGTTGAAGCTATCGGGCAAGGCGCAGGCGTAGGCCTGCAGGAACAGGGCGCGATGACTGTACAGCACTCCCTTGGGATTGCCCGTGGTGCCAGACGTATAGCAAAGAAACGCTGCTTCCTCTTCCCCCATGTCGGCCCAGTCGCACACACCATCGAATGGCTGCAGCCAGGCCTCATAACTGTCCCAGGCCGCACTGTGCGCCTGTTGGCTGGCACGGGTGGCAGTGCCGCTGGGGGATGCTGCGCCCGCGTGTGATGGCGTGCCCGGCGAGGCCGCCTGGGCGCTTGCAGTGACGCCAGCGAGGTCTGCCTCATCGCACAGGGCAATCCAGCCGCGCACCTTCGGGCATTGCGGCGCAAGCTGCGCGATGAGCGGCGCAAAGCCACGATCAAAGAACACGTACTGATCGTTGGCGTGGTTGATGATGAAAACGATCTGTTCGACGAACAGTCGCGGATTGATCGTGTGGCAGACTGCGCCCATGCCGGCAATGCCGTAGTAGAGCTCGAGATGCCGATAGCCGTTCCACGCCAGTGTCGCCACACGATCGCCCGATTGCACGCCCCGCGCACGCAGGGCCTGCGCGACTTGCTTGCTGCGACGCTGGCAGTCCAGCCAGGTGTAGCGATGAATGTCGCCTTCCGTGCGTTGCGAGACGATCTGCACGCGCGAGTGCTGGCGCGCAGCGTGATCCAGCAGCCGAGGCAGCAGCAGGGGGTCCTGAATCATATTGCCCAAGAGCGTCATGGTATGTCTCCCTTCATCAGGACCTGTGGATCAGGTCATCTTATTGCTGCGTGTGCGTGTGCCAGCGCATTTGCCATTGCCAGTGCATTGGACAGTCCTGATATGACGGCAAGCCCACTGCCAGTGCGTTTGCCAGTTCTGATACCACTGCACCCCATTGCCGGTGCACCTGCAAGTTCAGTGCCGGTCTGAATCAAACCGGTTCCAGGGCGTGGTGCGTGCCCTTCGGTAATGTGATCTTGATCTGGTCCGCCTCCAACACCTCGCCCGCCTTGATAACGATAGCCATGACGCCTGATTTACGCACCAGGCGACCGGCTTCGTCGTGATCCAGCACGGCCTGTGTCAGCCCCGGTTGAAAGCGATCGAGCTGTTTGCATGGGTTGCGCAGCCCGGTAATTTCGATGACTGCCTGTTTGCCCAGGCGCAGTCGAGCGCCGCGTGGCAGTGCGAGCAGATCGATCCCACGTGTGGTGATGTTCTCACCAAGCGTGCCGGGATCGACCTTGAAGCCTTGCGCACGCAGGGCATCGAGCAGCTCGGCATGCAACACGTGCACCTGACGCAAGTTGGGCTGGCTCGGGTTGACGGCGACCCGAGAGCGATGCTGCACGGTCGTGCCGTAATGCGCATCGCCTTGCACGCCATGACCCACCACCAGCGTAATGGCGGGCTCGGGCCATTTGCTCAAGGCGTGGCGTGCGTTGCGATGCACGGCAACCACACGCGGCACATCGGCAGCGGGGGGCGCATTGGCGGTGTCTGCTGGCGTCATGGCGTGGGCCTGCAGATGGGTGTCACGGCCGGGTCAGCGACGAGTATGTACGCCGGCGGGCATGACGCCACACGTGCCCGCATCCAGGTCGAACCCCAAACGCTGATCGAGTGTTTCCAGCGATTTGCCATACATGTGCAGGTGACGGATTTCTTCGTCTTCGATCTGCACGGCGTGGATGTCCTCCGGCATGAGGGCAATGCCTTCGCCCGGTGCGACGGTGACGATTTTCGCCTGTTCGAGTTTGGCCACGCCCGGGGTGGCGCCGTCGTCCATGCGGTTGTAGAGATAATTCTGCTCGACACCCTCGACGGCGGCAATACAGGCCCAGGTGGTGTGATTGTGCGGCACGATCTTGTTGCCGCGCCGCATCACGTTCAGGTAGAGCGCGTACGTCTTGTCGTCGTCTTCACTGATCAGGTAGCGCGCCTGCCGTTCGCCTGCGTCGGGCCCGGGGTAGCGGTCGGCGCCCCACCAGGACCGGTGGCTGGCCAGATCGATCAACTGATCGAGCACGTTATCCAGGCTCTTGCGGTCCAGTCCGTCGCGCTGCAAGGTTGTTTTGATATCTGTGATCGTCTGTGCGATGTCGTCTTCATGCGGGTGCGTGGTGCCCATCGAATGTCTCCTTTCGATTCAGTGAAGGTCACACCACTTTAATGGAAAATCTGCTTAGTGCGCACCCGCTGCGGCTTCAGAGGCCGACCCTTCTGCTTTCTTGGGCCGAGAAAACCACACCAGTCCGGTCAGTAAGAGGAAGATGCCCGCAGATACCCAAAATACGTCCAGCGCAGATAGGGTAAACGCCTGGGTGTCGATCATCCTATCGATGGTGCCCAATGCCTGATCAGGGGACATGCCCGCGCCTTGCAGTGTCGACACGGCTCGATCGAAGGCGGGCACGCCCGGTCGGGCGACTTCGGTCAACTGGGCATGATGCAGCACGGCCCGGTTTTCCCAGGTGGTGGTGGCGATGGACGTGCCGAACGCCCCTGCGGTCAGGCGCAGGAAGTTGGACAGCCCCGATGCTGCCGGTATCTGGTGCGGTGCCAGTCCGGAAAGGGTGATGGCCGTCAGCGGGACGAAGAATGCGGCCATGGCGGCGCCCTGGATGATGGTGGGAATCATCAATGTGCGCATGTCGGCCGTGGTGCTGAATCCGGCACGCATGTAGCAGACGAGCGCGAAGACCAGAAAGGCACCGGTGACGAACAGACGGGGATCGTGTTTGGCAAGCGCCTTGCCGATCACCGGGGTGAGCAGGATGGCCAGCAGGCCGGTCGGGGCGGTGACCAGGCCGGCGTCGGTCGCCGTGTAACCCATGGTGCTTTGCAGCCAGAGCGGCAGGAGCACGATGCTGCCGAAGAACACGCCATAGGCGATGGCCAGGGTCCAGGCGCCGATGCTGAAATTACGCCCCTTGAATAGGCGCAGATCGACCACGGGGTGGGCGTCGGTCAGCTCCCATATCAGGAAGAGCACGAAGGTCACCAGCGCAACCGTGGCCAGGCCGATGATGACGGGGCTGGCGAACCAGTCCAGTTCCTTGCCCTTGTCCAGCATGATCTGCAGCGCGCCGACCCACACCACGAGCATCACCAGTCCGACCTTGTCGATGGGCAGGTGACGGGTCGCGGATTCGCGCTTGCCGTAAATGCGCCAGCTGATCCAGGCGGCCAGCAAGCCGACCGGAATGTTGATGTAGAAGATCCACGGCCAGGTGTAGTTGTCGGAAATCCAGCCGCCCAGCAGCGGCCCCGCCACGGGCGCAACCAGCGTGGTCATCGCCCAGATGGCCAGGGCCATGCCGGCTTTTTCTTTTGGAAAGCTCGCCAGCATGAGCGTCTGCGACAGGGGGATCATGGGTCCGGCGACCGCGCCTTGCAGCACGCGAAAACCGATCAGCGCTTCGAGCGTGGGCGAGAACCCGCACAACCAGGACGCCAGTACGAAGAGCAGGGTGGAGATCAGGAACAATCGGACCTGACCGAAACGTTGCGTGAGCCATCCGGTCAGGGGAACCGTAATGGCGTTGGCCACGGCGAACGACGTGATGACCCAGGTCCCCTGGCTTGTGCTTACACCCAGATCACCGGAGATCGTGGGGATGGACACGTTCGCGATGGAGGTGTCCAGCACGTTCATGAAGACAGCCGTGGACAGGGCGATCGACCCGATGATCCGCGCCGCGCCCTCGAGCGGCGGGTAGGTGTGGCCGGCTGCCTGCGTGCTCATGATGCGAGGTTGGCGGCGATGATGGAATCGATCAGACGGTCGGCCTGGTCGTGCGCGGCGTCGAAGGCGCGTGTGGACGAGGCGGCCGGTGCGCGTGCCGCCATGACCGGCTCGCCGTTCTGTTCGGCCAGATCGACTTCCACGTTCATCGACAGGCCCACTCGCAAGGGGTGCGCTTTCAGCTCTTCAGGATCCAGCGCGATGCGTACCGGTACGCGCTGAACGACCTTGATCCAGTTGCCCGTTGCATTCTGCGCCGGTAAGAGCGCGAAGGCGCTGCCGGTGCCTGCGTCCAGGCCGATCACCTTGCCGTGATAGACCACATCGCTGCCGTAAAGGTCGGCGTGCACCGTGGCAGGCTGGCCCACGCGCATGTCGCGCAGCTGGCCTTCCTTGAAATTGGCCTCGACCCATATCTGCTCAAGCGGCACCACGGTCATCAGCGGCGTGCCGGGTGCGACACGTTGCCCCAGCTGGGCGCTGCGCCGCGCGACCATGCCGGAGACGGGCGCTGGCAGCACATTGCGCGATTGCGCCAGCCACGCATTGCGCACGTTGGCGGCCGCACGCAGCACGTCGGGATGGGTCTGCACCGTCGTGCCCTCGGTGAGGGCCAGATTGGTCTGTGCCTTGGCGCGCGCAGCGGCCGCCGACGCCCGGGCCTGGGCCACCGCCGACTGTGCCGACTTCAGCGCCGTTTGAGCATGCAGCAGTTCTTCGCCACTCACGCCACCGGATTTGGCCAGCGTCTGGCGACGTTGCAAATCGGTCTGCGCACGCGCGAGGTCGGCCTGCGCCCGCACGATTTCGGCGTTGCGCACATCGACATCGGCATTTAACGCGTCGTTCTGCACATACAGGGTGCGTGTTTGCCTGACGGTCTGCGCCAGTTGCGCCTGGGCCTGCGCGAGCGCCACATCGGCATCGGCCGGATCCAGGCGGATCAGGGGGACGCCCGCCTGAACCGTATCGGTGTCGTCGGCTTCGATGGCGATGATCGTGCCGGGCACCTGCGAGGTGATCTGCACCAGATTGCCGTGGGTGTAGGCGTCGTCAGTGCTTTCGCGGTGCGCGCCGAACATCAGGTACCACGCGCCCCACAGCAGCGCGACCAGAACGAAGAAGGCGATCGCGGCAAGCAGCAGGCGTTTGCGGGCGGGATGGGCGTGAGGGGTGTCTGCCATGGCTTCAGGGAATCTAAGAGAGGGTGTTATTCGGGCATGGGCTCGTCGTAACCGCCGCCCAGCGCACGTGCCAGATCAGCGTCGAGCTGATAGGCGCGCATGCGCAGGTCGGTGTCGCGCTGGGCCTGCGCCATGACGTCGTTTTGTGCAATCAGCACGGTCAGGTAGTTGCCCAGGCCGGCTTTGTAGCGATCCAGCGCCAGTGCGTATGCCGCTTCGATCGAGGTTCTGGCCTGTGTCTGGGCCGCACGTTCGTCAGCCAGCATGCGCAGCGCATCCAGGGCATCGGCCACCTGCCGCACGGCGGTGATCAGCGTGTCGTTGTAGTCGGCCGTCGCTTCGTCGGAAGCGGCCCGGCGCGCGTCCAGGTTGGCATTCAGCGCGCCGCCCTGGAAGATCGGCAGGGAAATGGCGGGGCCGACGCCGCCCATTTTGCTGCCGGCTTCGATCAGATTGTGCAGGCCGATGGCCTGAAACCCGATGAACGCAGTGAGGTTCACGTTCGGATAGAAAAGCGATTTGGCGACATCGATATCCTGCGTGGCCGCCTGGGCGCGCCAGCGCGCGGCCACGACGTCGGGACGGCGGCCTACCAGCGCCAGGGGCAGGGCGGCGGGCGGGGTACCGGCAGGCGCCGCCAGAACGACGGGAACCAGTGCGGCGGCGCGATCCGGGCCATTGCCGGTCAGTGCCGCGATCTGGTTGCGCAGTTGTGCAATGCGGGTACGGGTCTGAACGATCTGGACCTCTGCCTGCGCCAGCGCCGACTGCGCCTGACGCACCTCGACCTGGGTGTCCAGACCGTTGTCGAAGCGACCACTGGTCAGATCCAGCAGCTCACGCCGTTGCCGACCGATATCTTCCAGCACCTTCTGCTGCGCGAAGGCGGTCTGCAAGTTCAGGTACGCCTGAACCACACCGTAGGCGAGCATGATGCGTGCTGCCTGCACGTCGGTCTGCGCGGCCTGCTGGCGCGCGACGGCGGCTTCCAGCCCGTGCCGGTGCTTGCCCCAGAAGTCCAGTTCGTAGGACAGATCCAGGGCCAGGCGCTGGTCGGTCGTGACCGAGCCCGCCAAGGGTGCGGGGTAGATGTAATTTTCCGAGAGCCGCTGGCGTGTGAGCCCATAGTTCGCCGAGAGGCTGGGCAAGAGCGGCGCGCGTGCGCTACCCACCGCAGCATTCGCCTGCGCCAGGCGTGCACGCGCGCGATCGATACTCGGGCTGCCCGCCAGGGCATCCTGAACCAGACTGTTCAACTGCGGGTCGTCGTAGCGTTGCCACCATTGGGCCTGCGGCCACTCGACCCGGCTGTCGACCAGACCCAGACGGGCCGGCTGCACGGTAGCCAGCGCGGGCGGTGCGTCGCGCATCGGCGCGCACCCCGCCAGTACCGCCACCACGAGCAAAGCAAGAGGAGCTTTCATACTGACATTTAGCTTAAATTGATTGATATGACGGTATTTGCCTAGGCAGCAATTATGCCCAGGGAATGCTGACGTTTTCATGAACGTCAGGGTTGGTCGTCGGATGCCTGGAATCTAGAGAAGTATCAACCGTCGACTGGTGGAAGGACTGATCCGTTGGCCAGCATGCGCTGCATGAAATGCGTCAGCAGACGCACCTCCTCAGCGTCGAAACCGCGCAGGTGGTGCTGCAGGGTGCGCGAGATGCGGGCGGGAATCTGGTGGGCAATCGCCTGGCCTGCCTCGGTCAGTTCGATACGCACCACGCGCCGATCTTCATGGCTGCGGGTCCGAACCACCAGGCCTTTGGCCTCCAGCCTGTCCAGCGTGCGCGTCATGGCGCCCGTGTCGACGTCGATCACCTTGGCCAGGCCGGCAGCCGTGTCCGCCCGTTTCTTATCCAGACAGGTGATGGGACGCCACTGCATGGCGGTCAGACCCAGCGGCGCCATGTCCTGGTCCAACAGGCGATTCAGCGACAGATAGACCTGCTTCATCAGGAAACCCAGATTGGCATCCAGCGCATGGCTGTCGGCTGCCGTAGCGCTTTGCCTCGCGCGTTCGGGCCGGGCGAAGGTATGAGGGGGCTTGGGTGGCGAAGACGTGGTCATGCACAGGAATTTAATTGCTTAGGCAGCTAATTGCAAGACCCTGTCGGGGGCCGGGGTCCGCGCACAGCCCGCCCGGTCACTCGATGCGCAGATCGAAATGGGCATGAGCCAGCGTATCGCCATTGATCATCAGATCGATCTCGTGGCGACCCGCGTAATGCTTGCGCGTGCTGAAGTCGCGGATCACCTGCCTGCGCGTGATGACCAGGCGTTCGCCAGGCGCGATGGTGCATGCGCGCAGTTTGAACACTTTGGTGCTCAGGCTTGTTCCCGCTCTCACATAGTGCAGCCGATAGTCGATCTCCAGGCGCTGCGCCATGTGACCGGTAGAGGTGATATCCACATGCACGGTGAGCGTATCGCCCAGCCGCACGGTGTCGGGTGCCAGGGCGAACCGGCCAAGCGTGATCTCGGCACGGGTGCCTGCACCCACGATGGCCAGGGCGCGCTTGTCGCCACGCTTGATCAGCGTGCGCAGGGCGTGGCGCGCGATCCAGGCGCAGTGGACGTTATCCAGCGGCCATTGCGCGAGCCGATCCAGAACCCAGGTCGGGTGCAGTTTGGTGACGTCGTTCAAATGATTGGCCACCGATTTACGCACATACAGGCTGTCGTCGCTGCGCAGGGCTTCGAGTATGGGTGCGGCCAGTTCGGGGTTCTGCGCCAGTTCGTCCAGATGGAACGACCAGGGCAGGCGCGGGCGGCAGCCTTCGCTGGCCAGCCGGCGCACGTGCGGGTCGTCGTCTTCTGCCCAGGTTCGCATGGTGGCCAGGGCACGCGCCGCATCCTCGCGAATGAATGGGCGCACCCCGTATTCCGAGCTTCCAAAGGGTGTGAAGAATTTCAGAGCCTGCATCGATTCGTCAAAGGCATGTAGCCCGTAGCGCGCCACGAAATCAGGCAGCGCCAGCGTCGCAAACGTCGGCTTGATGCCGGGTGCAATCGCTTTGAGGATGGACAGCGCCTGGCTGTAGTCGTCGGGCAGCACCGCATGCAGACTGTCGGCCATGCGGCGCAGGCGTTGCATCAGGCTCAGCGCATCCAGATCCCGCAGCGAGAGTGCCATGAACCGCTCGGTGTCGCATTGCGGTGCGGCGGTACGCAGCAGCCCGGCCACCCGTGCATAGCAGTCCTCATCGAAAATGTGCTTTAAGGCATTGTCAGTGGTGGACGCATTCATGGTGGGTATCGGCAGAAGGTGAGGACTGGCGCACGCAGATGGGCGGAGAGCGGCTGTCAATGTAGCAGGCTGTGCGTCATGGGTGCGGCAGTTGAACGTGCCATCGCAGCCAGGCGCATTAAACTGCATGTGCCACGTTCAGCGCCTGCGTCGATGCCCGCATGCCAGAGAGGCGTTGTCGCATGGTGCCCGGCGCAGCCGTCGCAAGGCGCGGCATGCGACGCCCACCCTTTGATCAGGAGTCTGCCCCATGAATCGTTCCATGTTCGCGCTCGACGATAAGGTCGCATTGGTGACCGGCAGTGCACGCGGTCTCGGGCTGGCCATCGCCCGTGGCCTGGCCTCGCAGGGTGCCCATGTACTGGTCAACGGGCGCGATCCCCGCGCGGTGCAGGCAGCCTGCACGCTCATCGAGGACGAAGGGGGGCGCGTCACGGGCGTCGTGTGCGATATTGCCGATGAGCCCGCTTTGCACGACGCGCTTGAGCCCTGGTGGCATGGCGAGGCAGCCATCGATATCCTGGTCAACAACGTTGGCATCCGCGATCGGCGCGGAATGTTCGATTTCATGCTCGAAGACGTGCGCCGCATGCTCGATGTCAACGTGGTCGCGCCCTTCGGTTTGAGCCGCGCCGTGGCGCGTCGATTGATCGATCTCCAAAGGCCCGGGCGCATCATCAATATCACCTCTATCGCGGGCCTGATTGCCAACCGGGGCGATGCCGCGTATACGGCGGCCAAGGGAGCCCTGGGGGCCATGACGCGGGCCATGGCTGCCGAACTGGGCACCCATGGCATTACCGTCAATGCCGTGGCGCCTGGTTTTTTTGCCACCGAGCAGAACGCCAGGTTGGCCGACGATGTGAAGGTGGCCGAGCACCTGCAGCGACGCACGTCGCTGGGACGTTGGGGCCAACCGGCAGAGATCGCAGGCGCAGTCGCGTTCCTGGCTTCAGACGCGGCATCCTATGTGACAGGCGAAACGCTGGCCGTCGATGGCGGCTACCTGACGCACTTCTGATTCACGCGGGCGGGATGACGCGTTTGGTGTCCGCCATTGTCCGCATACAGGTCGACAGTTCACGCGCGGCAGCGCACACGCGATCGGCCGTCAGCATAACGAACTGATCGAGCGGCATGCGGGTGACCGACGTAATCGCACTCAGCGAGGCCAGGGCATACCCATCGGCTCCCAGCACGGGCGCGGCCAGAATGTAGGCACCAAAAACGTTCTCCTGGTCCGACACGGCATAGCCGCGCGCCTTCACTGTTTGCAGCCTCGCCAGCAGCGCGTCCAGGTCGGTGAGCGTGGTGTTCGTGCGCTTGATGCGCGGCATGGCTTCCAGCACGGAAATCTGTTCCGGGAGTGGCCGCCAGGCCAGACAGGCGTGGCCGATCGCCGTGGAGTACACCGGCATACGCGCCCCGATGCGAACTTCGATGCCCTGCGACAGGCCCGAATCCACGCGCTCGACATAAAGCATTTCGGCACCGTCCAGTATGCCGACCGATGCCGCCTCGTTCACCTCGCCCACGAGTTCTCTGAGTATGGGGCGCGCCTGCGTGCGCAGATCGGAATGCGCAATGGCATTGAATCCCAGATCCAGCACCCGCGTGGTGAGTCGAAACAGCCGCGTGTTGGGCAGGCGCCGCACATAGCCGGCCTCTTCGAGCGTGTTGAGCAGGCGGAAAGCCGTCGCATTGTCGAAACCTGCCCGCCGGGCGATGGCCGCCATGGTGAGACCATCGTCCTGAGAGGTGAACACCTCGAGCACCCGCAACCCTTTGAGCAGGGAATGAACTTTGTTTTTGGAGAGGGCACCAGTGGCTTCGGGCGAGGTTGCGGTCAACGGCGTGTCCATGGAAATTCGGAATGCGAACTGCATGATAGGCCATATCTCAGGTCGGGGTCAGTTGAACGGGCTATAATTCGGAATACGAACTTAGATTCGTAATCCGAATTATTAATCTTGGTTGGTCTGGTGCCGGTTGGGCACGACCACGGAGACCCTCATGCAAACCATCGATAAGCCGATCTCCCTCACAGGGCGAGTTTGGCTGGCACTTCTTGGCCTGGCCATTCTGGCCAGCGGCCTGTTTTTTACCGGCTACGGGTTCCAGCTCGTCAAACTGGGCGGTAGCAGCTACTTCCTGATCGCGGGCCTGTTGTTGCTGGTGTCCGGTGTGCTCGTGGGCCTGGCCAAGCCGTTGGGCGCGCTTGTTTTCGGGGTGATGTTCGTCGCCACGGTGATCTGGGCATTCGTCGACGTCGGGTTCGATTTCTGGCCACTGATTTCCCGGCTGATGGCCTTTGCCGTCATCGCCATGATCGTGGCGTTTTCGTATCCGGCCATGCGGCGCGCCAGGGGCTTGACGGACCAGCGCACGCCCGCGCTTGCCGTGGGCGTCTTGCTTGCCCTGGCATGTGCCGGTGCGGCCTGGGGCATGTTCCAGCCCCACGCCATTGTGGCGGCATCCGGTCGCGCGCCCGAGCGGGTCGCTGTTGCGCCCGATCAGGGCCAGCAAAACTGGGAGCACTATGGCAACACGCCCGGCGCCTCCCGTTTTGCTGCACTGGATCAGATCAACGTCGATAACGTGGGCAAGCTGGCGGTCGCCTGGACTTACCGCACCGGCGACATTCCCGCCAGTCCGGGTGGCAACGGCGCAGAAGACCAGTTGACGCCGCTGCAGGTCGACGATCAGGTCTTTGTCTGCACCCCGCACAACAACGTTATCGCGCTTGATGCGGCAACCGGGAAAGAGCGCTGGAAAACCGAAATCAACGCCAAGCAGAAGAAATGGATGCGGTGCCGCGGCCTGGCGTATTTCGATGCTTCGCGCACCATCGAGCCGACTTCAGTGGCAGGTGCCACACCCGTGATGCCTGCCACGGTTGCAACAGGCGCGGTGTGCGAGCAGCGCATCCTCATGAACAGCATCGAGTCCGAACTGATTGCCCTGGATGCGAAAACCGGCGCATTCTGCCCCGACTTCGGCGTCAACGGTCGCGTTGACCTGAAAACGGGTTTGGGCAAGGGCCCCGATGCGGGTCAGTACTCGCTGACCTCGGCCCCCACGCTGGCCGGTACGACGGTGGTGGTGGGTGGGCGCGTGGCCGATAACGTCAGTACCGACATGCCAGGGGGGGTGGTCCGGGGCTATGACGTGGTCACAGGCGCACTGCGCTGGGCATTCGATCCCGGCAATCCCGAGGTCAAGACGGCGCCTGCCACGGGCGAGACCTACACACGTTCGACGCCCAACGTCTGGGCGCCCATGTCCTATGATCCCGCGTCGAACACGGTGTTCATGCCGGTCGGCAGTGCGGCGATCGATCTGTGGGGTGTCAAGCGCACCGATCTGGACCGCAAGTACGGCGCATCCATGCTGGCAGTCGATGCCACCACGGGCGCAGAGAAATGGGTATACCAGACCGTTCATGACGATCTCTGGGACTACGACGTGCCCATGCAGCCCAGCTTCATCGACTTTCCGGACGCAACGGGCAAGACCACGCCCGCGCTGGTGTTCGGCACCAAGGCTGGGCAGATCTTCGTTCTGGATCGCGTCACGGGTCAACCGCTGACGCAGGTGGAACAACGGCCGGTCAAGCCCGGCAATATCCCGGGCGAGACCTACTCGCCGACGCAGCCTTTTTCCGTGGGGATGCCCCAGATCGGCGCCCAGGACCTGACCGAGTCCGATATGTGGGGTGCCACGCCGTTCGACCAGCTCATCTGCCGCATCAAATTCAAGTCCATGCGCTATGACGGCCTGTTTACACCGCCCGGCACGGATGCGTCGCTGAACCTGCCGGGCTCGCTTGGCGGCATGAATTGGGGCGGGGTATCGATCGATCCCACCCGTCGCTATATGTTCGTCAACGACATGCGTGTGGGCCTGGAGGTTCAGCTCAATCCCCTGAAGCCCAGCACGGCCGGCGCGAAGAACGACGGTGGCGAAGCGGCCAATATTTCCGGCGCAGCCGTGCCGCTGATCGGCACACCCTACGCCATCAACGCCAAGCTGCGGTTTGTTTCCCCGCTGGATATCCCATGCCAGAAGCCGCCCTTCGGCACACTGACTGCCGTGGATATGACGACCCGCCAAATCGCCTGGCAGGTGCCTGTGGGTACGGTGCAGGACACGGGTCCGTTCGGTATCAAGATGCATCTTCCCGTGCCCATCGGTATGCCGACCATTGGCGGCACGCTGGCGACGCAGGGCGGTCTGGTTTTCATCGCAGCGACCCAGGATTACTTCCTGCGCGCCTATGACAGCCATACTGGCCAGGAAGTATGGAAGGGGCGCCTGCCGGTGGGCAGCCAGGGCACGCCCATCACATACCGCGCACCCGGTACCGGCAAGCAGTACGTCGTTGTTTCGGCAGGCGGCGCACGCAATTCGCCGGATCGCGGAGATTATGTGGTGGCCTACGCCTTGCCCGAATAAGTCTGTTGCACCCGCGGCAAGCACCGATCAAGCACTCGTGCCACCATAAGTACCTCAACAGGAGGTGAAGCATGCGTGAAAAATCGATGTCTCGTTGGTCAGTCTGGATGGGATGTGCGGGGGTGTGCCTGGGTGTGAGTCTGACGCCGGCCCAGGCCAGTGGCCCGGACGCGTGGGCGCAGCATGATCGCGATGTGGCTGCCGCATGCATCAAGGCGTCGGGCCTGACCCAGGCGAAAGCGGTGGGTAAGCCCGTTCTGTTCGATGACAGTGTTGCGCAGACGGCGTTGCTGGTCTCGGGCACTTACCCGCAAAAGCATATGGCGGGCAAGAAAGGTCAGATGCTGTGCCTGTACGACCGCAAGGCCAAGACCGCTCAGGCGCAAGAGTGGACGGCGACGGTGCCACCCAAATAAGCTGGCCTTTCAGGCTTGCAGACCCGCGCGCCCGGGCCCCGGGCAGCGCTTGCTAGACAATGACGCGGCGCGCGTCCCGTTCTCGCCTGGCGTCGCGGTCGCTCTCGACATTGCGCACCCATTCACGCCAGACGGCGACCAATAGCGCCATGAGCACCGGGCCGACGAACAGCCCGACGATTCCCAGCGTACTGACCCCGCCGACCAGACCGAAGAACGTGGGCAGGAAGGGTAATTTGACCGGGCCGCCCACCAGGCGGGGGCGCAAGGTCTTGTCCACGATAAACAGCTCGATCGAGCCCCAGGCCAGCAAACCCAGGCCGGCCATCAACTGGTCGGATCCCACCAGGTAGAGTGACACCAGCGTGAACGACAGCGGCGCGCCTCCCGGAATAAGGGCCATGAAGCCGGTAATGACCCCCAGCAGCACAGGCGAGGGCACGCCCGCAATCCAGTAGGCCACCCCCAGCAGCACGCCTTCACCGATCGCGATCAGCCCCATGCCAATCACCGTTGAGCTGATCGTGGCCGGCACGACCCGGGAAAACCGCTGCCAGCGCGCCGGCAAGATTCGCTCGCCCAGAATGTCCAGCTGCGCCAGCATCTGATCCCCATCCTTGTACACAAAAAACAGGGTGATCAACATGAACAGCACAGCCAGCAGCAGGTGGAAAGCGTTGCCGGTTGCCGAAAGCACCAGGCGGTAGATGTTGCCCAGATGCTGGCCGCTGGCCAATTCGACCAGCGCGCCCAGCGCGTGGGGCTCGCCCAGGTATTCCCGCCAATAGCGCGCCATGCGCTCGCCGATGCCCGGCAGGTTGTAGACCCACGGGGGCACGTCGACGCCATTGCGGTTGGCGGCCAGCAGCCAGGCGACGAAGGTGCTCGCTTCCTTGATCGCATAGGACAGGGCCAGGGACAGCGGAATCACCAGCACCGCAATCACCGCAAGCAGCGCCAGCGCCGCCGCCAGCGTGGTCCGGCCATTGCACACGTTGACCAGACGCTGGAACAGGGGCCAGCTGGCCAATCCGATGATCAGTGCCGCCAGTGCGGGCACCATGAAGCCGCGCAGGAAGTAGATGCCCGCGAGAAGCACGAGCAACAGCAGCAGGCGGGCGATCAGGTAGGCAGGGAAAACAGGTTGCATGGCGACAGCATATCTTGTGGTGGCGAGCCTGTCCGGCGAGACCGACCTTTATACACCGGATGCACGACAGTCAGATGCGTGCAGGCCATGGGATCGGTCAGGGAAATGACGACTGGGCAGCCGGCAGGGGCCGGGTGGCTGCGCGTCGGGGGACGACATTGCGCATTGGAGGATGGCTGAACACCCCCGTCGCGGTCATAATCCTGTGCAGGCGGTTCAAACAATCAAGATAGAGGATGACACATGGATCTGGAACTGAAGGGCAAGGTTGTGGTGGTGACGGGTGCCAGCCAGG
>Ga0075364_10000623_pt1 | contig 18228 bp, 22 predicted proteins | sample EndMetdeltDD1764_FD_71517 | JGI IMG/M metagenome (GOLD analysis project Ga0075364, IMG submission 71517) | Populus endosphere microbial communities from Tennessee, USA - Endosphere MetaG P. deltoides DD176-4 | ecosystem: Host-associated > Plants > Roots > Endosphere | place: USA: Tennessee...
GTGTTGGCGCGGCCCTGCCCGCGGGTGTTGTCGACGTAGGCGCCGAGCGGCGAACTGCACCCCGTCGACTTCCACGAGCCACCCTTCTGCCCCCGCACATCGAAGAAGTTGGCGTTGATCGCGATCGTCGGCTGGCCAAGCGCCTGCCATGCCTGAAGCGGTGCATAGGTTTCGGAGGCCTGCCACAGGCCTTCCCCGGTGCGCGCCCGCGGATCACGTTCACAGCGCGCCTGATAACCGGAATGCGAATCGACGAGCAGTCGCGGCGTAAGCCGTTGCGAGGCGGACTTGATGATCATCAGGTGGCCACCGCTGCTCATCTCGTAGGCGCCGCCGCCCGCGTTGAGCATCGGTGCGGGTGCGCCGCCGCCGAAGTTGTACACGAGGTACGAGCCGCGGGTGTTGGCGATGGCACCGGCAAGCAATTCGCGGCCGTCTGCGGCGCGGGCGGGAGGGGCACCCGCCGTCGCCGCCGCCACCGCCACGCACACCAGCGCCGCGGCGTACGCCCCGAATCGCCGGAAGATCACGGGTGGAATTGGCACGGTCGCCCCTTTGCCGAGACAGCTGGAACAAGACAACAGTAATCACAGAAGACACACAGTCAACTTTGATAACAGCTCCGCATCGGTTGGGCATCGGGTGGGCCGCGCCGTTAGCTGGATGAGTGGATTGCGGCGGAACGGGTAATCCCGCGGTTGTCGGGCTTACAACTCAAGGAGCAGAAATGATCGGGACAATCATCGGTGCGATCGTCGTCGGACTGATCGTCGGCGCACTGGCGCGCCTCATCATGCCGGGCAAGCAGAGTATCGGCGTCATCATGACGATCGTGCTGGGCGCCCTGGGGTCCTTCATCGGGACATGGGTCACCTACAAGGTCGGCTACACCAACTCCAACGGCGGGTTCGAGTTCATCCCGTTCCTCGTCGGTGTCGTCGTGGCCATCGTTCTGATCGCGCTGTACGTCGGCCTCACGGGCCGCCGAGGCGCTGGTACTCCAACGCACTAACGACCGGGCGGCGCCAATCGGTATACGGCGTCCGCGTAGTCGTCGGTGATGTAGACCGCCCCATCTGGTCCCGTCACCGCGGCGACCGGGCGGCCCCACCGCGTGCCGTCCTGGGCCTGGAAGCCGCCCACGAGAGTCTGCTGGTTGCCGAGACCGCCGTTGCGCCAGGGAAAGAACGCGACCTCGGGTGCGCGTGGGGGTTGGCGGTTCCACGACCCGTGCACGCCGACAAGCGCGCCCGCGGTGTACGAGGCGGGCAGCACGTTCTCGGTGAAGCTCATACCCAGCGGAGCGGCGTGTGCGCCAAGGCTCTGTTCGACCGGTGGCAGTTTGGTGCAGTCGAGCCTGCTGCCGTCGGCGTTGGTCTGCACGTCGCGGATGAACGTCAGGTTCGCCGGGCCTTGAGGAGACAGGTCGGGATTGCAGAAGGGCCAACCCAATTCGCGCCCGGGCGTCAGCCGGGCTAGTGCCTCGGGCGGATGGTCGTTGACGTAGTCGGCGGTGACCTCGCCGGTCTGCGGGTCCGCGATGTTGTCGCGGTTGTTGACCGCCGTCCACACCGAACCGTCGGGCCCGATCGCAAGACCCGTCCCGTTGCGTACGCCGGTCGCGAACGGCGCAGCCGGCCCGCCGCCTGGCGGGATCCGCATGATGGTGGCGCGTGGCGGGTTTGCGGTTCGGTCGTCGGCAGTGATGTTGCCCGTCGATCCGATGGAGAAGTACAAGGCTCCATCCGGGCCAACGGCAACGCTTTTCAGCGCGTGTGAATATGCGCCCCGCAGATCGGGACTCCTGGCATCCGGCAGGCCGGCCGCGATGGTGCGGCGGTGGGTCGCGGCGCCGTCGGCGTAGTCGTACGCGTCGATCTGATCGCTCTCCGCGACGTAGAGCGTGCTGCCCGAGAACGCCAGCCCGTGCGGTTGATCCAGCCCGTCGAGCGGCACCGACAGCCGAGGACCAGCTCCGCTCGGCTCGGCGCGGATGACCTGTCCGCTGCTCGGCACGGAAACCAGCAGGCTCCCGTCCGGAGCCCATGCGGCCAGCCGGGCCTTCGGGACTCGGGCCCACACCGACAGCGTCCAGCCCGCGGGCACCATCGCCTGGCGCGGTTCGTCGAACGGCGCCTGGGCCAGATCGGGATCGACCTGCACGGTGACCGGTACAAGGCCTGCGGGGGCCTCGGCGGTGGGTGCAGGGGACTGCGTCGAGTTGGGCGAGTTTGCGGAGCAGGCAACGACCAACACAACTACGGCGAGCCCGGCCCCAATCCGCTTACGCCGCAGCCAAACCTGCATGCATTTCCCAGACCAGAATCTCCGCGGGTTCGGTGGCGGTGACGCGCTGACCGCCCGATGCGGTGAACCGCACGGCGTCGCCTTCGTGCAGGGGTCCGGCACCTTCCAGAGTGACTTCGCCGCGGGGGACGAACAGGTGTAGGTAGGGAGCCTGCGGCAATTCGACACTTTCGCCGGGTTGCAGGCGAGCGCCGTGTAGCGCCGCGTACTTGTTGCGAATCGTTATTGCGGCATCGTCGCTGTGCTCCGGCATGCCCGACGCGATCGTCACAAGCCCGCCGCGCAACAACTCGTCATCGATCTCCAGCTGCTGGTAGCCGGGTGTGATGCCCGATTCGTCCGGCACCACCCACATCTGAACGAAATGCACTGGCTCACTGTGAGATTGCTCGCCTGTCAAGGTCCAGGAATCGTTCTTCTCCGAATGCAGGATTCCACGACCGGCCGACATGCGCTGGGCCAGGCCCGGATAGATCACGCCGGAGTGCCCGGTGGAGTCCTGATGCACCAGCGAGCCGCGCAGCACCCAGGTCACGATCTCCATGTCGCGGTGGGGATGGGTATCAAATCCGGTGCCGGGCTTCACGACGTCGTCATTGTTGACCAGCAGCAGGCCGTGGTTGGTGTTGTCCGGGTCGTAGTGGCTGCCGAACGAGAACGAGTGCTTGGAGTCCAGCCAGGAGATCCTCGTCTTCGCGCGGTCGTCGGCTCGCCGGATGTCGACTGTCGGTGCGGTCATGTCATCGTCCTCTCGGTGGGCCAGCCTAGGTGGAAGGCGTTGACTCCGACAACATAGATGATGTGTCATGTATTCCATGTGGCTGACCGACGAGCAACAGCGGATCTGGCGCGAGTACCTCACGATGGTGAGCCGGTTGCAGACGGCGATGAACCGCCAGCTGCAGCAGGACTGTGAGCTATCGCTGTCGGACTACGACGTGCTGGTGGCGCTCGCGGAGCGGGGGGCACAGCGGATCAACGAGCTCGGCGAGGTGCTGGCATGGGAGCAGAGCCGGCTATCGCATCAGCTGCGGCGGATGCGTGGCCGCGGCCTGGTGGAACGCCACGGCAGCGGCGACGACCGCCGCGGCGCGACCGTCGAGCTCACCGACGGCGGACGCGCGGCGCTGGATGCCGCGGCACCGGGCCACGTCGAACTGGTGCGCTCCGTGGTGTTCGACGGATTGAGCTCCGCGCAGCTGCGGGCCGTGGCGGCGTGGGTTGAGCTGGTTACCAGTCGGCTTCGGTGAACTTGATGACGCCGCGGATGTTCTTGCCGTCCAGCATGTCGCGGTAGCCGTCGTTGATGTTCTCCAACGAATAGGTGGTGGTGACCATTTCGTCGATCTTCAGCAGTCCGGACTTGTATAAGCCAACCAGCTTCGGCGTCTCCACGTGTGAGCTGCCGCCGCCGAAGATGTTGCCCTTCAACGTCTTCTGCAACATGGTGAACAGGAACAGGTTGAGCTTGACGTCGACGTCCATCATCGAGCCCATGCCCGTCACCACGCAGGTTCCGGTCTTGGTGGTCAGCGTTAACGCCTCTTCGACGTACTCACCCTTCATGTCGCCGACCGCGATGATGGTCTTGTCTGCCATCACGCCGTAGGTCAGGTCGATGATCGGCGCAATGGCCTCGGCCATCGACGGGTAGACGTGGGTGGCGCCGAATTTGACGGCCTGGTCCCGCTTCCACTCGTTCGGGTCGATCGCGATGACGTGGCGCGCGCCAGAGATGACGGCGCCCTGCAGCGCGCTCATGCCGATGCCGCCGACGCCGACGATCACCACCGTCTCACCGGGCTGCACCTGTGCGACATTGGTGGCCGATCCGTAACCCGTCGGCACGGCGCAGCCCATGATCGCGGCGGTCTCGAACGGGATGTCCTTGTCGATCTTGACGACAGAGTCCTTGTGCACGGTCATGTACGGGGCGAACGTGCCGAGCAGGTTCATCGGCGACACCTCGGTGGTGCCTGCGTGCACTCGACTGGTTCCGTCCGCGATGGCCTTGCCACCGAGGAGCACCGCGCCGCGATCACACAACGACCGGTAGCCCTTCAGACACGGCTGACATGCACCGCAGGCAGGGATGAACGCGAGGATGACGTGGTCGCCCTCCTCGATGCCTGTCACGTTCTTGCCGACCTTGGTGACGACGCCCGCGCCCTCGTGGCCGCCGAGCGCCGGCAGGCCGATGGGGGTGGCTCCGGTGGTCAGGTGGTAGTCCGAGTGGCACATGCCTGCGGCGTGCACACGGAGCTGCACCTCATCGTCGACGGGGTCGCCGACGTCGATCTCATCGATCCGGAACGGTGAGTTGAGCTCCCACAGCAGAGCCCCTTTGGTCTTCATGAGTGGCGATCATAGAACACGTTACAAAACACGTGTCAAGAAAGCTCTTGAGCTGCACATATAGCGGGCCAGAAGGAATCGTACGGTACGTGGCTACTCGCCGCGCTCAGAGGGAGGGCGGCAGACCGAACTTCTCGAAAGTCGACATGTGGAAGGCCACGACGTGCGAGATGCCATCCGGGCTGACGGCCATGACGTGCATCTGGAACGGCTCGTGCACGCCGGTTTCCCGATTGATCATGTACAACGCCGCGGCAGGCTGACCGTTGGCAGTGGTGCGGATGAAGCGCATATCCCCGGCGCCCTCGGCCGGGCAATGCGTCTTGGACAGGGTGACGATGTTCTCCGGCCCCTGGTACCAGCCGTCGAACGGTGGCATCTCCCAGACGGCGTCCGCGGTGAACAACTCGACGAGCTTGTCGATGTCGTAGCTCTCGAACGCGGCGATGTAGCGCGTCAGCAGATCTTGCGCCTCGGGCGACTCCGGCGGCTGTAGCTGATCGTCCTCGCTGGGACCGACAGCTTCGAGCTGCGCCCGCGCCCGCTGCAAAAGGCTGTTGACCGCAGCCGTCGACGCGCCGATGGCCTCGCCCACCTCGGCCGCCTTCCACTGCAGCACGTCACGCATCACCAGCACTGCCCGTTGCCGCGGCGACAAATGCTGCAACGCCGCCACGAATGCCAGCCGCACCGACTCCCGGTTACCGACGATCGTCGACGGATCAGCCGGGTCGTCGTATTGATCGGGGAGCGGCTCCAGCCACGGCACCTCATCACGCGAAGTGATGTCGTCGAGGGGATCCGAACTGGGCGCGCCCAACCCCGTCGGCAACGGACGGCGCTGCCGTGAGTCGAGCGCTGTCAGGCACGTGTTGGTGGCGATCCGGTACAGCCAGGTCCGCAGCGAGGACTGACCCTTGAACCCGCCGTAGGCCTTCCACGCCCGCAGGTAGGTCTCCTGGACCAGGTCCTCGGCGTCATGTAGTGAGCCGGTCATCCGGTAGCAGTGCGCCAACAGCTCACGGCGGTGCGGCTCGGCCTTGAGCAGGAACTCGTCATCGGTGTCGTGTGCGAGGACGGTCACCCCGCCGAGCTTACGCAGACCGTCCGACACGTACTCGTTACTCTCCCCTGATGGCCACTACCCGGACCGAACGCAGCTTCGACGGTGTCGGCGGCGTGCGAATCGTCTACGACGCATGGACACCGGACACCGACCCCCGCGGGGTCGTCGTACTGGCGCACGGGTACGGCGAGCATGCCCGCCGCTACGACCACGTCGCGCAGCGGTTCGGCGAATCCGGCCTGATCACCTATGCGCTGGACCATCGAGGCCACGGCCGTTCCGGCGGCAAGAGGGTCTATCTGCGGGACATCTCCGAATACACCGACGACTTCCGCACCCTCGTCGGCATCGCGACCAAAGATCATCCCGGGCTCAAGCGCGTCGTGCTGGGCCACAGCATGGGCGGCGGCATCGTGTTCGCCTACGGCGTCGAGCACCCCGAGGACTACGCCGCGATGATGCTGTCCGGCCCGGCGGTCGACGCCCAGGACGGGGTGTCGCCGGTGATGGTTATCGTCGCCAAGCTGCTCGGCAAGATGATTCCCGGACTGCCCGTCGAACAGCTGCCCACCGACGCGATATCTCGCGACCCTGAGGTGGTCGCCGCCTACAACGCCGACCCGATGGTCCACCACGGCAAGCTGCCGGCCGGTATCGCCCGAGCGTTGATCGGCGTCGGTGAGACGATGCCCCAGCGGGCCGGCGCGTTGACAGCGCCGCTGCTCGTCGTGCACGGCGAGCAGGACAAGCTGATCCCCGTCGAGGGCAGCAAGCACCTGGTCGAGTGCGTGGGTTCCACCGACGTGCATCTGAAGGTCTACCCCGAGCTCTACCACGAGGTGTTCAACGAGCCCGAACGCGCCGTGGTACTCGACGATGTGGCGTCCTGGATCGAGGTTCGCCTGTGAAACACCTTGTCGTTCTGGCTGTTTCACTGGTCCTGGCGCTTGCGGGCTGCTCGTCCGATGATCAGCATCCCTGGGTCGACGACGAGGTCAGCTTCGACGCCGACGGCCTGACCATCCACGGCACCTACCGGCACCAGCAGGACGCCGGGCCAGGACCCGCCAGCCTGCTGATCTCTGAAAGCGGCCCGACCGACCGCAACGGCGACAACGCCGTCGTCGGACCCATCGGCAACATGCGGCAACTGGCCGAACAACTGTCGACCCTCGGCACCGCCAGCCTGCGTTACGACAAGGTCGGCACCGGCAAGACCGGCCTCGGTCAATACAAGCAGCGGCCGAACGACGTCGTCAGCGCCGTCTACACAACGGGTGCCGACGCGGCGGTGCGTTTCCTCGCCGATCAGCCAGGCACCGACAAGTCGCGCATCTCGGTCTACGGCCTGGGTGAGGGTGCCATCCATGCGATGACGCTGGCAGCCGCGACCGCGCCCGGTGCGCCGAAGATCCACTCGCTGGGCCTGTTTCAGCCGCTGCCCGGTCGATACCTCGACATCATCACCAACCGGGTGCGCGGCGATGCGAGCCCCGAGACGCTGGCGGCGTGGCTCGCCGCCGTCGACGAAATCCGCACCAAAGGCACCGTGCCCGACAAGCTGCCGGAGGGGTTGGGGGCCATCGTCAGCCCCGGCAACGTCAAGGCCGTCGCCGAGACGGACAAGATCGATCCGCTGGCGCTGGCGGCGGCGGTGCCGGCGGGCACGCCGGTCTTGTTGACGTGTTCGGACACCGACAGCCAGGCCAAGTGCGACGTCGAAAAGCCCCTCATCGACGCTCTCAAACACACGGCCCTCACGGTCGTCGAACTCAAGGGCGTCAACCATGTGCTACACGACGATCCCAGCGACAGCATCGCCAACCTCGCCAAGCCGGCGCCACTTTCTCCACAGGTGGTCACTGCGCTCAATGCCTTTGTCACCAAGTAGCCCTAACCTGGCGCCATGACTGACGACAAGATGCTGGCGCGGATCGCCGCGCTGCTTCGCCAGGCCGAGGGGACCGACAACCAGCACGAAGCCGACGCGTTCATGGCCGCCGCACAACGGCTTGCCACGGCGACGTCGATCGACCTCGCGGTCGCCCGCGCACATTCGGACAAGCGCACGAAAGTGCAGACTCCGGTGCAGCGCACCATCACCATCGGCAACGCAGGCTCCCGCGGGCTGCGCACCTACGTGCAGCTGTTCACGGTGATCGCACATGCCAACGACGTGAAGTGCGACGTCGCGTCGAATTCGACGTTCGTATACGCGTACGGGTTCGCCGAGGACATCGACGCCAGCCACGCGCTGTACGCCAGCCTGGTGATGCAGATGGTCAAGGCGTCCCAGGCCTACATCTCGTCCGGTGAGCACCGGCCGACACCAACGATCACCGCGCGGCTCAACTTCCAACTGGCGTTCGGGGCGCGCGTCGGCAAGAGACTGTCCGAAGCGCGTGAGCAGGCCCAGCGTGAGGCCACCAAGGGCCGGTTCAGCCGCCCGGGTACCGCTATCGCGTTACGGGACAAAGACATCGAGCTGAAGGACTTTTATCGCGAGACGTCCCCGGCGCGCGGCACATGGCGGGCCACCAGTGCGACGTCGGGTTACTCGTCGGCGGCACGGCGCGCGGGCGACAAGGCCGGCAGGCGAGCGCGGCTCGGCAATAGCTCCGAACTGGCTGGTGCCCGTTCGGCATTGGAGAAGTGACGCCGCGCGACGCGCAGCGGGCGAAGGTCTACGCCGCTGAGGAATTCGTGCGGACGCTGTTCGACCGCGCCGCCGAGCACGGCAACCGCGTCGTCGACTTCTTCGGCACGCAGCTGACCCTTCCGCCGGAAGGGCGGTTCGCTGCGGCGCTCTCTGTGCAGCGCTACGTCGACGAGGTGCTGGCCCACCCCGCCGTTCGCGCGCGCTGGCCGGCCGCCGGCGCGCTGACGGTGCGGGCCCGACGCGGGGCCACCGCCGCCCACTATGAACGCTCCGATGACGACGGGGCGGCCATCGCGGTGCCCGACCGCCGCGCTACGTGGGCGCTGCGCGAGCTCGTCGTGTTGCACGAGATCGCCCACCATCTGTGCGATGCCGAACCGCCGCACGGGCCGGAGTTCGTCGCGACGTTCTGCGAACTCGCCGAGGCGGTGATGGGGCCGGAGGTCGCCCACGTATTGCGGGTCGTGTACGCCAAAGAGGGTGTCCGGTAGCGTTTGTCGTGTGACGGAGCCGGATTCGAAGGCGCTCGACGAGCTGTTCAACCGCGTGTTGCGGACCGAGGACGACGCGCTGACGGCCGCGCGGGAGGCGGGTGCTGCCGCTGGGATGCCTGCGATCGAGGTGTCCGCTCAGCACGGAAAGCTGTTGTCCATACTGGCGACGGCGTCGCGCGCCACCCGAGTTCTGGAGATCGGCACACTCGCGGGCTACAGCACCATCCAGCTGGCCCGCGCTGTGGGACTTGGCGGCCGCGTGATCACGCTCGAGTACGAACCCAAACATGCCGAGGTAGCGCGGCAGAGCCTGGCGCGGGCAGGGGTCGACGACCGTGTGGAGGTGATCGTCGGCGCCGCCCTTGACACGCTGCCGACACTGGCCGACCGTGAGGAACCGTTCGACCTCATCTTCATCGATGCGGACAAAGAGAACAACGTCGCGTACGTCGAGTGGGCGATCAAACTCGGTGCAGCGGGCTCAATCATCGTGGTGGACAACATCGCTCGGTCCGGGCGTGTGCTTGACCCCGCGCCCGACGACCTTCAGGCCCGCGCCGTGCGCGACATGCTGGAGATGATGGGCGAGAACCCGCGGCTGGAGGCGGCGGCGATCCAGACGGTCGGCACCAAGGGCTGGGACGGCTTCGCGGTGGCGATCATCAAGGAGCCGGTCGCGTAGCGCTCAGCGCGACCAGGCCGCCGATTGCGCGGCCTTCCGCAGCGCGGCGACGATCTGCTTCTCGTTCGCACTGAAGCGTTCCGTCGGCACCGGGACCGAGATAGCGACGACGTGACCGCCGACCGTTCGCCCGGCGATCCCCGCCGCCGAGATGCCGACCGTGTGCTCGTCGCGGTCGAATGCGATGCCACTATGGGAGAGGCCACTTGCCAGTACTGCCTGCGCCGCCTTGCCGTTCGCGGTCGAGTCCATCGGGAACCGCACGCCGATGGCGGAGACCGCACGCAGCCGGTGAGCCGACTCGATCTGATCGATGAACAGCATCTGATCTCCGCGCAGCACCGAAAGATCGACCGTCTCCCCGGTGGCCCTCGCCACCTCCTCGAGGGTGGGCCGAAACATCGCCGCGAGAGAGGCGCTGTCGGCGCTGCCAAGGCCGAGCACCCGCTCGCCGAGCGCGAACCGGCCCTGGTCGTCGACGCTTGCGAACCCGACCTCCACCAATCCGACGAGCAGCCTGCGCACCGTCGACTTCGCCAGGCCCAGCTGTGCGCCGAGGTCAACAAGTCGAAGCCGGCCGGGTGCTGCGGCGATCTCGTCGAGCGCGGCAGCCGCGCGGCGCAGCACCTGAATGCCGTCGTCGCGAGCGTGAATTGCTTGCTCATTTTGCTCCGGCCGTGACACGCCCCCACTATATTGATCCGGAATACGGATCACAACAGTCCGTAATACGGATCAAAGGGGACGATTCATGACGGCGCTACCCCGGGGGCGGCATTTCTTCCACGGCGACGAGGGTTACGAGAATGCCCGCCGAGCGACGGTGTGGAACCAGCGCGTGCCGGACCGGTATCCGGACCTGATCGTGCAGGCGGCGAACGCCGACGACGTCGTTGCAACGGTCGGCTACGCCAAGGCCAACAACAAACAGGTGGGCATCAGGTCGGGTGGGCACAGCTGGGCGGCCAATCACCTCAGGGACGGTGGGGTGGTGTTGGACGTCAGTCGTCTCGACCACTGCGCCATCGATGCGGAAAAGAAGGTCGCCGTCGTCGGACCGGGTATGGGCGGCAGTGTGTTGGCGGGCGAACTCGACACCCAAGGGCTGTTCTTCCCTGCCGGGCACTGCAAGGGCGTCCGCATCGGCGGATATCTCCTGCAGGGTGGATACGGTTGGAACAGCAGGATTTACGGGCCTGCGTGCGAAAGTGTCATCGGCCTCGACGTCGTCACCGCAGATGGCGACCAGATCCACTGTGATGCCGAGACGCATCCCGACCTCTACTGGGCCGCACGAGGTTCGGGTCCCGGATTCTTCGCCGTTGTCACCGGATTTCATCTGAAGCTCTATCCGAGGCCGGCGCAAATCGGTAGCAGCTTCTACGCCTACCCGATCGAGTACGCCGACGAGGTCTACACCTGGGCACGCGAGATAACCGCCGACGTCGATCGTCGTGTCGAAGTGCAGATCGTCGCATCGCGCAGTGTTCCGAACGCCGGGATCGACAGACCCGCCATCGTGATCGCCTCCCCGGTCTTCGCCGACACGGAGGACGAGGCCAAGAAGGCGTTCGCGTTGTTGGAAACGTGCCCGGTGCTCGACAAGGCCCTGGCGCGGATCCCGTATATGGCCTCGGATCTGCCCACTTGGTACGACGGCGTGATGAGCAACTACCTGGCCGACCACCGCTATGCCGCCGACAACATGTGGACCTCGGCATCCGCACAGGACCTACTGCCGGGCGTTCACCGGATATTGGACACGATGCCGCCGCATCCGTCGCACTTCCTCTGGTTGATGTGGGGTCCGTCGCCGGCCCGTCAAGACATGGCCTACAGCCTGGAGGATGAGGTTTACCTGGCGTTGTACGGCGGGTGGCTGGATTCCGCGGACGACGAAAAGTACGGCGATTGGGCGCGATCCAACATGGCCGCGATGTCGCACCTGGCCACCGGTATTCAGTTGGCGGACGAGAACCTCGGCCAGCGTCCTGCTAAGTTCGCCACCGACGACGTCATGGCCCGCCTCGACAAGATCCGTGCGGCTTACGACCCCGACGGGCGTTTCTACAGTTGGATGGGACGCGTCTGACATGGACGGTTATCTCGGCTACCGCGCCGGCGATCGGGACACACCGGTCTGGACGTTCTTCAACCCCGAAATGGCTTCGCTGCCAAGACATGTCGTCGAGGCGCTCGAACACGGACCCCAAGCCGGGCCAACGCTGCCGGCCTTCGATGGCGTTGCCGAGCTGCTCGCCGAGGGCTACCAGCAGACCGAGAGCGGGTACGGGCGGCTGCGCGACGGTGGCATCTGCGTGTCGGTCCGCACCGACATGCCCGGCGTCTCCCCGCATATGTGGGCATGGTGGTTCGGTTGGCACGGAAGCGATTCGCGGCGCTACAAGCTGTGGCATCCACGGGCGCATGTGTCGGCGCAATGGAGCGACGGTGACGGGGACGGCAGCTACGTCGGCAGGACGTCTCTGGTCGGTGAGTATCTCGGTTCCTCGTTCACACGACCGGCGATACAGTTCGTCGAGCCGTCGGTGCTTGGCCTCAACCCGGCAGATGAGGTGACGATCTGCGCGCGGCTTGGGTCGAGTGACATTCCGGTCGACGTCGGCTGGCTCGTCCACCACGTGCGGCCGACGCCCGACGGCGCAGAGATGCGGTCACGGTTCTGGATGGGCGGGCGGCATGTCGCGGTGCGGAAGGGAAACCGGTTGACGGACGCTGCGATTCGGCCCATTGCCGCCCGGCAGCTGCCCGACCCACGCGACCTCATGGTGCATTGCGCACAGGAGATGAACCACCTCGCGGGATTCCTGCCCGCGTTGCACAGCCGCTTCAACGACGGGTAGAGCACTTCGCTGGAGTTGTGCAAATCGGCGTAATCTGGGAATTGATGGATGGGTAGTTCAGGCCCCAAAACGTTTGCCGGATAACAGAAAGGAAACGAAATGACAACATCCCATGCATCAATCGATCAGCATCCTGACATATTGGCTCTCCGCGCGAGCTACGACCGTGCGTCGGAGTCGATGACCGCGCAGGCGACCTTTGGCCTGACGCTGCTGACGGCGATATACGTTGCCCTGTCACCGCATATCGTCGGCTTCGACGCCTTCACGCGGCTACCTGCCAACGATCTGATTGTAGGAATAACCGTTGCTGTCCTGGCAATGTGTTTCGGCTCGGCACTGGACCGTACCCACGGCATGACGTGGACGCTGCCGGTCTTCGGTGTATGGCTCTTCGCCTCACCGTGGATCTTCGTCGCCTCGCCAACCGCGGGCATGATCTGGTCACACGTGATTTGCGGTCTGCTGATCACGGTGCTGGGGCTGAACGCCGTGTATTTCGGAATGCGCGTCCGCGGTTCCGAGCACTAGACAGGCACAACAAGACCGGCCGGGGTGACCCGGCCGGCCGCACTGTTCCATTCCCGCGCTCTTCTTCCGATTCGCCAACGAGTGAGCGCGTGGGTGTGTTATTGCAGTGACATGTCAAATACTCTGCCGATAGGCGTTTTTGCCGCATGTGCGGCGCTGATCGCCTCGCCCGTCGCTCACGCGGATCGAGCCGAACCACCGCCGCTGTACGGGTACTACGACGTGTTCATCGACTTCTCGAAGCAGACGTTCAACGGTACGCCGACACCGATGAATCCGATAACGGTGCCTGTCGAATTCACCACCAACTGTGACGTGAACGGTTGTGTCATGCGCATGGACAACAAGGACGACCATGCCCGCAATCCAGGCGCTCCCGTGGCTTACGAGTACAGATGGAACAACGACCGCTGGGAAACCAGCGGTGAGTATCCCTACTTCTGCGATCGCAACAACCCCAAGAGCGCCGTGAAGGCCCAACGCTCGGACTACTGGATCCCGAACCCTGACGGCAGCTTCTTCGGAGAGCGCACCCTCATCATCGATGGAGCAGGATGCCCAGGTGAGGGACCAGGCACCCATTTGGTGCCGATATCACTGACCCCCATCGATCCACCACCGCCGAACGCCTAGCCGCAGACCGCGCCGCCCGCCGCCGAGCCGACCAGCTTGACGTACTTGGCCAGTACGCCGGTGGTGTAGGTCGGCGGCAACGGCTCGAAATCCGCTTTGCGGGCTTCGAATTCGGCCGGATCGACCAGCACGTCCAGCGTGCCCTTCGCGACGTCCAGTCGAATGCGGTCACCGTCGCGCAGGAACGCGATCGGACCGGCATCGACGGCCTCGGGTGCGACGTGTCCGACGCACAACCCGGTGGTGCCGCCGGAGAACCGGCCGTCGGTCATCAACAGCACGTCCTTGCCAAGCCCCGCGCCCTTGATCGCTCCGGTGATCGCCAGCATCTCACGCATTCCTGGGCCGCCCTTGGGTCCTTCGTAGCGGATTACCACGACGTCGCCCGCGGTGATGGTGCCGTCCTCCAATGCGTCCAGCGCGGCCCGTTCACGCTCGAAAACCCTTGCGGTGCCCTCGAACACGTCGGAATCGAAGCCTGCCGACTTCACCACCGCACCCTCAGGGGCAAGCGATCCCCCCAGAATGGTGATGCCGCCGGTGGGGTGGATCGGATTGTCGAGCGCGCGCAGCACCTTGCCGTCGGGATCCGGCGGCGCGATGTGCGCCAGGTTCTCGGCCATGGTCTGGCCAGTGACGGTGAGGCAATCGCCATGCAGCAGACCGGCATCCAGCAATGCCTTCATCACGACGGGCACACCGCCGATGCGGTCGACGTCGGTCATCACGTGCTGGCCGAACGGCTTGACGTTGGCGAGATGGGGCACCTTCGAGCCGACGCGAGTGAAGTCCTCGAGCGTCAGTTTGACGTTGGCCTCGTGGGCGATGGCCAGCAGGTGCAACACCGCGTTGGTCGAGCCACCGAAGGCCATCACCACCGCGATCGCGTTCTCGAACGCCTCCTTGGTCATGATGTCGCGCGTCGTGATGCCACGACGCAGCAGTTCGACGACGGCCTGGCCGCTGCGGCGCGCGAACCCGTCGCGGCGACGGTCGGTGGCGGGCGGTGCCGCGCTGCCGGGCAGCGACATCCCCAGTGCCTCTGCGGCGCTGGCCATCGTGTTGGCGGTGTACATGCCGCCGCATGCGCCCTCGCCGGGACAGATCGCGCGCTCGATCGCGTCGACGTCCTCGCGTGGCATCAACCCGCGCGCACAGGCGCCAACGGCCTCGAACGCGTCGATGATCGTCACCTCGCGCTCGGTGCCGTCCGCCATCTTGGCGATACCGGGGAGGATCGAGCCGGCGTAGAGGAACACGTTGGCCAGGTCGAGGCGCGCGGCAGCCATCAGCATGCCGGGCAGCGACTTGTCGCAGCCGGCCAGCAGCACAGATCCGTCGAGCCGCTCGGCCTGCATGACAACCTCGACGCTGTCGGCGATCACCTCGCGCGACACCAGCGAGAAGTGCATACCCTCATGGCCCATCGAGATGCCGTCGGAAACGGAGATCGTGCCGAATTCCATGGGATAGCCGCCCGCGGCGAACACTCCGTCCTTGACGGCCTTGGCCAGCCGGTCCAGCGACAGGTTGCACGGCGTGATCTCGTTCCACGACGAGCCGACACCGATCTGCGGCTTGGCGAAGTCTTCATCGCCCATGCCTACTGCTCGCAGCATTCCGCGGGCGGCGGCCTTCTCCAGACCGTCGGTGACGTCGCGGCTACGGGGCTTCATATCGGGCGAGTCTGAGGGCGGTGAGGGCATGGGTCTCAGTATGCCGTCGGTGTTTCGACCGGCCAAACCCTTATCAATACCCCCACGGGGTACCCTGGACGCATGTCGTCTGTGACTCGTCGAATGGCCGCTGCGCTCGCCGCCGTGACCGTAGCCCTGTTCGTGTCGTCATGTAGCAGCCCGGTGTCCGACGGCCACACCGAGCACCCACGGTCCGATGAGCCCGTCATCACCGGACAGCCGGCCGGCTACAACGCCGACGACGTCGCGTTCGCCACCAACATGGTTCCGCACCACCAACAGGCCATCGAGCTCTCGGCACTGGTTCCCGATCGCTCCACCAACCCGCAACTCATCGCGCTGGCCCAGCAGATCGCGGCCGCCCAGCAACCGGAGATCAACGTCATGAAGGTGTTCCTGGTGCAGTGGAACGAAAATCCCGACACCAACTCGGGACACGCCGGACACGGCAACGCCATGCAGGGCATGGTCGATGAGGCGACGATGTCGAAATTGAAGTCGCTCAACGGTGCCGAGTTCGACAAACTGTGGCTGGAGTCGATGATCAGCCATCACCAGGGCGCGATCGAAATGGCCAAGGCCGAGATCGCCAACGGCGACAACGCCGATGCCAAGACGCTAGCCAGAAACATCGTCACTACGCAGGAAGCCGAGATCGGCCAGATGAAGCAGATGCTGGGAGGCTGAAATGACTGCCGCACACGGTTATTCGCCGGAAAAGGAGAACTACGCCAAACGCCTGCGCCGAATCGAGGGCCAGGTCCGCGGCATCGCCAAGATGATCGACGAGGACAAGTACTGCATCGACGTCCTCACCCAGATCAGCGCGGTCAACAGCGCACTGCAGTCGGTGGCGCTGGGCCTGCTCGACGAGCACCTCGGCCATTGCGTCACGCAGGCCGTCGCTGAAGGCGGTGATGAGGCCGACGCCAAACTGGCCGAGGCGTCGGCGGCGATCGCCCGGTTGGTGCGGTCCTAGTCGCCCAACGCCTCGTCGATGCGCGCCACCTTGGCGGTGAGTTGACCGGTGTAGCCCGGCCGGATGTCGGCCTTGAGCACCAGGCTCACCCGCGGTGCGACGGCGGCGACGGCGTCTACGGCCTGCTTCACCACCGCCATCACCTCATCCCATTCACCCTCGATATTGGTGAACATCGCGTTGGTCTCGTTCGGCAGGCCCGACGCGCGGACCACCCGAATCGCCTCCGCGACCGCCGCGCCAACACTGCCGGTCTCGCCACCTCCCGAGGGACTCACGCTGAAAGCCACGATCATCCGTTCAGCATGCCAGCGTTGAGGTGATCAGCTCGGTAGGACCTTTGCTAGATTCCTTGCAAACCTCTGTTTAACGAGTAAGATAGCGAACTCTAGCGGTGTCAATGAATTTGCTATATCTTTGCCACCATGCCCAGTTTGGTAGGCAATTTCGACGTGGCGGCGGCTGACATCGCCGCGACAATCGACGCCAGTGGTTGCGCATGCATTCCGAACGTCGTCAGCGACGAATGGCTTCGGCTGGCCACGACGAGCGTCGCCAGCTACCTGCCGCTGACCGGTGACAACGAGCTCTTCGTCATCGACCCCGCGGCTGACCGGGACTCGGTTGCGCATCGATTCGTGGCCGACCACCGGATCCAGTCGCTGCTCGAGTCCGTCGCCGCCGTGGGGTGTCCCGCGGTCGACGCGGAGAACCTCAGCACCGAAAACGAGCTTCGGATCGTGGTCGGTAGCGGAGTGGCCGAGCCTCCGTGGTTGCACTACGACGGCCCCGTGGTCACCGTGGTCGTGCCGATCATCATTCCGCGAGGCGCCCCCGGAAATTCGGGTGAGCTGATTCTGTGGCCCAATCGTCGACCATATCGCCGGCTGGTCGTCACCAACATCGTCGAGAAGTTCATCTGCCAGAGCGCCCTATACGGCAAGTGGTTCGTCCGCAGACACGGCGGCGACCCCGACGCTGTCACCGTTCCACTGCAGCCGGGCAACATCTATCTCTTTTGGGGCTACCGCTCGTATCACGCGACGTTGCCCATTGCAGCCGGAGCCGTGCGGGCAACGCTGGTACTGCATCACGGCGCCGTGTACGGAGACAGTCCCTTGCTTTCCACCGCGAAGTCGGTCAATCAGCGCATCCGTGCCTGGCGCGGCAAGGCGAACACCGCACGGCCGCACGAGGTGAAGGTGCCTGCACCTGCCTGAGTGACCGCCACGATCACTGCTTGGTGTACCCGGTCGGGCGCACGACGAGGATCACGCGGTCGGCCTTGTCAGGCGGTGGCTCTGTCAGCGGACCGCTGTAGCGGTCGTTGAGGTGAAGGTAGAACGCACCGGTGGGATCGGGCACGATCTCTTCCACCACGCCGCGCACCTCCAGATAGCTGTACGGGTTGTCCGGATCGCTGATCGACATCGCGACGTTCGGGTTCGCCGCCACGTTCCGGTATTTCTGGCGTTTGGTGGTGTGGGTGAACCGCAGCAGTTCGCCGTCCCAGTCGAACCACATCGGATTTACCTGCGGGTTGCCGTCGGGTCTCGTCGTGGCCAAGTGCCCGTACAGCGGGCGCTCCAGCAGCGTCTCGAACCCCTTGGGAAGGTCGACCATCACAATCCTCTCGATTAGGCGGCGATCCGTCACCAGCTCACAACCCGCTGTAGCGCAATTCCCATCCCTTGGCTCACACCACGAGCGCGCCGGACTGACTCTGGTGGTGGTCGCTCCTTCGGTGTGTGAGCGCCAATCGCGGCCTCATCAAGGTTCCTCAGCCAACCAGCAGGAAGTAACATTGAGCGCCCCACGGCGATGAACACTGCAGCTCAGCGACGTGAGCCGGGCGGTCGCTCAGGATGATGCAGCACCGTCGAGGCGGTAGCGGGTGTTTTCGCTGTGCAAGACTGGACGGAGTTTTTGTGACTGGAGGTGACGTATGCGGAAGCGGACGA
>Ga0075364_10000624_pt1 | contig 18225 bp, 18 predicted proteins | sample EndMetdeltDD1764_FD_71517 | JGI IMG/M metagenome (GOLD analysis project Ga0075364, IMG submission 71517) | Populus endosphere microbial communities from Tennessee, USA - Endosphere MetaG P. deltoides DD176-4 | ecosystem: Host-associated > Plants > Roots > Endosphere | place: USA: Tennessee...
ACGCGTCCTCGTCGATGGTGACGTTGATGAGCACCGACGTCGCATTGGCGGGGACGGCAAGGCCTTCGCCCGCGAGGCGCAGGGTGAGCTTCGAGGACGGACCGAACTTGCCCGCCTGGGCCACGCCGATCGGGCCGCCTGCAGCAGGGCCGCGCGTGTCGAGCACTCGCACCGGGCTCACACCGATGAAGACACCTGGCGCCGATGCCGAGCCGTCGGTGGCCGAGGCCGTCGGCTTCTGTGCCGCGGTCTGTTGGGCGGCGTTCTGTTGTGCGGCGTTGAGGTTGGTTGCGAGCGAGCTGCTCCCGGTCATGACGGTGGCGCCGACCGCAGCCAAGCTGGCGATGATCAGCGAGGACCGGCGAACGCGGGCGCCAATCCCTGGACGATTACTCAAGAGCCTCATATCTGTCATCTCCTTGGTTGCCCCCGGACGATGATTCGCCCGACGTCGGTGGCGGGCGACCTCGCACCCACGGCACCTAAAGAAGACGGTCGCGCTGTTCCTACGGAAGATCGAGTGTTCTTGAGAGTTTCTTCACTGTCGGTCACCGTCCGGCCACGGATTGATCAACTCTTCAGCTGAGATCTCAGCAATGAACTCCTCGCCGATCACATCATTGATCGAAGAAGCGACGCACCCCGAGGGGGTCGGCATGGACGCCGATGGCATCGCCGCGGCCGCCGGCTACGGCCCCGCGGTGATGGCGGTTACGAACCGAACGCGCGAGCGAATGGATGCGTGCCTCGCGCCGCATCGCGGCTTGGCGATCGAGGACGAGTCGGAGGGTGTCGACGGGATTCATGATCGTGTGCTCCTGCGTGGGGGTCGGCCCGGGGGCGAGGATTGCTGCCGCTCGGGTGGTGTCTGATGAGATCGAACATACGCACGGTTGCGGACAGTTCAGGTCCGCAACCGCTAGATTCTCCGCATCGACACACCGGCTCGCCTTCTTCGCCTGTTGGCCTTGATGTCGTCGCGATCGACGTGGCGCGGCGACGAGCTGGCCGAACGGCTCGAGATCACCGAGCGGTCGGTGCGCCGCGACATCACCCGCCTGCGCGACCTCGGCTACCCGATCGATTCCGTGACCGGTCCGTACGGCGGGTACTCGCTCGCCGCCGGCGGCCGCCTCCCGCCATTGCTCCTCAGCGACGACGAGGCGGTGTCGATCGCAGTGGCGCTGCAACAGATCGCGCACCGATCCTCGGTCAGCGTCGCCGAGGGGGCGATGAGCGCGCTCACCAAGCTCAGCCAGGTGATGCCGACATCGTTGCGCGAGCGGGTCGTGGCGATGTCGTCCGTCGTCGTCGGAGTCGGGTCGGCGGCGGTCGACGGTGCCCTTGTCGAGGCCGGCGAGATCGAGTCGTTGATGGGCCTCGCCGTCGCGTGCTCGCGCATCGAGCGCGTCCGCTTCGACTACCGCAGCGGTGAGGGCGCCGAAACCGTGCGGCACACCGAACCGTTTCGTCTCGTCTCCGTCGGGCAGCGCTGGTACCTCGTCGCGTTCGACATCGACCGCGCCGACTGGCGCACCTTCCGCGTCGACCGGATCTCGCGCCTGCGCAACACAGGCGCTCGATTCCAGCGCGGTGAGGTGCCGGACGCGGCAGCGTTCGTCGCCGAGGGTCTCGCGGTCAACTCGTACGAGCAGCGCGCGACGATCCGCATCGACGCCCCGCTCGACATCGCCAGCCGCGAGATCCCACCGACGATCGGAATCGCCCGCGCCGACCCCGACGATCCCGCCCGCACGCTCGTCGAGATCGGCGGCGACGACGACTGGGTAGCGCGCTTCATCGTCGGCCTGCCACTCCCCTACGAGGTGATCGAGCCCGCGTCAGTTCGCGCCGAGCTGCGCAGGATCGGCCGCCGCCTGATCGCCGAAAACCGTCGCTAGACCTTCGCTCACCGTGGGCGCGGGTTGTGACACAGCGGACGTCTCGCGGCAGAGCGTCATCGTCAGGGCGCGGCGGTGGGCTGCTCTGCAGTCCGCCCTTCCTGGCGTGCCGACCCGAGGCTGGCCGGCGGATGTCGCACCGGAGACGACTATTCCCGGCCAGCGTCACGGCGGCGGGCCGATTCTGGCCTCGAATGCAGTAACGGGGGGCGACGTTGGCGCGGTCGCGGCTGCGGCAGCCCGTGCACCCGACGCTGTCACCTTCGATCCCGTGTGGCGCGATCTGAGGTGACCGCGCCGAATTCCCGGCGCGATCGCTCGCGGGCCGCGAACTTCGCGCGCACCCGGGACGACCCATCGCCATCCCCTCACTGAACGGAACCGTCGCTAGACCTTCGCTCGCCAGGCGCGTTCGAACGGCAGGCGCCATGCGTGCGGTGCGATCAGCTGATGGATCGCGTTCGGCCCCCATGAGCCCGGCGCGTACGAGCGCACCGGCGGAGGTGTGGCGAGCAGCGGAGTGGACAGCTCCCACAACCGCTCGATGCCTTCGGCCGTCGTGAACAGCGTGTGATCGCCGCTCATCGCGTCGTGGATCAACCGTTCGTACGCCTCGAGGACGTCGCCCGCATGGCTGGTCTCGTGCAGCGCGAACTGCAGGCTCAACTTGTCGAGCTTCATGCCCGGGCCAGGCCGCTTGCCGTAGAACGACAGCGAGAGCTTCGACGCGTCGGCGAGATCGAAGGTGAGGTGGTCGGGTCCGTGCGCACCGACACCGCTGCCGAGCGGGAACATGCTCTTCGGCGGCTCGCGGAACGCGATCGAGATGATTCGTGCCCCCTCGGCCATCTGCTTGCCGGTGCGCAGGAAGAACGGCACGCCCGCCCAGCGCCAGTTGTCGATCTCGCATTTCAGCGCGATGAATGTCTCCGTCTCCGACTCTGGGTTCACACCGGGCTCGTTGCGGTAGCCGAGGTACTGCCCGCGCACGACCTGGGTCGGCTCGATCGGGCGCATCGACCGGAAGACCTTGTTCTTCTCCTCGCTGATCGCGTGCGGCTCGAGCGCGGTCGGCGGCTCCATCGCCATGAAGGCGAGCACCTGGAACAGGTGGGTGACGACCATGTCGCGGTACGCGCCGGTGGCCTCGTAGAAGCCGATTCGCGACTCCAGCCCGAGCGTCTCGGGGACGTCGATCTGCACGTGGTCGATGTGGGAACGGTTCCAGATCGGCTCGAACAAGCCGTTGGCGAACCGGAAGGCGAGGATGTTCTGCGCGGCCTCCTTGCCCAGGAAGTGATCGATGCGGAAGATCTGATCCTCGGAGAACGTCTCGTGCAGCGCGGCGTTCAGCACCCGGGCACTGCGCAGATCGGTACCGAACGGCTTCTCCATGATGATCCGTGCCCGCTCGACGAGACCGGCTTCGCCCAAGGTGCGCACCACCGCTTGCGCGGCGCTGGGCGGAACACTCAGGTAGTGCAGCCGCCGCGGCTCGCCACCAAGGTCGCGATCTGCCGCCCCGACCGCATCCGCCAGGCTCTGTGGGCCGGCCTCGGTGCGGGTGTAGCTCAGCCGGCGGGCGAAGACGTCCCACTGATCGTTGTCGATCGCGCGGCTGGAGAACTCGTCGCAGGCCTTGCGCGCGAGGGTGCGAAAGCTGTCCGCGTCGAGGTCGTCGAGCGACGTCCCGATGATCCGGCATTCGGGGAGCAGCCCGGCTTGGAAGAGGTGGAACATGCCCGGCAGCAGCTTGCGCCGGGACAGATCGCCAGTTGCGCCGAACAACACCACGACATGGGGGTTGAGCGGCCGCATCAGCGACGAGGTGACGTCACTCGGATCGGTATGTTCCACCATGCGCCAACCTGCTTGTGCTTCGTGCGGCTCGTGCGATCCCGTACGGTGACCAGAGTAGACCGACCCAGATGTAGCGTCGCATCATGCCGATCGACGGGGCCCAGAATTCATTTGCCGGAAAGATTGCAGTCGTCACGGGAGGTGGCACCGGCATGGGACGCGAGCTCGTCCGGCAGCTCTCCGCCGAGGGATGCCACGTCGCGATGTGTGATGTGTCGGCCGAGAACATGGCCGACACGGTCGAGCTCGCGGTTGCCGACGCGCCGGCCGGGACGCGGGTCACCTCGTTCGTCGCCGACGTCGCCGACGAGGCTCAGCTCGTCGCGTTCGCCGAGGCCGTCAGACGCGATCACTCGACCGATCACATCAACCTGTTGTTCAACAACGCGGGCATCGGCGGTGGCGGCAGCTTCGTGCTCGACAGTCGCGACGAGTGGGACAAGACGTTCGCGGTGACGTGGGGCGGCGTCTACGGATCGACCCGCGTGTTCCTGCCCCTGCTCCTCGCCAGCGACCATGGGCGCGTGATCAACACCAGCAGCGTCAACGGGTTCTGGGCCTCGCTCGGGCCCGGCATCCCGCACACCGCCTACAGCGCGGCCAAGTTCGCGGTGAAGGGCTTCACCGAAGCACTGATATCGGACTTCGCCCTCAACGCGCCGCACCTCAGTGCGTCGGTGGTGATGCCCGGCCACGTCGGCACCTCGATCGTGATCAACTCCAGCCTGATCCATGGGCGCAACCCGAAAGAGCTCACCGACGAGCAGCTGGCCCAGGTCCGCGAGCGGACGGCGAAGATGGGCGTCGACCTGTCGGGTGCGAGCGACGAGGATCTGCGCCAGGGCATCCAGGCCCAGGCCGAGTCGTTCCGCGACAACGCCCCGCTCAGCGCGGCGGGCGCGGCCACGATCATCCTCGACGGCGTGCGCAAGGGCGACTGGCGGATCCTCGTCGGCGACGATGCCGTCCTCCTCGACTCGATGGTCCGCGAGGCGCCGCTCGACGCCTACCTTCCGTCGTTCATGGACAAGGTCCGCCAGCGCGGCGCGTTCGGCTTCACCAACCAATAGCCGACCGCCACGGCGAGTACATTGCCCGCGGTGACTTCCCCAGGGCCGATCGCGATCACGCACGTACCGATGCGGCTCGCGTTCGAGCTGGCGTGGCAGTCGGTCTGCGCGGGCAGCCTCGGCATCGGAGCGGTGGTGACCCGCGCCGATCTGAGCGTCGTCGCGACGGGACGCAACCGGTTGTTCGAGACCGATCCCGGTGACGATCACCTCGCCGGCACGTCGCTGGCCCATGCCGAGTTGAACGCGCTCGCCAAGCTGCGTTGGGGTGGGCACCAGAACGAGCACCTCGTGTTGTGGACCACCCTGCAGCCGTGCCTGCAATGCCTCGGTGCGATCCGCTTGGCACCGATCAACGAGGTGCGAATCCTTGCGCCCGATCCGCTGTTCCGCGGCGTCGAAGGCATTCGCCACGTCACCGAATTCGTCGGTCGCAGCTGGCCCGACGTCATCCAGGACGAGGTCGACGAGTGGTCCGTGCTGTCGTTGTTGTTCCCCACCCACGCGGCTGCGTACTGGGGCGCGTGGACCGACGGTTGGCAATCGGTGCTGCCGGCAACATCGGGGCTCGCCGTCGATCTCGCTCGAACCGGTGAGCTCGTCGACATGGCGACGCGTCGCGTCGACATCGCGGTGCTGGCCGCCGCGCTGTGGGATCGGCTGACCCCGTGCGTGCCCGAGGTCGCACTCCTCGCCGCCGCCGGCGCCTGACCGACCCCGCCACCGACGCCGCCACCTCGGCGTATCGTGGCGGTCATGACAACGGCTGATCTGGGCAACGTCTCCATCGAGTACGAGATCATCGGCGCGGGCCAGCCGCTGCTGTTGGTGATGGGTCTGTCGTGTCAGCTGATCCACTGGCCGGACGAGTTCGTCGAACTGATCGCCCAACGGGGCTTCCAAGTGATCCGGTTCGACAACCGCGACATCGGGCTGTCGACGAAGTTCGCCGGCGAACCGGTCGGCATCGGACGCACCCTCGCGTCACTCGTGTCGCGCCGGCTGGCGCGATCGGAGTACCTGCTCGCCGACATGGCCGACGACGCCGCCGCACTGCTCGATCACCTCGGCATCGAGGCCGCACATGTCGTCGGCGTGTCGATGGGCGGCATGATCGCGCAGTCGATCGCGATCGGTCACCCCGACAAGGTCCTCAGCCTGACGTCGATCATGTCGAACACCGGTGATCGCCGCTACGGCCGGCCCACCGCCGCGTTGATGCGGCGGATGCCGGGCCTCATGGGCGGGGCACCGGACAACGACGGCAAGATCACCGACGAGATCCTCGGCAACGGTGTCGAGATCGGTCGGCTCATCAGCGGTCCCCACTTCAACGAGGCCGACGAACGAGCGATGATCCAGCGCGCGTTCGACCGCAACTACTCGCCGGCCGGCACGATGCGCCAGGTGATGGCGATCTCCGCCAGCCCGAACCGCACCAAGGCGCTCCGCCGGCTCGCCGTGCCGACGCTCGTCATCCACGGGCTGGCCGACCCGCTCGTGCAGCCGTCGGGCGGCATCGCCACGGCAGAGGCCGTGCCCGATTCGCGCCTGTTGATGTTCCCCGACATGGGCCACGATCTCCCCCGCAGCCGTTGGGATGAGATCGTCGACGCGATCACCACCAACGCTCACCGGGCGCGAGCGGCGATGGTGTCGACGAGCATCCGCTGAGCTCCCACCTCTGGCCCCGCCATCGGGCGGTGGGCGGCGACGTGGGCGAGTGCGGCGTCGGCCGCCATGCCCATCGTGATCAGCAAGCAGGCAGCCATCGTGCCCGCGCGGCCGATGCCCGCGGCGCAATGGACGAGCACGGTCCCGCCCCGGTCCAACCGCATGCGGACATCGGCCAGCAGGCGTTCGACATCGTCGACCGAGGGTGCATGAAGATCGGGCACCGGCATCCACAGCGCCCGGTCGCCGTTGTTGGCGTCCAGCCACGTGACGTACGCCGGGTACCGGTCGCTGAGCTCGTGTCGCTCCGTCAGGCACACCACGGTGGTCGCGCCGATCGATTCGATCACCGCCTCGGCATCGGGGGCGATCGCGTGCTTCCCGCACAGGAACAGCGAACCCGGTCGACCTGCCGGAAGCGGCACTCGATCGATCCCGCCGTCGCGGGATCTCCCACGGGGCCACGACGACGTCGTCGGGACGCTCAGGTTGCGCTCATGCTCTCGGACACCCCTCTAGATTGACAGCGATGGAACGACGCGGTCGAGACCTGTTGTCCAACCGGTTCCTCAACAAGGGGACGGCGTTCACGACCGAGGAGCGAGACCGGTTCGGGCTGCACGGGCTGCTGCCACCCGTGGTCGAAGATCTCGAAACACAGCTGATCCGCGTGCGTGTCGAATACGACGCGAAGACCACCGACATCGAACGACACATCTTCCTCCGGTTGTTGCAACAACGCAGCACCGTCCTGTTCTACCGCTTCATCAGCGACCACCTCGCCGAGCTGCTGCCGATCATCTACACCCCCACGGTCGGCCTCGCGTGCCAGGAGTGGTCTCGCATCTACCGCCGCGAGCACGGGGTGTACGTGTCGCTCGGCGACCGTGGCCGCGTCGGTGAGCTGCTCGACAACGCGATGGCGAACCTCGACGAGGTGCGCGTCGTCGTGGTCACCGACGGCGAGCGCGTGCTCGGCCTCGGCGATCTCGGCGTCGGAGGAATGGGCATCTCGATCGGCAAGCTCGCGCTGTACTCGGCAGTTGGCGGCATCGACCCGGCAACGACGTTGCCGATCCTGCTCGACGTCGGCACGAACAACGAGGGACTCCTCTCTGATCCCCTCTACCTCGGGCGCCGTCATCGTCGGGCGACCGGCGCCGAGTACGACGGATTGGTCGACGAGCTGATCGACACTCTTGCCGCCAGGTGTCCCGGTGTCCTGTTGCAGTTCGAGGACTTCGCCCAACACAACGCCGGCCGACTGCTCGCCCGTCATCGCGATCGAATCTGCTGCTTCAACGACGACATCCAGGGAACCGCGGCCGTGACCGCCGCGGCGGTGATCGCCGGCATGCAGATCGGCGAGCAACCGATCGAGTCGTTGCGCGCTGTGATCGTCGGCGCTGGATCGGCCGGCATCGGCATCGCCAACCAGCTCGCGGCGACGATGGCGATGCGCGGCGTCGGCCTCGACGCGGCCCGGCGCCAGATCTGGCTCGTCGATCGTCCCGGCCTGCTGGTCGCCGACCAACCCGACCTTGTCGACTTTCAGCGACCCTTCGCCCGTTCGCGTGCCGAGGTCGACACATGGCAGCACGACGGTGACGGTCGGCTCACCCTCCTGGAGACGGTTCGGCAGATCGAGCCGCACGCGCTGATCGGCGTCACCGGCCAGCCCGGCCTGTTCACCGAGGACGTCGTGCGGGAGATGGCCAACAGCGCGGTCCGTCCGATCGTGATGCCGCTGTCGAACCCGACGCTGCGCGCCGAAGCGTTGCCGTCCGACGTGATCACATGGACCGGTGGCCGGGCACTCGTCGGCACGGGAAGCCCTTTCGGACCGGTCGAGCACGCGGGCGAGACATATCCGGTCGCGCAGGTCAACAACGTGTACGTGTTCCCCGGATTGGGGCTGGGCGTGATCGCATCCGGTGCCACCCGGGTGACCAACGACATGATCACCGCGGCGTCGCTCGCCGTCGCCGAGTTCGCCGCGGCAGCGCACACGTCCCCCGAGCTCGTGCCACGGCTCTCGTTGAGCGCAACCGTCGCCAAGTCGGTCGCACTCGCGGTCGCGCGCCAGGCCGTCGCCGAGAACGCAGCTCCGGCGGCGACCGACGAGCAGCTCGCGGCAGCGATCGAGCGCAGTGCATGGACGCCCCGCTACTGACAACACCGCCAAGTCGTCGCCGGATGAGCAGTTCGATGTGCCCGCCGCCACACCACTGAGTAATCCCGGCACGCGCGTACCCGATATGAGCAGTCGAACGGCGCGAATGATGAGTACGCCGTACTCATGCATGAACCGATCGATTCAACGATGATCTCCTGGTCAACAAGAACAACCCAGATCTCACATGGAGACCATCGTGAACAACCACCGCCCAACCAACACACTTGTCGCCGCCCGGCTCGACCACAGCGACCTCGCTCGTGCCGACCGCGCCGACCGCGCCGCCGGCGCCAGGGCGATCACCCCTACCGGCCTCAGCCTGCCCCGCAACCATGCCCGCCCGCGGCTGATGGCGACCCCGTTCTTCCGGAAGAAATCATGACCGCCATCATCGGCTGGATCGGATCGGTGCTCTGCGTCTCGAGCATCCTCCAGAAGAACCAGCTCCGCTTCCGGACGCTCAACCTCGCTGCATGTGTGGCGATGGTCACCTTCAACCTCGCCAACGCATCGTGGTCGATGGTCGCGCTGAACATCGTCGTCGCCGCGATCAACATCCACCAGATCATCATCCTGCGCCGTGACGGCGCCGCTGCCACCACCGCCACCGTCGATGCAGCCGCGGCCGCTCCCCATGCGACCGAGACAGTCGACGTCGCTGCGGATGAGCAGCACGACACGAGGCGCGAGCTCGTCGCCGCGTGATCGCGACCATCCGGTTACGGTGATCCGCCGTGGGACCAGAAACGAACTCCGTGCCCGCTTCGGCCGACGCCCCGCGTTGGTTCAAGCGGGCACTCGACGTTCCGTTCACAGACGGGTTCGTCACTGTCGACGGCGCATCGATCCACTACGTCGCCTGGGGTCGCCCCGGTCGGCGTGGGCTCGTCTTCGTCCACGGCGGGGCTGCCCACGCGCACTGGTGGACGCACATCGCAGCCACGTTCGCCAACGACTTCCGCGTCGTGGCGATCGATCTGTCCGGCCACGGCGACAGCGGTCACCGCGCCCGCTACGACCTGCCGCAGTGGACCGACGAGGTCGCGGCCGTCATCGCCGCTGCTGACGTCGACGGGCCGTGCGTGATCGTGGGGCACAGCATGGGTGGGATGGTGACGATCGGTACCGCCGCGCTGCATCCCGATGTGGTCGCCGGTGTGATCATCTGCGACTCCCCGGTCACGTCGCCCGACCCGGAGGTGACGTCGTACCGCAGCAAGGACGCCTTCGGACGCCCGCGCACGTATCTCACCGTCGAGGACGCGCTGCAGCGGTTCCGCACCGTGCCCGAGCAGCGCAACGACCTCGACTACGTGATCGATCACGTCGCCCGCCGCTCGCTGCGCGCGGTCGAAGGCGGCTTCCAGTGGAAGTTCGATCGGGAGATCTTCGCCTCCTTCGAGGCGGGCATGCGATCGATGGCCAAGCCCTACCTCCCCCAGGTGGCGTGCCGCTTCGCGCTCCTCCGCTCGCAGTACGGGCTCGTCACGAAGGACATCGGCGCGGAGATGTACGACGACCTCGGCCGCAACGCGCCGGTGATCGAGATCCCGCAGGCCGGCCACCACGCGATGCTCGACCAACCGCTGATCCTGCTGACAGCGCTGCGCACCCTCCTCGCCGACTGGGACCACTCCGACCCCCATCGCCCGGTCCGCGAACCGGCGTAGGTCATCCCACGGGCGGCCGGATCCGAGGAACCACCGCAGACCTTGCCTTTCGTGAGGTGAGTCGACATGATCGGGGCATGACAACCTCGACTGAACTGCCTCCTGCGCCGGTGTGGGCCGGCGTCAGCCACCTCGCCCTCGTCACCCCGGACATGGATGCGACTGTGCGCTTCTACGCGGGTGTTCTGGGCATGCCGCTCGTGATGACGTTGATGGCGGGGCCGATGCGCCACTACTTCTTCGAGATCGCGCCGCAGAACACGGTGGCGTTCTTCGAGATCGCCGACGCGGAGACGTTCCGCAAGGGCGCGGGCAGCGCGGGTCCGTTCCCTGTGCAGCTCGACCACATCTCGTTCAACGTCGCCGATGAGGACGCGCTCAACGTGCTGCGCACGCGCATCGAAGCGGCCGGGTCCGGCGTCACGGAGATCGTCGAGCACGGCGTCATGCGCTCGATCTACTTCACAGACCCCAACGGCATCGCGCTCGAGGCGTCGTACTGGGTTGTCGACGGCACCGACCGCGAGTTCGACCCGACCGACACCACCAGGTTCCTCGACCCGAACCCGGTTCCCGCGATCGCCGAACTGGCGGCCGGCGGACTCCAGACGCTGCCGGAGACCACGCTCGTCTGACCCGCCATCGGTGTCCGATTCTCGGGTCCTCGACCGGCGAATGCATCAGAGCAGCTGGCCGGCCGAACGCAGCGCGACGAGCGCGCGTTCCAGGAACGGGCGTTGGCCGGGGATGATCTTCGCGGCAGCAGTGGTGAGATCGAAGTAGCCGGCCCGGTCGACTTCGGGGAACCGTTGCAGTCGACCGGACTTCGGCGGCCACTCCATCTCGAACGTGTTGCTCTCGATCGACGTCGTGTCGATGCTGCCGACACCGCACCAGGCGAGCACGTGCTTGCCGCCGGACTGGACGATCTCTCCGAGCTCGATCAAGTCCCGAACCGGACACTCGACGCCGAGCTCCTCGCGGAACTCGCGGCGCGCGCACGCTTCGGGGTCATCGAACTCGCCGTACTCGCCCTTGGGGATCGACCATGCGCCGGCGTCCTTCTTGGCCCAGAACGGGCCGCCCGGGTGGACGAGCAAGAACTCGATCTCGCCGCCGGTATCCGTGCGCGCCAACAGCACACCCGCGCTCTGGCGACGCGCGGCCACGTCAGGCCAGCGCCGGCTCGGTGCCGTCGTGGCGCACCGAATCGTCGATGACGGCCCGCCAATCCGGCGCCGAGTACACGAACCCGACCACGAGCAGCACGGAGACGACGGTCGCGACGACGAAGGCGACACGCAGATCGAGCCAGTCGCCGAGCACGCTGATCCACAGCACCCCGAGCCCGTAGCAGAACCCGCTCGCAGCCTGCATGATCGACAGGATCCGGCCCCGCTCGGCTGCCGGCGCATCGCGCTGGACCACCGAGAGGCAGGCGGTGAAGATGCTGGCCGAACCGGCTCCCAGCGCAACGACAGCAACACCGGCGACGACGGCGGTCGGCGCCAACGCGTAGAGGCCGTAGGCGGCGATCGCCCATGTCAGCGCGGCCATCACCATCTGGCCCCGCCCATGGCGACCGACGAGCACGGTGAAGAACAGGCCGCCCGCGATCGCACCGACTCCCTGCAGCGCGCTCAGCAAACCGGCCAGACCGGTGCCGCCGTGGAAGATCGCTCGCGCATAGATCGGGATCAGGCCGACGAACGGGGCGATCGCGAAGTTGAGGATGATGATGATGTACGTGCCAAGACGGCAGCCGGGCACGCGGCGCACGGCGCGCATGCCTGCGCGGAAGCGTTCGGCGACACCGTCCGCGGCGTCGTCGGCCGGCGGCATGAAGGCGCGGCGCAACAGCGACACGGCGATCGCCATCACGACGAAGGACATCGCGTTGAACCCGACGGTCCATGCCGGTCCGACCGCGGCGACCAAGACGGTGCCGAGCACGGGACCGATGATGCGCCCGCCGTTCCATGAGTAGATGCTGAGCGCGATCATGGCCATCAGCTCCTCCGGCGGAACGAGATCGGGCAACATCGCCTGGAACGCGGGTTGGCCGAGTGCCCCACCGGTGCTCGAGACGACGATGATCGCCGACAGGATCAGCGGCTGGCGCACCCCTGCGCCGAGCACGACCGCCAGCACTGCGGTCGCCGCGCCCTGCAGGCACAGCGCCCAGGCGAACACTCGTCGCCGGTCGTAGCGATCAGCGAGCAGACCGCCGATCGGCGCGCACACTCCCTGCGGGGTGAGCAGTGCGAGCGCCGTCAGTCCTGTGTACAGCGCGCTGCCGGTGCTCTTGGCGACGAGGCTGCCCACGACGATCAACTGCACCCACGTCCCGACGTCGGACAGGAGTCCGGATCCCCACACCAACAACACCGACCGGCGGCGCAGCGGTCGGAAAGGGTGTGAGCTCACGCAGCACAACCGTACCGACAATGCGTGCCGGCGACGGCATCGAATTCGGTCGTCGAGCCCGGTTTCCTGGCTTCGTGCCCGTTCCCTGTCGAGCGGTAGTTTGCCCGCGGTGGGAGATGATTCGAGCAACGACGCGGGCACCGACGTGCAAGGCGGGCGCGAGCTGGCCGGCATCCGGGTCGTCGATTGCAGCAACGGCATCGCCGGCGCGTACTGCGCCAAGATGTTCGCCGACGCTGGTGCCGATGTCGTTCTGACGGAGGGCCGCGACGGCAACGCATTGCGGCGCTGGTCGTGCAATGGCGACGTGCCGGCCGGCTCCGACGGCGCTCTGTTCCGGTATCTGCGCCACGGGCAACGATCGGTCGAGGTCGAGTCGTTGGACGACGTCGCCGCCTTGCTGCCGACAGCCGACGTCGTGATCGTCGACCCGAGCAGCGGCATCGACCCGAACGCGACCTTCACGACACACCCTGGCCTGGTGGTCGTGTCGATCACGCCGTTCGGGCTCACCGGGCCCTATGCCGGCAGGCCGGCCAGCGAGCTGACCCTGCAGGCCGAGAGCGGAGCGCTCGCCATTCGTGGCCGCGCCGACCGTCCGCCGTTCCAGGCGGGTGGACAGGTGACCGAGTGGGTCACCGGTGTCTACGCGGCCGTCGGTGCGCTGGCGGCAGTCATGGGGGCGCGGCGGACGGGCGCCGGCGAGCTGGTCGACGTGTCGTGGGCGGAGGTCGCCAACAACACGTGCACGTTGTTCGCCGACCTCTCCGACGGTGTGGCCGGACGGCCGGACCACAGCGCCGGTCCCCCGCCGCGCCAGCTGGAGACGCCCTCGATCGAGCCGACCCTCGACGGCTACGTCGGGTTCAACACCAACGCTCGTCAGCAGTTCGACGACTTCCTCGTTCTGATCGAGCGTCCCGACCTGATCGACGGCGGCGAATGGGCCGGGCTCGGCACGCGGGCGACGCGATGGGACGAGTGGAACACGATCGTTCGCGATTGGACCACCAAGCACACCACCGCGGAGATCGTCGAGCAGGCGGCGTTGATGCGCATCCCCGTGAGTCCCGTCGCCGACGCGCCAACCCTCTTGCAGTTGCCACACATCGTCGAGCGCGGCGTGTTCGTCCGCGATCCACACGGCGAGTTCACGCTCCCCCGCCGGCCATGGACCATCGACGCCGAGCCGGCGCCCGTGCCGTCCCCCGCGCCGACCCACGGCCAGCACACCGGATCGATCGAGCCGCGAGAACGTCCCCCACGTGACGGCACGTTGGCCAGTTCGTCTCCGGCCGGCAAGCCGTTCGCCGGCTTGCGCGTCGTCGATCTGACCGCGTGGTGGGCAGGCCCTTCATCGACAGCGTTGTTCGCCGCGCTCGGCGCCGACGTGATCCATGTCGAATCGGCCCGCCGGCCGGACGGTATGCGGATGGCCGGCGGCGCCTTCTTCGGTCGCCCGCAGTGGTGGGAGCTGAGCTCGTTCTTCCTCGCTGCCAACGCGAACAAGCGCGATCTCACGCTCGACCTGAACACCGGCGCCGGTCGCGATCTTCTCCTGCGCCTCGTGGCCGATGCCGACATGCTGCTCGAGAACTACACACCACGGGTGCTCGAGGGCTTCGGTCTCAGCTGGGACGTGCTGCACGCGGCCAACCCACGCCTGGTGATGGTACGGATGCCGGCGTTCGGGCTCGACGGGCCGTGGCGCGACCGTCCGGGCTTCGCGCAGACGATGGAGCAGATGACGGGCCTGGCCTGGGTCACGGGGTTCCCCGACGATCAGCCGCGCATCCAGCGTGGGCCGTGCGACCCGAACGGCGGGATGCATGCCGCGTTCGCGGCGATGGTGGCATTGGAACGACGCGAGCGCACCGGGGCCGGTTCGTTGGTCGAGGCACCGATGGTGGAGGCCGCGATCGCCGTCGCCGCCGAGCAGGTGATCGAGTACACCGCCTACGGCAACGTCCTCGGACGCGACGGCAATCGCAGCCCCCGCGCGGCACCACAAGGCGTGTACGCGTGTGCCGGCACCGACGACTGGCTCGCGCTCTCGGTGCTCGACGATGCCCAATGGGCCGGACTGGTCAAGGCGCTCGGCAGCCCTGACTGGGCCCTCGACCCGGAGCTCGCGACTGCCTCCGGTCGGCGCGACGCGCACGACGCGATCGACGCGAGTCTCGGCGATTGGGCGGCCACGATCGATCTCACGACCGCAGTGGCGACGCTGATCGACGCCGGCGTTCCGGCTGCTCCGGCTTTCGACCCGCGGGTCGTGCACACCAACCCGCAGCTCGCTGCCCGCCGCTACTTCGAAGTGGTCGATCATCCGGTCGCCGGCGCACTGGAGACGCCGACGCTTCCCTTCCGGTACTCGAGCCGCGACCACTGGATCGACGCGCCTGCACCGACGCTCGGCCAGCACAACGTCGAGGTTCTGGAGAGCATCGGTTGCAGTCCCGCCGAGATCGACGCACTGACCGAGGACGGCACGATCGGCACCGCACCGGCCTTCGCCTGACAACACGACTCACCACAAAAGGATGACCCCCATGAGCACCACCCTCTCCGCCGAGCTGTTCGAGCGCCATTCCGTGATCGACGTCGACACACACCTCACCGAGCCGCCCGACGTCTGGACAGCGCGGATGCCGAAGGCGATGCACGACAAGGTGCCGCACATCGAGCGCATCGATGGCAACGACGTTTGGATGGTGTCGGGCGAGCGGCTCGGCGCGCCGGGCTACTACTCGATGGCCGGCTGGAACGGTGTGATGCCGAAATCCGTCCCGCCGACGTACGACGAGATCCACCCCGCGATGTACGACTCCACCGAGCGCCTCAAGTTCATGGACGAGCAGGGCCTCCAGGCGCAGATCCTGTACCCGAACGTGGGTGGCTTCGGCAACGGATACTTCCTCCGTCTCGGCGACCGCGATCTCGTCGCCGCGTGCGTCGGTGCGTACAACGATTTCCTCACCGACTGGTGCAGCGCCGATCCAGAGCGTCTGATCGCTGTCACGGCGTTGCCGTTCTGGGACCGGGACATGGCGATCGCAGAGCTGCAGCGTTGCATCGAGCGCGGCCACCGTGCCGTCAACTTCTGCAACCAGCCGCAGGACTACGGCCAGCCACACCTCGCCGATCCCCACTGGGATCCCATCTGGGCCGCGGCGCAGGAGGCGGGGGTATCGGTGAGCTTCCACGTCGGCGGCGGATCGATGGGCACGCTGTTCGTGGACCACGCCAACATGGGGTGGATGACGAACTTCGCCAAGGTCTCGTCGTTGATCTTCATGGACAACATGCGCTGCATCGGCGACCTCATCTTCGGCGGCGTGTGCCATCGGTTCCCCGACCTGAAGCTGGTCTCGGTCGAATCGGGCGTCGGTTGGCTGCCGTCAGCGATGGAGACGTTCGACTGGCAGTGGCGCAACGGCGGCGTCCTCGACGAGCACCCGGAGTACGACCTGCTGCCGAGCGAGTACTTCCGCCGCCAGATCTACGGCTGCTTCTGGTTCGAGCAGCAGACCGCACTCGACGCGATCGCCAAGTTCCCCGACAACATCCTCTTCGAGAGCGACTACCCGCATCCCACGTGCCAGCATCCAGGCCCGCGATCGGCTGGGCAACAGCCCCGCGACTACGCGGCGACTCTGTTGTCCGCGCTACCCGACGATGTCGTCCGCAAGGTGCTGCACGACAACGCCGCCAAGCTGTACCGCCTCGCTTGATGCCCGCCGTTCCCGATCTCGGCAGCCCGCACGTCGAGGCTCACGTCGCCGAACACGTTCTGCACCTGCGGATCAATCGCCCCGATCGACGCAACGCCTTCACCCAGGACATGTACCGGGCGATCAAGCGCGCCGCGATCTGGTCCGACCGCGAGGCCGATCTCGATGCGGTCTGCATCACGGGTACTGATGGCTGGTTCGGCGCGGGAGGAGATCTGGCCCGGAGAACCTCGGATGGCGTGACCGCGCTCGACGAGGAGTGGGACGGCACGGACCACTTCCCGTTCCGGCACATCGAGCGCTCGCGCAAGATCTGGGTCGCCCGCGTCAACGGCGTCTGCCATGCCGGTGGTGTCGACCTCTGCCTCCATTGCGACGTCACCATTGCTTCCGACCAGGCACGATTCCGTCTGCCCGAGCTGTTGCGGGGACTGCCCGATCCGATGATGGCCGGCCGTCTCGTGGCCGCCATCGGCCTCGCCAAGGCCCGCAACATGATCTTCACGGCCGCCGAGCTCACGGCCGCCCAGGCCGAGGCCGTCGGGCTGGTCGGCACGGTCGTGCCCCACGACGAGCTCGATGCTGCGGTCGAGTGGGCCCTCCAACAGATCCGCCTCACCGGCCCGAGCGCGCGAGCGTTGCTGAAGCGCGAGATCAACTCCCATCTCCCAGCGCACGACATGACCATGTTCAGCCGGATGGCGAGCGAGGAGATGCTGGAGGGCATGGCCTCCTTCGTCGAGAAGCGCCCGCCGGTCTGGCGAGATCCACCTCCACGCGGTTAGCCCGACGCTGGTCGTGGCGCCGAAGAGCCGACCATCACTCAATTCGATGGCTGGAGGTGTGAGTATTCCTCCTGGCGAAGTTGAGTAGCGGTTACTCATGTGTATCCGAGGCTCGCCGAGCATCATCTACAACGGGTCGGCAGTCGCCGACACCTTGAGGGAGGAACCCAAACAATGAAGAAGATTCTCAGTTGGACCGCCGTCGGCATCTTGTCGATGAGCGCACTTGCAGCGTGTGGAAGCGACGACGACAAGAAGAGCCCGTCGACGACCGCGGCCCCCGCGGCCACCAACGGTGACAGCACCGAGACCACGGCCGGCGGCGACAGCACCGCGACCACGGCCGGCGGCGCGAGCGACGAGAACGCCGCCACCGTCGACAAGTTCTGCACCGACGTGGCCGATCTGGTCGCCAAGGGCCCGACCGCCTCTGACTACGCAACCAAGCTGCAGGAGCTGATCGGTCAGGGCACCAGCCTCGGCGCAGCCGTCGCCGCGGACCCGACCCTGCAGGGCAAGCTCACCGAGTGCCTCACCAAGCTCACGCCCGGCGGCTGAGCAGATCAACAATCGCAACACCCCCTTGGATGGGTCGCCCGGCAACGGGCGGCCCATCCGGCTTTTCGAGCACGTTTCCCGCGCCGGCGTTCTCGCCGCGCTCGCCGGGACGCTGCTGATCGGCTGTTCGACCGCGAGCACATCGCTGTCGAGCGAATCCACCCTGACCCCGCTCGACGACACGACCGTGCTCGACACGACAACGCCGGCGACGGCGATCCCCGCGACGACATCGATCGCAGCGACGACGACCCCGGTCGCGACATCGACGATCGCCACGCCGACCACCCTCGCCGCACCGACCACGGTCGCGCCCGCATCGCCGCCGGCGACGACGGTTCCGCCGGAGGCCACCGTCGCCGTCGACACC
>Ga0075364_10000625_pt1 | contig 18201 bp, 23 predicted proteins | sample EndMetdeltDD1764_FD_71517 | JGI IMG/M metagenome (GOLD analysis project Ga0075364, IMG submission 71517) | Populus endosphere microbial communities from Tennessee, USA - Endosphere MetaG P. deltoides DD176-4 | ecosystem: Host-associated > Plants > Roots > Endosphere | place: USA: Tennessee...
GTCCGGAGCAGTGCGCATGAGCACCCCCACCCCTGATCCGCTCCACCACCACGCCCGCGACGCGATGTTGCTGGCGCAGGTGCGCGATGGCTTTCTGCCCGCGCTGGGCGATGCGTTCTCCGCGGCGGTCGCGCGCTACGACGATGTCCTGTTCGATCGCGCCGAACGGGCCGGCGGATCGCAGCTGCTGTTCCTGGACGGGATGCGCGAACTGCGCCGCAAGCGCGATGCCGTCTCCGGACGGTTCCGCACGCGCCTGTCGCAGGCGTGGCTGGCGCTCGAATCTGGCCAGCCCGAATCGGCCGAGGCGACGCTGTCGGCGGGCGAGGGCGGGTTGAGCCTGGTGGCCGAACACGAACTGGAATCGCGGCTGGCGGTGCGCACCCTGGCGGCCGGGCTGCTGCGCGACCACAAGCAGGTGCTGATGCGCATCGACCGGCGCCTGGGCTGGATCGCCGGCGGCCTGGAACTGGATGCCGACCGCAATCCGGTCGGGCCCGAGCACATCGGCGTGGCCGTGCACGAAGCCTTCGCCATGGCCGAGCTGGCGCCAGAAGTCCGGCTGGTCCTGATCAAGCTGTGCGAGCGCGACCTGGCGCAGACCATGGCCAAGCTCTACGACGCGCTCGATCAGCGTCTGCTGCGGGCCGGGGTGCTTCCCGGCGGCGGTGGCGCCGCGCGCGGGCCGGCGCGGCCGCGCCGCGGCGATGCGCCGTCGATGGCCGAGGATTTCGCCGCCGGCCAGGGCGGATGGGGCGAACCCGGCGTGGGCGAGGACATGTCACCGGCGTGGGCGGCGCGCTTCATGCAGCGCTTCTCCGAGACCCGCGGCGGCTTCGCCGCTGCCGGCGACGCGGCCGCGCCCGGCAATCCCGCCGCGCCCGGCATGCTGCTGGACGCGCTGCACCAGATGCTGCAGCAGAGCCGCGACCTGCGCGGCGCGGTCGACCAGGCCGCCGATGGCATCGCCAGCGCCCAGTCGCAGCAGCGGCCGCTGAGCCAGCGCGAGATGCTGTCGGTGCTGTCGCTGCTGCAGGCCACGCCCAGCGCGACCCTGCACGCCGCGATCGGCGACGAGCGCGAGTCGCTGTCGCAACGGCTCAAGAGCGAGGTGCTGTCCAGCGCCAGCCAGCTCGGCGTCGACCCGTCGATGGCCCGGCTCGACCCCAAGGACGAGGACGCGATCGATCTGGTCGGCATGCTGTTCGACGTGCTCCTGGACGAACGCGACCTGGCCGGGCGCCCGCGCGAACTGATCGGCCGGCTGGTGGTGCCCTTCGTCAAGGTCGCGCTGCTGGACCGGCGCATGTTCGTGCAGAAGACCCATCCGGCGCGACGCCTGCTCAACGCGCTGGCCGAGGCCTGCGAGGGCAACCAGGGCGAGAGCGCGGCCGAGCGCACGCTGCTGGCCAAGGTCGAGGAGATCATCGAGCGGCTGGTCGCCGAGTTCAACGAGAACCTGGCGATCTTCATGACGCTGGAGGAGGAGTTCCGCGACTTCCTCGAGCAGCATCGCCGCCGGATCGAGATCACCGAACGCCGCGCCGCCGAGATCCAGCGCGGCCAGGAGCGGCTGGAGCTGGCGCGCACCCGCGCCGAGAGCGAGCTGGAGATGCGCATCGACGGGCTCGACCTGCCGCAGGCGGTCAGTGGTTTCCTGTGCAATCCCTGGCAGCACCACCTGACCCTGACCCTGCTGCGCGACGGCGACGAGAGCGATGCCTGCGCCGAGGCGCTGGCACTGGCCGACGGCCTGCTGGACGAGCTGGACGAGGCGCGTCGCCACGTGGTCGGCAAGGTCTGGCTGCAGCAGTGGCAGCCGGCGCTGCGCCGCGTGTTCGCCAGCGTCGGCGTGCATGGCGACGCGGCGGAAGTGGCGATCGCCGCGCTGCACGACACGCTGCAGGCCGTGGCCGCCGAGCGGCCGGAACTGGAGAAGGCGCTGCCGGAACTGCCGCAGGTCTCGCTGCCGCAGCCGGCGGCCGCGGTCGAGCGCAGCCCGATCGAGCTGGCCGGTGGCATCGATGCGCTCGATTTCGACAACGCCGATGCCGACCACATCCGCGCGCTGCCGATCGGCACCTGGCTGGATTTCATCGACAAGGACGGCCGCGTGCAGCCGGGCAAGCTGTCCTGGATCAGTCCGATCTCCGCGCGCCTGCTGTTCGTCAACCGCCGCGGCGTGCGCTTCTGCGTGGCCTCGCCCGAGGAGCTGGCGGTGATGATCCGGCTTGGGCGCCTGCGCAAGCACATCGAGGACGATGGCGCCTTCGACAGCGCGATGCAGGGCGTGATCGACCGCCTCGACATCCACCCGGGGCCGGTGACGCTGCACTGAGCCGCCTCGCCGCCTGTGCCGCGCCGGCATGCGGCGCACCAGGTCCCCGCCTTTGCTAGCATCGGCCCGATCCCAACCGGGCGAGGGGCAGGCATGGCGGTGGAAGTGCTGGTACTGCGCGAGGCGGCATCGGGCGAGCGTCGCGTGGCGGCGACCCCGGAGACGGTGCGCAAGATGACCGCGCTCGGTGCGCAGGTCGTGGTGGAGGCGGGTGCGGGCGAGCGGGCCGGCATCGTCGACCAGGCCTATCTCGATGCCGGCGCACGCCTCGCCGGTGCGGATGCCCGCTCGACGGCGGCCCTGGTGGTCTGCGTGCAGCCGCCGCCCGCCGAGACGATCCAGGCGCTGGCTCCGGGCGCGGCCCTGGTCGGCATGCTGCATCCGCAGGCCGACCCGGCGCGCGAGGCGGCGCTGCGCGCGCGCGGCGTGCTGGCCTTTCCGCTCGAACGCCTGCCGCGCACCACCCGCGCGCAGTCGATGGACGTGCTCAGCTCGCAGGCCGGCATGGCCGGCTACAAGGCCGTGCTGATCGGCGCGCAGCTGGCGCCGCGGTTCTTCCCGATGCTGACCACCGCCGCCGGCACGATCCGTCCGTCGAAGGTGCTGGTGGTCGGCGCCGGCGTGGCCGGGCTGCAGGCGATCGCGACCGCGCGCAGGCTCGGCGCGCAGGTCGAGGGCTTCGACGTGCGCCCGGAAACGCGCGAACAGATCGAATCGCTGGGCGGCAAGTTCCTCGACCTGGGGGTGAGCGCGGCCGGCGAGGGGGGCTACGCGCGCCAGCTGACCGACGAGGAGCGCGCGCTGCAGCAGCAGCGCCTGGCCGATCATCTCAAGGGGATCGACGTGGTGGTCTGTACCGCCGCCGTGCCGGGACGGCCGGCGCCGAAGATCCTGTCCACCGCGATGGTGGCCGGCATGCGGCCGGGCAGCGTGGTGGTCGACCTGGCCGCCGAAACCGGCGGCAACTGCGAGGCCACCCGCCCGGGCCAGACCATCGACCTGCAGGGCGTGACCATCGCCGGCCCGCTGGACCTGGCCAGCATGGGGGCGATCCACGCCAGCGAGATGTACGCGCGCAACGTCTACAACTTCGTCGCGCTGTTCCTGGCCGGCGACGGCCTGGCGTTCGACTGGAACGACGAACTGCTGGCCAGGACCGCCTGGCCGCAGGCGCCGGTGGCCGTCAGCGAGGCGCCCGCCGTCGTCTGAGCGGGGCGGCGGCCCTCAGCGCTGCCGGTCCTCGCCGCGGTTCTCGCGCAGCCACTGCTCGCGCTGCTCGGGCGACATGTGCTCCCAGCGTTCCTGGAACCGGGTGCGCTGCTCCGGCGTCATCTTGCGGGTCTGGATGAAGATCACCCGGGCGCGCTCGCGTTCCTCCGGCGGCATGTTGTCGAAGCGACGCATGCCCCGGCGCGCCTTCTCGCGTTCCTCCGGCGACATCGCCTTCCAGCGCTGCGCATGTTCGAGCATGCGTGCGCGCTCGTCGGGAGCGGCGTTCCAGCGCTCGCGCACCGGCGCGATCAGCGCCTCGCGCTGGTCCGGGCTGAGCTTGTCCCAGGCTGGCAGTGCGGAGGGCGGTGCGGTCTGCGCGAGGCCGGCCAGCGGCAGCGCCAGGAGCAGCACGAGCAGGGGGACATGTCGTTTCTTCATCGCCATCACTCCATCGCCAGGGCCGGCGCTTCGGAGGCCAGCCACAGGTAGAAACCGGGATCTTCCTGCAACGGCTCGACCACGCTGGTGGTCAGGTCGGCGTCGTCGGCCATGCCGGCAACGGTGGCGGCCATGGCCGTAGGCGCAGGCGCCGGGTGCGGCGCCGGCGCATCGCCCAGCTGCAGGCCCACGGCCACCGCCAGCACGGCCGCGCAGGCGGTGCCGGCCAGCCAGCCGCCGCGCTGCAGCCAGCCCTGACGGGCCGGCGTTGCGGTGGCGGCGCGCCGGGCGTCGCGCAGGCGGCGCAGCACCTCCGGCGAGGTGTGCGCCAGCGCGCTGGCGTGCAGGGTCCGGGCATGCCGGTCGACGGGGTCGGGTCCGGTGGTCATCGGACATCCTCCAGTTGCAGATTCAGGGCCTGCCGCGCACGCGACAGGTGGGTCTTGACCGAGCCTTCCGAGCAGCCCATGGCGCGGGCCGTGGTCGCCACGTCCAGATCCTCGAGCACACGCAGGGTGAAGGCCTCGCGCTGCCGGGCCGGCAGGGTGCGCAGCGCCTGCACCAGCCGTGCGTAGGCCTGCTGACGGGCGTGGCTCTCGGCAGGACCGGCATCGGGATCGGCCCAGTCGATGCGGCTGTCCTCGGCGCGCTCGTCGTCGCCGGCCGGCTGCAGCCAGCGCAGCCGGAAGCGCGCGCGGCGCTGCATGTCGATGATGCGGCGGCGCAGGATGCTCCAGAACAGCGGTTGCCACTCCTGCGCCGGCCGCTGCTGGTACCGGAGCATCTTCAGCATCGCGTCCTGGACCGCATCCAGCGCGTCCTCGCGGTGGCGCAGGCCGATCTCGGCGAAGCGGAACGCGCGTGGCCCGGTCTCGGCGAGGAACGCATCCAGCGACGCCCAGACCGGCATCGCCGCGGGAGCATCGAGCAGGGGATCGGTGGTCACCAGCACAGCTTAGCCTCCGGCACGGATGCGGCGGGGGCTGGTCTGGTCGATGTCCGGAGGGTGGCGCGCATCGCGGGATCCGATCGTCGTCTCTGCAGCGGACAAACGCTCCGCCGGCGTCACGGTTGACAGCGGCACCGGTTCAGGCAGCGGTTATGATGCGCCGATGGGGCGCCTGGCTCCGGGGAGGACGCGGATGAACGACGGTTTCGTTGCGCTGTACATCTTCATGCTGGCGGCCATCGCCGGCCACGTGATCATCTCGCGGGTGCCGGTGATCCTGCATACCCCGCTGATGTCGGGCTCCAACTTCATCCACGGCATCGTGCTGATCGGCGCGATGGTGGTGCTCGGCCATGCCGACACCACGCTGGAGAAGGCGATCGGCTTCGTCGCCGTGCTGCTGGGCGCAGGCAACGCCGCCGGCGGCTACGTGGTGACCGAGCGGATGCTTGAGATGTTCAAGAGCAGCAGGAAGCCGCCGGCCAGGGAGGGCGACCAGTGAGCCGGCCGCACATGCCGCCCACCTGGCGCAGTCCGCGCAGGCTGTTCCATGCGGTGAGCTACCTGCAGTACCCGTTCATGCTGCTGGCCTGCTTCCATGTGATCCGGCCCTATTTCCAGGGCTTCGCGTCGATCTTGGAGGACTTCAACCTCACCCTGCTGTTCGCGGGAGTCGGGATCGGCTTTTCCTCGCTGCAGGATCCGACCACCACCCAGAACGAGGTGTCGCGCCGGGTCTGGGAGGATCCGCGCAAGGGCAGCCTGGCCATCGGCATCATCACCGGGGTGGTCGTGTTCTCGATCGGCGGTGGGCTGGCGGGCCTGTACGTGGCCGAAGCCACGGCCTGGTCGCAGATCGCGATGGGCCTGGTCGGCCTGGGGCTGGGCATGTTCGGCCTGCTCAAGACCGCCATCGAGATGTTCGAGCACCATCGGCTGGACAGGAATCCATCGCGTGCCGTGCATCCGGCGGAACAGGGGGAAGGCGCATGAGCGGGGGCGAATTCGAGGTCAGGGCGTGGCTGGTGGGTGTGAGCTACCTGGTGGCGGCCACGCTGTTCCTGCTGGGGCTGCAGCGCATGGCATCGCCGGCGACCGCGCGCAGCGGCATCCGCTGGGCCGGCTGGGGCATGCTGATCGCCACCGCGGCCACCTTCTTCCTGCCAGGGCTGCACAACCTGCCGCTGATCGTCACCGCGCTGGTGCTGGGCACGGTCACCGCCTGGGTGTCGGGCAAGAAGGTGGCCATCACCGACATGCCGCAGATGGTGGCGCTGTACAACGGCATGGGCGGCGGTTCGGCCGCGGCGATCGGCGCGGTGGAGCTGCTGCGCTTCGCCGACCTCGCGGGCCGCGACACCACACATTGGAGCGCCTCGGCCATCGCCGATCTGGCGGCACGCCAGCCGTCGACCACGGTGCTGACGCTCGCGGTGATCGGATCGGCCATCGGCGCGGTGTCGCTGTCCGGCTCGATCGTCGCCTGGGCCAAGCTGGACGGGCGTCTGGACCGGCGCGTCACCTTCCCGGGGCAGCAGGCGTTCAACCTGCTGGTGGCCGTGGCGATGGCGCTGCTGGGCGCGTGGGCGGCGCTGAGCCTGCAGCCGGCGGTGATCGTCGCGTTCTTCGTGGTGGCGCTGGCGCTGGGCGTGCTGATGACCCTGCCGATCGGCGGCGCGGACATGCCGGTGGTGATCTCGCTGTACAACGCGTTCACCGGGCTGGCAGTGTCGTTCGAAGGCTACGTGCTGGGCAACGAGGCGCTGATCATCGCCGGCATGATGGTCGGCGCGGCCGGCATCCTGCTGACCCGGCTGATGGCCAAGGCGATGAACCGGCCGATCAGCGGCGTGCTGTTCGGCAGTTTCGGCGGGGGCGGACAGGCGCAGGAGATCAGCGGGGCGCAGAAGCCGATCGAGGCCGGCGACGTGGCCGCGATGATGGCCTACGCCGAGCGCGTGGTGATCGTGCCCGGCTACGGTCTGGCGGTGGCCCAGGCCCAGCACAAGATCTGGGAGCTGGCGCAGCGGCTGATCGAGCGCGGGGTCAAGGTGAAGTTCGCGATCCATCCGGTCGCCGGACGCATGCCAGGGCACATGAACGTGCTGCTGGCCGAGGCCGGCGTGCCCTACGACCTGATCGCCGACATGGACGACATCAACCCCGAGTTCCCGAACACCGACGTGTCGCTGGTGATCGGCGCCAACGACGTGGTCAACCCGGTGGCCAAGACCGATCCGGCCAGCCCGATCTACGGCATGCCGATCCTGGACGTGGTCGCCTCGAAGAACACCATCGTGATCAAGCGCGGCAAGGGCACCGGCTTCGCCGGCATCGAGAACGCGCTGTTCTACGCCGACAACGCGCGGATGCTGTACGGCGATGGCGCGGAGATGGCCGGAGCGCTGGTCAGCGAGCTCAAGGCGCTGGACGGCGGGCACTGAGACCCGCCTCGCGGCCGCGTCCGGCATCGGGCGTGGCCGCCGCCGGTGCGGTGGCTGTCAGCGTGCGGCCAGCAGCGCCGCCAGCGGTGCCAGCGCCAGGCAGGCCAGGTCGGTGCCGGTGTTGGCCAGCGCCGACAGCGTCCACGCGTAGCCCGGGCCCATCTTCAGCAGCGACTCCCACGGCATCAGGCCCATCTGCGCGCCGATGTGGCCGGCGGCGATCGCCCATTGCGCGGCGGCCACCACCGCCAGCGTCGCCAGCACGGCGAGCAGCATCCGTGGCAGGCCGCGGCGCATCCCGCCCAGGCGCAGCATCAGGCCGGCCTGGACGCCGGCGGCCAGCGCCAGCCAGCCATGCTGGCGGCCGGTGGACAGGCCGAGCAGGCTCCAGGCGATGACCAGCGTCACGGCGCCGAGCACCAGCAGGAACAGGGGCACCAGCAGGCCGGGGCGGCGGCTGGGCGATGGCGGGACGGTCGACGGCATCGGCTGGCAACGGCGGAGGGACCGGCAAGGATACGCGAGGCCGCATCGGCTAAAATGACGGCTTGCCCGGACACCCCGGCGCCCCCATAAGCAAGCACATGTACTCCCGCAGCAGTGAACCCGTCCGTTTCGAGCGCGACTGTGCCGCCGTCATGGTGCCGCAGGGCGAAGCCGTGACCCTGCCGGCCGGCAGCGTCGGCTACATCACCCAGGGCCTGGGTGGCAGCTACACCGTCTTCGTCGAAGGCACCCTGTTCCGCATCGCGGGCAAGGACGCCGACGCGATCGGCAAGGAGCCGCCGGAAGAACTGGCATTGCCGGACGACGCCGGCGACGAGGAGGTCGAGGCGATGGTCTGGCGCCAGCTGCGGACCTGTTTCGATCCCGAGATCCCGTTCAACATCGTCGACCTCGGCCTGGTCTACGAGGCCACGCTGCGCCACCGCGAGGACGGCCAGCGCGGCGTCGACGTGAAGATGACCCTGACCGCGCCCGGCTGCGGCATGGGCGAGATCCTGGTCGACGACGTGCGCAGCAAGCTCGAGCAGATCCCGACGATCGCCGACGCCGATGTCGAGCTGGTGTTCGATCCGCCGTGGGGCCAGCACATGATGTCCGAGGCCGCGCGCCTGGAAACCGGGATGTTCTGATCCGATGCCGCCTGCGGGCGGCATCGTCGTTTCCGGCGCCGGTGACCGGCCCTTCGCGCTGGTCGGCGATGCGATGGGGCGTGAGTCGGCTCGATCCGTTTCGCCGCGGGACGTCGGACGTCACCGATGCAGTCGGGAATGTCCGCGTCGCGTTTCCTGCAGCACCGCAGGACCCGGGCGGCGGGCAGGGCGCCCGCCGCAGCGCTCAGTGCGTGCCGAGGTCCGCCAGCTGCGCGTCCAGCACCCGCCGTGCGTCGGCTGGATCGAGCTGCAGCAGCAGGCCGCGCTGGCCGGCGTTGATGTAGACGCTGGCCTCGGCCGCCGCGTCGCGGTCGAGCCACACCGGCACCGGCCGCTGCTGGCCGAACGGGCTGATTCCACCGACCTTGTAGCCGCTGCGGCGTTCGGCCTCGGCGACCTCCATCATCCGCGCCGCCTTGCCGCCGCAGAGGGCCGCCAGCGCCTTGAGCTGCAGCTGGCGGTCGCAGGCCAGCACCACGCAGGCCGGGCGCGCATCGACCCAGGCCATCAGCGTCTTCAGGACCCGCGCTGGTGGTGCTCCCAGCGCGGCGGCGGCCTGCAGGCCCTTGCCCGCGGCATCGGCCGCGTAGTCGTAGGGATGCAACGTGTAGCGCACGCCGGCGGCGTCGAGCACGCGCGTGGCGCGGGTCGCCATCGACACCGCGGCCGGCCTCAGATCGCTTCGAAGCGGTTGGCGTCGACGTTCTTGCGGACCTTCTCCGGGTCCCAGATGCGGCCGTTCATCGCGATGTAGACCCCGGCAGGCAGCGCCTGCACCGCGCCGATCGCGCAGCCGATGTTGAACTCGGCGTCCGAGCCGCGGAAGCGGGCCGGGCTGAGCGCGCCGGTCATCACGATGGTCTTGTCCGGGATCGTCGCCAGCACCTTGCCGGTCTGGACCATGCTGTCGGTGCCGTGGGTCACCAGCACGTGCCGGGTCGGCTGCGCGGCGATGGTGGCGCGGACCAGCTCGCGGTCGGCATCGGTGATGTGCAGCGAATCCTTGCGCAGGATCGGGATCACGTTGAAGCGGAAGGTCACGCCCAGCTCGCGCAGGATCATGCCGATCTGCGGGTCGCCGATCTGGTAGTCGGACTTGTCGTCGAAGTAGATCTTGTCGATCGTGCCACCGGTGGTGACGATCAGAAGCTCGTCCATCATGGTTCCTGGGAAGGGCCGGCGCCGGGCGCCTGGTCTGGGAGGACGACATGATACGGCGCGTCGTACCAGTCGCAGAGCCGCAGCCAGTCCGGTCCCGGCGGCGCGATCGCGGTCCAGTCCGTGCCGTCGCGACGCTGGAAGGCGCAGGCCAGCGGCGTCGCGTCATCGGTCGCGCCCGTTGCCACGCCGACGGTGGCCAGCAGATCCATGTTGCCGCCGTCCAGCACCGCGGTCCGCCCGTCCAGCCGCCAGGCATGGAATTCCCAGCTGCAGCAGCTGGCCCGGCCGGCCTCGACCAGATGCCCGTCCATCACCCACAGCTCGGCGTAGCCGCCGCTGAAGAACAGGCGCAACTCGCCGCTGGCCGGGTCCAGCCGATAGAGGGCGCCGAGGCAGTTGGGGCCGGCGCCGCACAGCCCGCGGACCTCGACCTCATGAATGCCGTCGCCGTCGATGTCGACCAGGCTGGCGCCGCGCAGCGGCTCGCCCTCGGGATCGGCGACCAGGTCGAGCCGGCGCACGAATCCCTCCGCACCGGGTGCGGCGTGATCGACCAGGACCCGGACGAAGCCGGCATCGTCGGGATCGGGCAGGTCGCGCAGCTGCAGCCGCAGACGCGAGCCGTCGCGGTTGCGCTGCTCCTGGACGTCGCTGGCGCAGGCGTCCGCCACGCTGCCGGTGGCCAGCAGCGCGACCAGCAGCCGGGCGCAGGCCGACGTCCGGATCACCGCCGACGCCTGCCGAAGCGCGCGCTCAGCCCGGGCCAGCTCGAGGCCAGCACCGCCAGGACCGACAGCCCGATCTCCGCCAGCGCGAACAGCCGCTGTTCGGGATGGCTCCAGGCCACCATCACGCCATGGCTGAACCAGAACAGCGCCAGCACGCCGGCCCAGAACGTGGCCTTCGGCCCGCCGCGCAGCACGAACGGTGCCAGCAGCAGCGGCGGGGCGGCGAAGACCAGCAGCGAGGCGACGACGTGGCGGTCGTCGTGGTACCAGCCCACGTACAGCAGGCCGAGCGCGAGCAGGGTGGCGGCCAGCAGCCGCTGCGAGGTGTGCGCGGCCATCAGCGGGCCAGCCGCGCGGCGATGTCGGCCAGGCGCCGGCCCAGGGCGCGTGCCAGCGCGGCCTCTTCCTCGCTGGGTTGCGGGTCGTCGTTGGCGCCGGACACATGGCTGGCGCCGTATGGCGTGCCGCCGGTGCGGGTGCTGCTGAGCAGCGGCTCGGTGTAGGGAATGCCGACGATCACGCAGCCGTGGTGCAGCAGCGGCAGGTGCATCGACAGCAGGGTCGATTCCTGGCCGCCATGCTGGGTCGCGGTGGAGGTGAAGGTGGCGGCCGGCTTGCCGGCCAGCAGGCCGCTGGCCCACTCGGCGCCGAGGCCATCGATGAAGTGCTTGACCGGCGCGGCCATGTTGCCGAAACGGGTCGGGCTGCCCAGGGCGATGCCCGCGCAGTCGGCCAGGTCCTGGGAGGTCGCGTAGGGCGCGCCGTCCTCCGGCACCGGCGGGGCCGCCTGCTGGGTCACCGCGGCGACCGGCGGCAGCGTGCGCAGCCGCGCCTGCATGCCCGGGACCTCTTCGATGCCACGGGCGATCTGCCGCGCCAGACGTGCGACCGAACCGCCGCGGCTGTAGTAGAGGACCAGGATCTCGGCCATGCGCGCACTCCGTGTGGGATCGCCGCCCAGTATCGGCGATGCGGCCTTCGCCGCGCATCGGGTAGGCTTGCCCGGATGAGGCTCGCCCGGATCGCGGCAGGGATGAACGAACGCATGCGCGACCGCGCGCGCGCGGCCTCGTTCGGGCGTTTCCTGTGGCGGCGTTTCCTCGACGACCGCCTGTTCCAGGCCGCCGCCGCGCTGGCCTACACCAGCGCGTTCGCGCTGGTGCCGCTGGCGGTGGTGGTGTTCGGCGTGCTGGCGGCGTTTCCGGTGTTCGACCGCTGGAGCGACCAGCTCAGCGACTACGTGTTCTCCAATTTCGTGCCCAGCGCCGCGCGCGCGGTCGAATCCTCGCTGCGCGCGTTCTCGGCCAGCGCCGGGCAGCTGACCGCGGCCGGCATGGTCGCGCTGGTGGCCTCGCTGCTGGTCACCCTCAACAGCATCGAGGGCACCTTCAACCAGATCTGGCGGGTGGCCTCGACCCGGCCGCGGCTGAGCCGCTACCTGGTCTACTGGACCGTGCTGACCCTGGGCGCGCTGCTGGCCGCGGCGATGCTGTCGATCTCGGCGCGCTTCTTCGCGCTGCCGCTGTTCGCCACGCCGGAAGGGCGCTGGCTGGCCGACCTGAGCCTGCGCCTGGCGCCGGTGCTGATCGAGTTCGTGGTGGTGACCCTGGTCTACCGCGTGGTGCCGCACCACACCGTGCAGTGGCGGCATGCGGCGGCCGGCGCGGTGCTGGCGGTGTTCCTGCTGGAGCTGGTCAAGACCGGCCTGAGCCTGTACCTGGGCAGCTTCCAAGCCTACCAGAAGCTGTATGGCGCGCTGGCGATCATTCCGATCTTCCTGCTGTGGATCTACCTGGGCTGGGTCGCGATCCTGCTCGGCGCGTCGCTGGCGTCCTCGATGGCCGCGTTCCGCTACCAGCCTGCGGCGATGCGGTTGCCGCCGGGCTACGAAGCCTATGCGCTGCTGCGCCTGATCGGTCGCTTCCAGCAGGCCCGGCGCGGTGGCCGTGGCCTGCATACCGCGCAGATGCTCGAACTGGAGCCGCTGCTCACCGACTCGCTGCTGCAGGAATTCCTGTGCCGGCTCGGCGAGATCAACCTGCTGCGCCGCGACGAGCAGGGCGAATGGCTGCTGGCACGCGACCTGGACAGCCTCACCCTGGCCGAGCTGTACGAAGCCTGCCAGCTGCGCGTGCCGGTCGACGAGGCCTGGCTGCCGTGCCGCGACGACGAACTGGGTGCGGCGGTGACCGCCGTGCTCGACGACCTGCGCCTGCCACTGCGTGCCGCACTGAAGCGGCGCGTCGGCGACCTGTATGCGAACACCGGAGACTGACATGCGTGTACCCCTGATCCTCGCCTCGCTGGTGCTGCTGGCCGCCTGCCAGCGCGATGCCGATCCCGCCGCCACGCCGCCTGCCGCTGCTGCGCCGGCCGCCACCGGCGCGCAGGACGGCGGCACCGAGGCGGCGGGCAACGGCGTGGTCGATGCGACCGCGGAGGTGCCCACCTTCACCGGCACCGCCACCGACGGCACGCCGTACGATCTGGCCGCACACCGCGGCCGCTGGGTGGTGGTCAACTTCTGGGCGACCTGGTGCGGGCCGTGCATCAAGGAGATGCCGGAGCTGTCGGCGCTGCACACGATGCGGCAGAACGTGGAGGTGGTCGGCCTGGCCTACGAGGACATCGAGCCGGCCGACATGCAGGCCTTCCTCGAGGAGCGGCCGGTGTCGTATCCGGTCGTGGTGCTGGACCCGATGCGACCGCCGCAGGATTTCGCGACGCCGCGCGGCCTGCCGACCACCTACCTGATCGCGCCGGACGGCAAGGTCGCGCGCCACTTCCTCGGCCCGGTGACCGCGCACGACATCGAGCAGGCGATCGTCGACGGCGGCGGCAAGGTCGGTTGATGGCCGCTGCGCGCTTTCTCGTCTCCGGGCGCGTGCAGGGCGTGTTCTTCCGTGCCTCGACGCGTGACCAGGCCTTGCGGCTGGGCCTGCATGGCAGTGCCGTCAACCTGGACGATGGCCGCGTGGCGGTGATCGTCGCAGGTGAGGACGCGGCGCTGGAGCAGCTGCAGGCCTGGCTGCATCACGGCCCGCCGGCGGCGCGGGTCGACACGGTCGAGCGGCACCCATCCCCCGACACGGTCGAAGACGGATTCACCATCGGCTGAGCGTGCCGCGGAGGCGCTGCGGCCGCATGCCGCTGGTGTGGCGACCTGCCTCAGAACCGGCGGACGCGCGCGATGACGGGCGCCGCTGCGCCGCTCAGTCGTCGACCGGCGGCGAGAACGACGCGATCGGCGTCAGCACGCCGTAGCGCTCGCGATGCAGGCGTCCGCGCAGCGGCGGCAGCTCCAGGTTCGAGATCGCCTCGGGCCGGGCCGGCAGGCGGTCGAGCAGGTCGCGGATCAGGGTCAGCCGGCCGCGGCGCTGGTCGTTGAAGTCCACCAGCGTCCACGGCGCGTGCGCACTGTGGGTGGCGGCCAGCATCTCCTCGCGGGCGCGGGTGTAGGCCTGGTACTGGTGGCGGGCCTGCAGGTCCACCGGCGACAGCTTCCAGCCCTTCAGCGGATCCTCGCGGCGCTCGGCGAAGCGGCGCTCCTGCTCGGCCTGGTCCACGCCCAGCCAGTACTTGAACAGCAGGATGCCGTCGTCGACCAGCTGCTGCTCGAACACCGGCGCCTGCACCAGGAAGCGCGCGTGTTCGGCGTCGCTGCAGTAGCCCATCACCCGCTCGACGCCGGCGCGGTTGTACCAGCTGCGGTCGAACAGGGTCATCTCGCCGGCGGCCGGCAGGTGGCCGACGTAGCGCTGGAAATACCACTGCGTGGATTCGCGCTCGGTCGGCCGGGGCAGCGCGGCGATCCGGCACTGGCGCGGATTGAGGTGCTTGGCGATCGCCTGGATCGCGCCGCCCTTGCCGGCGGTGTCGCGGCCTTCGAACAGCACCACCAGGCGCTGGCCGCTGTGCTGCAGCCAGGCGGCCATGTGCGCCAGCTCCAGCTGCATCGGTTCCAGCAACGCGTGGTAGTGGCGCTTCTTCAGCGGCTTGTCGCTGTCCTTGCCCATGCCGGTCAGGCCTCGCGCAGCCGTGGACGGATCGTGGCGAGGTTGCAGGGCTTGGTGCGCGCGTCGAGCTGGTGGACGATGATCTTTTCCCACGCGGTGCGGCAGGCCGAGGTCGAGCCGGGCAGGGCGAACACGAAGGTCGCGTTGGCCAGGCCGGAGAAGGCGCGCGACTGCAGCGAGGACGTGCCGATCTCCTCCACGCTGACCGCGCGGAACAGTTCGCCGAAGCCGGGCATTTCCTTGTCCAGCAGCGGCAGCAGCGCCTCGGGCGTGGAGTCGCGGCCGGTGAAGCCGGTGCCGCCGGTGACCAGGATGCCGTCCACGCCCGGGTCGGCGATCCAGGCCGAGACCAGCGCGCGCATGCGGTAGCGGTCGTCCGGCAGCAGCGCGCGTTCGCGGACGCGGTGGCCGGCGCCGGTGAGCGCGCCGACCAGATAGTCGCCGGAAGTGTCGGTGTCGAGGCTGCGGCTGTCCGAGACGGTCAGCACGCAGATGTCCAGGGGGATGAAATCGCGTTCGGCAGTCATGCGCCGAGGGTAGCACCGGGCGTGTCCTGCGCAGCTGGACACTTCGTCCCGGACTCAGGGCGTCAGGCGCTCGACCAGCCGTCGCCACGCCTCGCGCGGTCGCCGCAGCAGCGGCAGTCCGGCGATGAAGACCGACAGCGCCATGCCCGGGAACATGCCGGCGACGTACATCCACACATCGGCCGGCCAGACACGGTAGGGACTGACCCGGTAGACGGATGGATCGTGCGCCATGCCGGGAACGCCGGCCAGGCCGGCGAGCCATGCGGCGACCGACGCCCCGCCGCCGATGGCGACCAGGCCGAGCGCGATGAGCTCGACGACCGCGAACATCCCGCCGATGCAACCCTGCGGCAGCCAGCGGAGCGACCAGCGCATCCACAGCAGGAACGGCGGATAGACGGCCCAGAAGATCGGTGGCGCGCACAGTCCGCCGACCAGCCCGCGCAGGAATTCGCCGACGACCGGCCCGATCATCGGTCCGCGCCGATCATGGCTCCGCGCGGTGGCGTCACTGCGCCGACAGCCGTGCCAGCTCGTCGACCTGGTGCTCGTGCATCAGCCGGTCGACCAGCGGCGCCAGCTCGCCTTCCAGCACGTTGGGCAGGTCGTACAGGGTCAGGCCCTCGACGCGGTGGTCGGTGATCCGGCCCTGCGGGAAGTTGTAGGTGCGGATGCGCTGGCTGCGGTCGCCGCTGCCGACCTGCAGCTTGCGGGTCTGCGCCTCGGCCGCGGCCTGGCGGCTGCGCTCGGCATCGAGCAGCTGCGCCTTCAGCCGCTTCATCGCCTTGTCGCGGTTGGCGTGCTGGCTGCGCTCGGTCTGGCATTCGACCACCACGCCGGTCGGCAGGTGGGTGATGCGGATCGCCGAGTCGGTCTTGTTGACGTGCTGGCCGCCGGCGCCGGAGGAACGGAAGGTGTCGACCTTCAGGTCGGCCGGGTTCAGCGCGACCTCCTCGACCTCGTCGGCCTCGGGAATGATCGCCACGGTCGCCGCCGAGGTGTGGATGCGGCCCTGCGATTCGGTCGCCGGCACGCGCTGCACGCGGTGGGTGCCGGACTCGAACTTCAGCCGCGAGTACGCACCGCGGCCGACGATGCGGGCGACGATCTCCTTGTGCCCGCCGTGCTCGCCGGGGTTGTCCGACTCGACCTCGACCTTCCAGCCCTGGCGTTCGGCATAACGCGCGTACATGCGGAACAGGTCGCCGGCGAACAGCGCCGCCTCGTCGCCGCCGGTGCCGGCACGCACCTCGAGAAACAGGTTGCCGTCGTCGCGCGGATCCTTCGGGACCAGCAGCAGCAGGAGTGCGTCGTTCAGTTCGGCCAGCCGCGCCTGGGCGCTGGCGATCTCCTCGTCGGCCAGCTCGCGCAGCTCGGGATCGGCGCGCATCGCCTCGGCCGCGGCCAGATCGGCCCTGGCGCGGGCCTCGTCGCCCAGCGCCACCGACACCGGTTCGAGCTGGGCGAACTCGCGCGACAGGTCGCGGAAGCGGGCATTGTCGGACAGCACGCCGGGGTCGGCGAGCAGGCGTTCGAGTTCTTCGCGGCGCTCGGCCAGCGCTTCGAGCTTACGGCGCAGGCTTGGGGTCATCGGGCTGCCGGGTGTGGTGGTAGGGCGCCTTGTCCGGGAACAGCCGGTCGGCGGCGCGCGCCAGCTCGACATCGCCCGTGAGCGCGGCCTCGCGCAGGGCGGCCGTCGGCGGGTGCAGCAGGCGGTTGGTCAGGGTGTTGGCGAGGAACTGCAGGACCTCGTCCGGATCACGGCCGCCGGCCAGCTGCTGGCGGGCGCGGGCCAGGACCTCGTCGCGGGTGCCGTCGCCGAGCGCGCGCAGGCGCTTGAGCGAATCCTGGCGGCCGGCGGCCTGCAGGGTCTCCATGTAGCGGGCGACCTGCAGGTCGATGATCGCCTCGGCCGCTTCGGCCGCCTCATGGCGGCTGCGGCGGTTGTCCTCGACCGCGCGCTCGAGGTCGTCGACGGTGTACAGGTAGGCGTCGGCCAGGTCGGCGATGCCGGCTTCGATGTCGCGCGGCACGGCCAGGTCGAACAGCAGGACGGGCTTGCGCCGGCGCGCGGCCAGCGCGGCCTCGACCTGGACCCGGCGCAGCACCGGCTCGCGCGCGGCGGTGGCCGAGAACACCACGTCGGCCTCGGCCAAATGCCGGTCCAGCTCGGTCAGCGGCAGCGCGTAGCCGCCATGGCGCGCGGCCAGTTCCTGGGCGTGGGCGAGGGTGCGGTTGGCGACCAGCAGCCGGCGCACGCCGCCCTTCACCAGATGCCGTGCGGCCAGTTCGATGGTCTCGCCGGCGCCGATCAGCAGCACGGTGGACTCGGACAGGCGCGCGAACGATTCCTGCGCCAGCCGCACCGCGGTCGAGGCGACCGAGACCGGGTTCACGCCGACGCGGGTGTCGGTGCGTGCGCGCTTGGCCACGGCGAAAGTCTGCTGGAACAGCCGGTCCAGGCGCCCGCCCAGCGCGCCGTGCTCGCGCGCCAGCGCCCAGGCGTCCTTCACCTGGCCCAGGATCTGCGGTTCGCCCAGCACCATCGAGTCCAGCCCGGTGGCGACCCGGAACAGGTGCCGGACCGCCTCGGCATCGCTGTGCCGGTAGGTGTAGGCGTGCAGGCCGCTGGCGTGGCCGTCCAGCCAGTCCACCAGGGTGGTGTCGCTGGAGGACACCGCGTAGATCTCGGTGCGGTTGCAGGTCGACAGCAGCGCGGCCTCGGACACCTCCGGCAGCGCCCGCAGCGAGGCCAGTGCGCCGGCCAGCGCGTCACCGGCAAAACTTGCCCGTTCGCGCAGGTCGACCGGCGCGGTCTGGTGGTTGAGTCCGAGAAGCCACAACGTCATCTGTTCAGGTGCTTGCGTTAATCTGCTGGCCGTCTTTGGGCCGCCATTTTACGGCCCGGTGGGTGCCAATGCCTGTATCAAATCGTCCCGCTGTCGCAGACCCGTGCCGCGGGCCCCGTCCGGTCGGGTCCGGTGGCCGCGTCGCACTGCTCGCTTCGGCCCTGCTCGCGGCCGCGCTGCTGCTGCCCGGTCCGGCGATGGCGAGCCCGCGCGACGACGTGATGACCCCGTTGCTGGCCGGCGAGTTCGCGCTGCAGGCCGGGCAGCTGCCCGATGCCGCGCGCTGGTACCTGGAGGCCGCCCGGGGTGCGGAGGCCGACGAGGCGCTGGCCGACCGCGCCACCCGCATCGCGATGCTCGCCAACGACGACAAGGCCGC
>Ga0075364_10000626_pt1 | contig 18199 bp, 17 predicted proteins | sample EndMetdeltDD1764_FD_71517 | JGI IMG/M metagenome (GOLD analysis project Ga0075364, IMG submission 71517) | Populus endosphere microbial communities from Tennessee, USA - Endosphere MetaG P. deltoides DD176-4 | ecosystem: Host-associated > Plants > Roots > Endosphere | place: USA: Tennessee...
TGTCGGTGCCGATCCTTGGCGAAAAGGTCGGCTGGCGGCGCTGGTCGGCTATCGGTGTCGGCTTTATCGGCATCCTGATCATCATCAATCCGCTGCATGCCAGTTTCGACGTCAAGATCGTCATCCCGATGATCAGCACCACGATGTTTGCGCTCTATTCGGTTTTGACGCGCCTCGGCAGCCGTAGCGACACACCGGAAACGGCCTTTTTCTACACCGGTATCGCCGGTGCCGTGGCGATCACCGTCATCGGCCCGTTCTACTGGACCGAGATCACGCTCGGTGACTGTTTCTGGATGATCGTACTTTGCATCACCGGCATGAGCGGGCACTATCTGCTGATCCGCGCCTATACGCTGCTGGATGCGGTGGCCGTGCAGCCGATCTTTTATGTCCAGACCGTGCTTGTCTGCATAATCGGCGTCTTCATCTTCAATGAGGTGATGACGCTCAACATGGTCGTCGGCAGCCTGATCGTTATCGGCGCCGGTGGTTTCACCCTCTGGCGTGAAAGCCGGCTTGGCAAGAAGCTCGCGAAAGTCGATCCGCCGGCATCGATCTGACCTTCCTGACAGATAATAAAAACCAACTGTTAACCACAATTCATAACCATTATTACTGTTTAGTTACACGTAAAAAATTGAATTAACCATAATTTCTACTTATGCACTTAAGCCCGCATTAAGGTTAGCACCACATAAATCATACCGTCGGAAGCGTCTCTGCCGGTAACCATGTTTCGGTTGGCGGCTTTGCTTACCGGCGTGATTATCAGTTTCGTGTAGAGCGTAGTATGTCGAGTATAATCACCAATTCGGCCGCAACAGCGGCCCTTAGCACTTTGCGTTCCATCAACAGCGATCTGGGGCGAACGCAGGAACGCGTAACAACTGGTTACCGCGTGGGATCTGCATCAGACGATGCCGCATACTGGTCGATTGCACGTACGATGAAATCCGACGACAAGGCTATGTCCGCCGTGCAGGACGCACTCGGTCTTGGCGCAGCGACTGTCGATATCGCATATAACGGTCTCGCCGCCTCTATCGACGTGGTGGACGACATCAAGGCCAAGCTCGTGGCCGCCAGCGAGCCCGGCGTCGATAAAAGCAAGGTGAACAAGGAACTAACCCAACTGAAGGATCAGTTGCAGGCAATCGCCAAATCCTCGACATTCAATAACGTCAATTGGCTCAATATCACCGACGCAACCGATTCCAGCGTGCAGGTTGTCGGCTCCTTCGTGCGAGACGCTGCCCGCAACGTCTCCATGCAGACTATCGACTTCGACATCTACGCCAACGCGGGCAGCGGCAATATGCTGGCGCTGATCGATGACCGCAATTCCGCGACCGGTGGAGAAGCAGGCATTTTGACCAGCACGTATTTCGCCACTGAAGCAGGCGCGGCCAGCAACTGGGTCCTGCATGTGAACCAGAGCAACTCGGCGACCGCCACCGAGATAGAGCTCTCTGATGCTACCACCAGTGACGATCTCGAGGACATGGTCTCCGTCGTCGACAAGATGCTGCTGCAACTGACCAATGCCGGTGCGGATTACGGTGCTCTCAAGATGCGCGTCGATTTGCAGACCGAATTTGTTTCGGACCTGCGCGATTGGGCAAGCCAGGGCATCAGCAAATTAATCGATGCCAGCATGGATGAAGAAGCAACGCGCCTCAAGGCTTTGCAGACACAGCAACAGCTAACGACGCAGGCATTGTCGATCGCCAATTCGGGACCGAGCGCCCTGCTGCAGCTTTTCCAGTAAGCCGGTCAGAAACAATCGTAACGCATCATCAAAAGCGGTGATGCGTTACCTCAGTAAAACTTGCTTTTGCAAAGCCTCGCGCGGGTTTATTGTCGCCTCCTCATCTGGAGGACCATCCATGGCGCCTGTCGCCCGCCCGCACCTGCCCCTTCTCATCATCGCCGCCGGCTCCCTGATTGCCGTTTTGACCTTTGGCCCGCGCTCGGCCATGGGCTTTTTCCAGCTGCCCATGCTCACCGATACCGGCTGGGACCGCACCACGTTCGGTCTTGCCATGGCATTGCAGAACCTTGCCTGGGGACTCAGCCAGCCGTTTTTCGGCGCTGCCGCCGATAAATACGGCACCGGCCGCGTGCTCATTCTTTCCGGCCTGCTTTATGCCGCCGGCCTGCTGATCATGTCGCATGCCGCCTCTCCGATGTGGCTGCATATCGGCGGCGGCGTGCTGGTGGGCTTAGGCGTCGGCGCCGGCTCGTTCGGCACCATCCTCTCGGCCTTTGCCCGCAACGTCACGCCACAGCAACGGTCCATGGCATTCGGCATCGGCACTGCCGCCGGTTCTGCCGGCATGTTCCTGTTTGCGCCGCTCAGCCAGGCGCTGATCACCAATTACGGATGGTCGGATAGTCTCGTCATCATGGGCGCATTGATGCTGCTGGTGCCGCTTCTCGCCTATCCGCTGCGTGGCAACTCCTCCTCCGGCACGCAGTCGCAGGCGCAGTTCCAGCAGAGTGCAGGTGAAGCACTGCGCGAAGCCTTCGGCCATAAAAGCTACCTGCTTCTCACCAGTGGCTTTTTCGTCTGTGGTTTTCAGGTGGCTTTCATCACCGCGCATTTCCCCGCCTATCTCGGCGATATCGGCATCGATGCAAAATATGCGGTCATCGCCATGGCGCTGATCGGTTTCTTCAACGTGCTCGGCTCGCTGGCGGCCGGTGTCATCGGCCAGCGTTATTCAAAGCCCTATTTCCTCGCCTACATCTATATCGGCCGCTCGATTGCCGTGACGGCGTTTCTGCTCCTGCCGCAGTCACCGACCTCGGTCATCATCTTCGCCATCGTCATGGGGCTTCTGTGGCTCTCCACCGTGCCGCCGACAAACGGTCTCGTCGCCATCATGTTCGGCACGCGCCATCTCGGCATGCTGGGCGGCATCGTCTTCCTGTCGCACCAGGTCGGTTCGTTCCTCGGCGTGTGGATGGGCGGCGCGTTGTATGACCGTTTCGGTTCCTACGATATCGTCTGGTGGCTGGGTGTGATCATGGGCCTATTTGCCGCCGTGGTGCATTGGCCGATCCGCGAAAAGCCGGTGGATCGCCCCACCGTCGCCGCTCAACCGGCCTGACGCTCGCCGCCGTCGCGCGCTTTCGCAATCGCCTTCAACGCCGCCTGCACGAAACCGTCGCGGGCGGCGTTTTCGCTCATACCTCTCGGCTCATAGACATGCCGGTGCAAAAAGAAGCCGGTCAGGCGAAAGGCCTCGGCCATGCTGTCGCGGTCGGCAGATTTTTGTACGCCCTGCCCGAGAAAACCCGGCAGCGCCAGCATGCGCTCGGCATAAGGCGCACCGGCATCGCGGCAGACGGCGCGGCCACTTTTCGGCGACACATAGACGAGTTCGTCACGGCGGCCTGTGGCGGCACATTCGGAGAGATCGAGCCCGTAACCGAGATCGTTCAGCACGGCCATCTCGAAACGCACGAACAGCTCACCGGCATCGACCGGATCGTCCATATGTTCGAGGATGACGTCGAGCGCATCGTAGAGATGCGGGTGCGGATCGCGCTCGGGCAAAAGCCGCAACAAGGCCCCCATGGCCTGCACGCCGTAAACCGCAGTCGCCGTTTCCATCAGGCGCGCGGCACGCAGATGCACCGGCTCCAGCTTGAACTCGCCGAGATGTTCATCGAGACGCGCGCGCCAGACCGCCTCGACACGATTGCCCGGCTGCAGCACCGGCTGCATACTGCGGGAACGACCACCACGCACCATGCCGAGATGGCGACCACGCTCGCGCGTCATCACCTCGACGAGAACACTGCTCTCGCCGTGCCGCCGCACACCCAGGATGATCGCTTCGCTCTGCCACTGCATGAGATTGGTGTTTCGGTCCTTTAGAAGCCTAATCCATTTTAGGCCATAACCGCCTCGGAAAGAACTGTTTTCGGGCGATCAGTGTGACGCATCTGCCTCGGATAAAATGTTGCGTGCGTCTCACGGAACCAATTGCCCCGCTTGCGTGTTCCAGCCCCAACAGAATTCCCAATTAGAATTTCAGGGGAGATTTCATGAAATACGCTCTCGCCGCCGCCCTCATGCTGGTTCCGTCGCTGACGCTGGTGTCCACACCGGCCGCCGCGCAATCGAAAGAGCTGGAAAACGCCTGCGTCAACGTCGCCAAGAATTTTCTGATGACACCGGTTCTGGCGACCGGCACGGTGCAGTCCTTCCCGGAACTCGACCCACCCGGCGCACGCCTCACCTATTCCACCCGCGACAACCCCAAGCCTAACGATTTCACCAATACGATCGACTGCCAGTTCGACAAGGCAACGGCACCGTTCGGCCTCACCAAATTCTGTATCTCGACAACCTGCTATTCGGCAGACGAGCAGGACCCGGACAACCGTCGCCGGTATATGGAAATCAAGGCGCTGATGGACCGGAAGAAGTAAGCTTACGGCACTTATGAAAAAGGCGGGCCATGGCCCGCCTGAATTCGCTTTACCCCTTGGGGAATTCCAGCCCCATCTCGCGGAAGCGTTCCGGGTCATCGCCCCAGTTCTCGCGCACCTTCACGAACAGGAAGAGATGCACGGTCTGTTCGAGGATTTCCGACAGTTCCTTGCGGGACGCGGTGGAAATCGACTTGATGGCCTCGCCGTTCTTGCCGAGAGCGATCTTCTTCTGGCTTTCACGCTCCACATAGATGACCTGTTCGATGCGAACCGAACCGTCCTTCTTTTCTTCCCACTTTTCCGTCTCAACGTGAGAAGCGTAGGGCAGTTCCTGATGCAGGCGCAGGAACAGTTTTTCGCGGGTGATTTCGGCAGCCAGCTGGCGCATCGGCAGGTCGGAAATCTGGTCCTCCGGGTAATACCACGGACCTTCCGGCAGTCGTTTTGCCAGGAAGTTCATAAGGTGATTACAGCCGGAACCACCGGTCGCCGAAACCATGAAGGTCTGTTCGAAATCGACCATTTCGTTGGCCTTGGCGGCCAGCGCCAGCAGCGCTTCGTGCGGCACACGGTCAATCTTGTTCAGCACCAGAATCTTTGGCTGCTGCACATCCTTCAGGCTTTCGAGGATCGCTTCCGCATCGCCACGGATGCCGCGCTCGCTGTCGATCAGCAGAAGGATCAGATCCGCATCCTTGGCGCCGCCCCAGGCAGACGTCACCATGGCGCGGTCAAGCCGGCGGCGCGGCTTGAAGATGCCGGGCGTGTCCATGAAGACGATCTGGGCGTTGTCGTGGATGGCGATGCCGCGCACGATGGCGCGCGTCGTCTGCACCTTGTGACTGACGATCGAAACCTTTGCGCCGACCAGACGGTTGAGCAGCGTCGACTTGCCGGCATTTGTGGCACCGATCAGCGCCACGAAACCGGAATGGGTCGGGCCTGACGGCACGGCTTCAGCCTGCGCTTCGTTGGCTTCAACACCGTTTGAATGCGCGTCATCCGCCGGCTCATGGCCGTTATTGTTGTCTTCGTGTTCGGTCATCGGTCCTCAGCCTTCGGCAGGGTTCTTCTGCCAGACGCCTTCGCGTTCGAGCATTTTGGTGGCAGCCACCTGTTCGGCAGCGCGTTTGGAACGGTCTACGCCTGTTTCGGGCGCAACGCCATTCACTTCAACCGTTACGGTAAAGCGCGGGTCGTGATCCGGCCCGGAACGGTCATCGATACGATAGGAAGGCGTCAGTGCGAATTTCGCATGCGCCCATTCCTGCAATTCGGTCTTGGCATCGCGGCGGGCGGCATCGACGCGGCTGGCGCGTTCGCCCCAATGACGCTCGATGAAACTGCGTGCCGCCTCCAGCCCGCCATCGAGATAAAGTGCTGCGATCAGGCTTTCTACGACATCGGCGCGTACATTGAGCATGCGCTTGCCGGTCAGCTTTTTCACGTCGGCACCGGTGCGCACGAAGCGATGCAATTCGAGTTCGTCGGCAACCGTCGCACAACTATCGGCACTGACCAGCTGGTTCAGGCGCACCGAAAGCTCGCCTTCGGTGGCGGTCTTGAAGGTGCGGAACAGAAGTTCAGCCACGCACAGGCCCAACACGCGGTCGCCCAGGAATTCAAGACGCTCGTAATTGGCCGTCTTGGCAGTGCCGGTGCTGGCATGGGTCAAAGCCCGATCCAGCCACTGCTTCTCCTTGAAGACATGCCCAACGATGCCTTCCAGCTTCGTGCGTTCGTCCCCCGAAAGCGTTGCCGGCTTCATCAGTTAACGACCTTGAACAGACGGTCCCAACGCATGTTGGACGGCCATTTCCAGATTTCGCGGAAGGATGTGTCGTTGCCGAGCGAGAAGAAGATCACACTGGCGCGGCCGACCAGATTTTCAGCCGGCACGTAACCGACGTCGAAACGGCTGTCGAGCGAGTTGTCGCGGTTGTCGCCCATGAAGAAATAATGGCCTTCCGGCACCACGAATTCACGGGTGTTGTCACCACGCGAAACCGGCGACTGGTCGAGCGTATCGAAGGTCACCCCGTTATCGAAGGTTTCGCGGAAGACCGGAACGTCGGAACCCGGATCGAGACGGTAATCGGAGGTAAACGTGCCGTCGGCAACCTTCGGCACCGGCTGGCCATTGAGCAGCAATACGCCGTTGGTCACCTGCACGCGGTCACCCGGCAGGCCGACAAGGCGCTTGATATAATCGATCTCGGGCTGCTGCGGCAGGCGGAAGACGATGACATCGCCACGCTTCGGCTCGTTGAACTCGAGGATACGGCCATCGAACAGGTCAGGCGAAAACGGCAGCGAATATTTCGAATAGCCGTAAGCGAACTTGTTGACGAAGATATAGTCACCCACCAGCAATGTCGGCATCATCGAGCCGGACGGGATGGTGAAAGGCTGAAACAGGACGGTCCGGATGACCATGGCGAGCAACAGGGCCTGAATAATGACCTTGATGTTTTCCCAAAGAGCATTCTGCGGCTTTGCTTCGGCGGTTTTCGACACTGAGGACGTCTTTCTTTTATGGCTTTCCGGCGCGCCCGTTAGGCGTAGCCGCTTTCTCTAAACCCTTCGCCAATCTGCGGCAATGGCTCAAATCGTGTTCAATCGGCTGACGGCAAGGCCTCGATGATCACGAAGGCCTGAGCGTAGGGATATTCATCGGTAATGGTGAGGTGGATGACGGGTGCGTGACCGGCCGGTATCATCGTCGCCAGCCGTTCGGCGGCGCCATTGGTCAGCTTCATGGTCGGCTTGCCGCCGGGAAGATTGACGACACCCATGTCGCGCCAGAACACGCCATGCGCAAGGCCGGTGCCAAGCGCCTTGGAACAGGCTTCCTTGGCGGCAAAACGCTTGGCATAGGAGGCGGCACGGTTCTTGCGGCCGTCCGACTTGGCCTGCTCGATCTCGGTAAAACAGCGATGCGTGAACCGCTCACCAAAACGCTCGATGGATTTTTCCACACGCCTGATGTCGATGAGGTCGCTGCCCATGCCGATGATCATGCCGTTCGTCTCCTGTCAGATATCTGCCTTGGCGGCAGCGTGCAGCCTTGCCGCCATGCGTTCGTGCCTGCGGGCGCGAAAACCTTTCACACCCATATAGGTCGCAGCATAAACGACAAGCCCGCTAAAAAAGGCCGGCGGAAGGCAGCCGATCAGCATCGGCTTCAAAACCGGTTCCCACAGCTCGGAAAAATGCAGGGTGCGGACAAGTTCGGCGAGATCCAGCTGACTGCCGGCCACATGCCCTGCGGCCCCGGCGCCGGGATGCCCGAGCATAAAATGCCCGATTTCCCAGCTGGCCGACCAGATGATTGGAAATGTCAGGGGATTGGCGACAAGCGTGCCAAGTGCCGCGGCAACCAAACTGCCGCGCAGCAGAAAAGCCAGCACGATACCGAGGACAATATGAAAACCGAGAAACGGCGTCCAACCGGCAATCACACCGGCGGATATTCCAGCCGCAACAGCATGCGGTGAAGCGCTGATACGCGCCGCGCGCAAACCGTAATAACGGAAGTTTCTGGTTATCCCCTTACGGGGCCAGAACGAGTTGCGGATTTTTTCGCCCCATCCGGCAGGGCTTCGGCGACGAAAGGGCATGAACAGCATCTAGGACGATAGCTGACAAAAGCCAAGAGCGGCGCGGTGACGCGCCGCCACATACATATGGATCAGAGACCCTTGCGGAACATGCCGCGGTCGATCTGGCGCATGCGGTATTCCAGCTCGATGGCATCCGAAGATTCGTTGAGGTATGCCATTTCACGATCCTGTACCGACGGAGCGCGAAGGGCGCGGGCAAACTGGCGAAGCGGCTTGAACATCTGTTTCTTCCTTCTTTAGATGTTCATTAGATACGGTTTTTCAATCGATTTTACCAACGCTAAGGCGCTGCGTCAGCCATGCGCTTAATGCATGGCGACTTAACCGGACCTTTCCGACTGCGCATGAAATGGGCAAAAAGCGAGCATATAGACAAATGCTCGCCCGCTAGCGGCTATCAATCGTAAATACGCCGCACGCTCGACACGCAGTCGAGCTCCTTCACCTGCGTCAGCAACTGGTTGAGCTGGCGCACATCCCAGACCTCTACCTCCATCTCGATCTCAGAGAAGTCGGCGGCGCGGCTGTTGCCCATCTTGAGGGTGCGGATGTTGATATCGAGATTGGCCACCGCCTGCGCAACGGTTGCCAGCGTTCCCGGCTCGTTGATGGTGTTGAAGAACACGCGGGCGAGGAAACGCGACTTGTTGGCCTCGTCGATATCCCAGCGCACATCGATCCAGCTTTCCGGGTGATCATCGAACCGCTGCAGGGCAGATGCCTGGATCGGATAAATGGTGATCCCCTTGCCCTTTTCCATGATGCCGACGATACGATCGCCCGGCACGGCACCCGAAGGCGCAAACTGCACCGGCAGATTGCCGGACAGGCCACGGATCGGCAGCGGGTCGGGTCCGGTACCATCCTGCACGCTGGCAGCCGCCGCCTGTTCGGCGGTGCGCGGCACGCCGGGCAGCTTAAACATCATGCCCTGTGCGCTCTGCATGTTAAACCAGCCCTGATCGGGCGACGGTTTTACCGTGGTCCGCTCGTCCTTGTAATCGGGGAAAACGGCGCGCAGCACGTCGAGCGACGACAGCTCGCCACGACCGACGGACGCAACCGCATCCTCGACATCCTTATGACCGAGACGGAACAGCGCAGGCTTCAGCGCATCCTTGGAAAACGCCTTGCCGGCGCGCTCGAATGTGCGTTCCAGAATGCGATGGCCGAGGCCGGAATATTGCTTGCGGATTGCCATGCGGGTGGCGCGGCGAATGGCGGCGCGCGCCTTGCCGGTCACGACGATTTCTTCCCAGGCAGCCGGCGGCACCTGCACGCCGGAGCGAATAACCTCAACCTCGTCACCGTTGGAAAGACGGGTGACGAGCGGCATGATGCGGCCGTTGATCTTGGCGCCGACCGTGGTGTCGCCGATATCGGTATGCACCGCATAGGCAAAATCAATCGGTGTGGCACCGCGCGGCAGCGCGATCAGCTTGCCCTTCGGCGTGAAGCAGAACACCTGATCCTGAAACAGTTCGAGCTTGGTGTGCTCAAGGAATTCTTCCGGGTTGTCGCCTTCGGCCAGCTGCTCGATGGTGCGGCGCAGCCAGGAATAGGCATTGCTTTCCTTCGACAGCAACTCGCCTTCGCTGCTGACGCCATCCTTGTAGAGCGCATGCGCGGCGATACCGAATTCGGCGATCTCGTGCATGCGCCGCGTGCGGATCTGCAGTTCGATACGCTGGCGCGACGGGCCAACGATGGTGGTGTGCAGCGAGCGGTAATCGTTCTGCTTCGGCGTCGAGATATAATCCTTGAACCGGCCGGGCACGACGCGCCAGCGGGTGTGGACGATACCGAGAGCGCGATAACAATCCGGCAGTTCGGAGACGAACACGCGGAAACCATAAACGTCGGACAGCTGCTCGAAGGACAGCGATTTCGACTGCATCTTGCGGAAGACGGAATAAGGCTTTTTCTGCCGTCCCTTGACCGTCGCGTCGGTCAGACCTTGCGCGACCAGAAGCTCGCGCAACTCATCCTCGATCTTGGAAACAATGTCCTCATTGCGGCCGGAAAGCTCCGCCAGCCGCTTGGTGACCGTCTCATAGGCTTCCGGGTTGATATGGCGGAAGGACAGATCCTCCAGCTCTTCGCGCATGTCCTGCATACCCATGCGGCCGGCAAGCGGCGCATAGATATCCATCGTTTCTTCGGAAATGCGGGCGCGCTTGTCGGCGGCCATATGGTCGAGCGTGCGCATATTGTGCAGGCGGTCGGCCAGCTTGACGAGAAGAACACGCACGTCATCGGAAATGGCGAGGAGAAGCTTGCGCAGGTTTTCCGCCTGCTTGGCTTTCTTGGTCACGAGATCGAGACGCTTGAGCTTGGTCAGGCCTTCGACGAGACGGCCGATATCCTCGCCGAACAGTTCATCGATCTCGGCGCGCGTGGCCGTCGTGTCCTCGATCGTGTCGTGCAGCAGTGCGACCGCAATGGTCGACTCGTCGAGATGCATATCGGTGAGAATGGCGGCAACTTCCAGCGGATGCGATATATAAGGGTCGCCGCTGGCGCGCTTCTGCAAGCCATGCTTCTGCATGGCATAAACATAGGCCTTGTTGAGAAGAGCTTCATTCGCATCGGGCTTATATCGCTGGACCCGCTCGACGAGCTCGTATTGCCGCATCATTCTGGAACTGGCCCTCGATATGCCCCTTGGAACGGAAGGGGGAAAACGAAAAATGGCGCGCCAATCCCAAGACCGGCGCAGCCATCACAGAGAAGATATTCAGATTGAGGCAAGAGAATGAAAACTCTCTGCCCGCGATCCGATCAATCTTAGTAGTCGTCGCTCTTTTCCGGCGGAACCAGGCCTTCGATGCCGGCCAGCAGGTCTTCTTCCGACATCTGGCCGAAGTTGACGGTTTCCGGTGCGTCTTCTTCCTCGGTGCCGTCGGTGAGCGCGCCGGCCGAAACGAAGGTCGACGGATCGGGCTCCGGCTCGTCCACTTCCACATGCTTCTGCAGCGAGTGGATCAGGTCTTCCTTCAGGTCGTCGGGCGACAGGGTTTCGTCGGCGATTTCGCGCAGAGCAACGACCGGGTTCTTGTCGTTGTCGCGATCGATGGTGATCGATGCACCCTGCGAAATCTGGCGTGCACGATGGCTGGCGAGCAGGACGAGCTCGAAGCGGTTGTCAACTTTGTCGATGCAATCTTCTACGGTGACGCGGGCCATTGCCTGTCCTTCTTGATTGGGTATTTCGTGGATTGACACGCCCGATACAGGGATTGCCGGTAAAATTCAAGTTTTTGTTGACACCGCTCATACCACTGGACGGTGGAACTCACGACAATTATCTCGTGACCATAAAAGGTGCTTGGATTCCGGGCGATCTCAGCATAAATGACTTTTATATCAAAATAACGTAATGTAACGGTTATTCTTGGCGATCCAGCTACAAAATGCATCGCCCTGCTTTTTGGTTGGCACCGCTACGTATTTTTAAGGGAGTGGAGGATTAATGTTCGACCCTAGGGAGAAGATTGCGCTCTTTATAGACGGTGCAAATCTTTACGCGGCTTCCAAAAGCCTCGGCTTCGATATTGACTATCGTAAGTTGCTCAAGGCTTTTCAGAAGCGCGGCTATCTCCTGCGCGCCTATTATTACACAGCTCTGATAGAAGATCAGGAATACTCGTCCATCCGCCCGTTGATCGATTGGCTCGACTACAACGGATATAAAGTCGTCACCAAACCGGCCAAGGAATTCACGGATTCCATGGGCCGACGCAAGGTGAAGGGCAATATGGACATAGAGCTGGCAATTGACGCCATGGAGCAATCGGAGACGGTGGACCATCTGGTTCTGTTCTCCGGAGACGGCGATTTCACCACGCTGGTTGAAGCCCTTCAGCGCAAGGGCCGCAAGGTTTCCGTCGTGTCCACGATGGCAACCCAGCCGCCGATGATCGCCGACGACCTGCGCCGCCAGGCCGACCACTTCATCGACCTCTCGTCGCTGAGAGCCGAAATCGGACGCGACCCGTCCGAACGGCCGCAGCGTCCGGTCGAACCGGTGGAACCTGCCGACGTTTGATCGGTCTCGCATGAACGAAAAATAGGCGCCCGTTTTTCGGCGGCGCCTATTTTTGTTTTGGGCTAAAAAGTGACATGCTTTTCGAACGCCCCAACGACGACATTCTTTACGACGCCCTGATCGCGCGCGACGCCGCCTATGAAGGTTTTGCCTGGGCAGCGGTGAAGACGACCGGCATCTTCTGCCGCCTCACCTGTCCCGCCCGCAAACCGAAGCGCGAGAACACCACATTTTACGGCACCATCGCCGAATGTATGGAGGCGGGTTTTCGCCCCTGCAGCCGCTGCCGTCCGCTGATGAAATTCGGCGAGACCGATCCCGTCGTGACGAAGCTGGTGGATGCGCTGGATGCCGATCCGTTCCGGCGCTGGAGCGAGGACGATGTGGCCGCGGCAGGCATCGACCCATCCACGGCAAGGCGCGCATTCAAGCGCCGGTTCGGGCTGAGTTTTCTCGAAATGGCGCGGCTGCGTCGCATGGGCAAGGCAGCCGATATCCTCAACGAAGGCGCCAGCGTGATCGACGCCCAGATCGATGCCGGCTTTGAGTCCGGCAGCGGCTTTCGCAGCGCCATTACCAGAATGTTCGGCGAGGCCCCGGCAAAATTGCGCGGCAAAAACCTGCTGCGCGCCGACTGGATCGAAACACCGATCGGCCCGATGATCGCCATCGCCGACAGCCATGCTCTGCACATTCTCGAATTTGCCGAACGAAAGGCGCTGCCCGCCGAGATCCGCCGGGTACAGGCCGCCACCGGCAGCGGCATCGCCATGGGACGACATGCGCCCATAGACCATATGCAAGCCGAACTCGACGCCTATTTCGCCGGTGAAGACAAAGGCTTCTCAACACGTCTGGCAGGGCACGGCACGCCGTTCCAGCGTGATGTCTGGACGGCTCTGCGACAAATCCCCGTCGGTGAAACCCGTAGCTATGGCGCGCTGGCGGCAGACATGAACGCCGCCTCTTCCACCCGCGCCGTCGCAGGTGCGAACGGCGCCAACCAGATCGCCATCGTCATCCCCTGCCACCGGGTCATCGCCTCGGACGGCAACCTCACAGGTTATGGCGGCGGCTTATGGCGCAAGCGCTGGCTATTGGAGCATGAAAGACGGATGGCAAAGAAGGCCGGGTAAAACCGGCCTCACCCCGTCTTCAGCAAACGCGTTTTCTGCCGGTTCCAGTCGCGTTCCTTCTCTGTCTCGCGCTTGTCGTGCAGCTTTTTACCCTTGGCGAGCGCCAGCTCCATTTTCGCACGGCCTTTTTCGTTGAAATAGATTTTCAACGGCACCAGCGTCATACCTTCGCGGTTGATGCCGACGCGCAGTCGGTTGATCTCGCGTTTGGACAGAAGCAGTTTGCGGCGGCGGCGCGGCTCGTGGTTGAAGCGATTGGCCTGCAGATATTCCGGCAAATGGCTGTTGATCAGCCAGATCTCCTCGCCCTCGTCCGAAGCATAGGATTCGGCGATATTGGCCTTGCCTTCGCGCAGCGATTTCACCTCGGTGCCGGTCAGCACGAGACCCACTTCATAGGTATCGATAATCTCGTAGTTGAACCGCGCCTTGCGGTTCTCCGCTACGATCTTGTTGACTGTGTGCTGGCTGCCTCTGGGTGCCATGGAAATTTTTCCGTCTCGCCTTTTTCAAATAAGTGTCCCCGGCCTTGGCGCGGACCGGGGTTCTTATTGTCTTATCTAGTGTCTCACGCCGCAAAAGTGAAGCACCGCCGCAGGCAGCGCTTCATCATCGCGTCAGTTCAGCAGGCCGGCGTGGCGCAGGGCCGCATCGATCGCGGCTTCCGTTGCCGGCTCCAGCGTCGACATCAGCGGCGAACGCACGGTGCGGTTCATGCCACGGGTGCGGTTGAGCGCATATTTGGCGCCGCACAGACCGGGCTCCATGAAGATCGCCTTGTGCAGCGGCATCAGACGGTCCTGATAGTCCAGCGCCTTGGCGAAATCGCCCGCAGCCGTTGCCGCCTGGAATTCGGCGCAGAGACGCGGCGCGACGTTTGCCGTCACCGAAATGCAGCCGACACCGCCATGGGCGTTAAAACCGAGAGCGGAGGCATCCTCACCCGAAAGCTGGATAAAATCCTTGCCGCAGGTCATGCGCTGTTCCGAAACGCGCTCGATCTTGCCGGTCGCATCCTTCACACCGACGATGTTTTTGTGCGCCTTGACCAGCGCGCCCATCGTTTCCGGGCTCATGTCGATCACCGAGCGCGGCGGAATGTTGTAGATGATGATCGGCAGTTTCGTGGCGCTGGCGACAGCGGAAAAATGCGCGAACAGGCCCTTCTGGGTGGGCTTGTTGTAATAAGGTGTAACGACGAGGATAGCGTCGGCGCCTGCCTTTTCGGCATGCATGGCAAGCTCTATCGATTCCCGCGTGTTGTTTGAACCTGCACCGGCGATCACCGGCACGCGTCCGGCCGCAGCTTCGATACAGAGTTCGACAACGCGGTTATGCTCGGCATGCGACAGCGTCGGCGATTCGCCCGTGGTGCCCACCGGCACCAGACCGGAACTTCCCTCGGTGATCTGCCATTCCACGTGGTCCGCAAAGGCCTGCTCGTCGACCGCGCCCTCCGTTGTAAACGGGGTAACAAGAGCGGGCATCGATCCCTTGAACATGCAAAAACTCTCCTCGTCGGCCCCGGGATCTTCGACAATCCACGCTTCAGCCGCAATCCATTTTTATAGGTCGAACCCTATCCGGCGGGCACCATAGATCGCTGTCGATCCGGCGACAAGCGAGCCATGACGCTTTCGTGACGATCCCGCGAGGGAAAAGCGCGTATTCGCCGAATTGCGGTAAGCAATCGTTAATCGTGCTGGTCGTTAATCTATCCTATCAGGCCGCATGAAGCGGCTGGCCGCAAGGTTTCAAGTTATCGAATTCGTGGACGGTGAATGAAAAAGAATGTTCTGATCCTGGCAGGCCTCGGCCTCGGATTGACCGCGGGTCTTTTTGACCTGCGCATGAGCATTGCCGCACCTTTGCCGGAAGGCCCTGTTCCGCTGCCCTTCGTCAAGCCGAATGCACCGGCTCCGGCAGATATCCCTTCGCCTTACATTACCGGCTCCATCCCCTCGCCCTCGTTGCCACAACGCGGTGAACGGCTTGGCGTGGTCAGCCAGCTGAAAACCGGCCTCGATGCACTTTCCGCACGCGATGCAGGCACTGCCATTGCCACCCGAAACAGCCTGCCAGCCGGCTCGCTTGACCGCCAGATTTTGACCTGGGCCATCGCCACCTCCGGCCTCAACGGCGTGCCGTCTTACGAGATCGCCGCAGCACAGCGCGAATTGCGCGGCTGGCCGGGCCTTACCCGTTTGCGCGCCAATTCCGAACGTGCGCTTTACCGCGAAAATCCGGCCCCGGCTTCCGTTCTCGCCGCTTTCGGCAACAGTTCGGCCGAAACGCCGGAAGGCGCGATGATCCTTGCCCGCGCGCTGGTCAGCTCCGGCGACATCAAGCGCGCCACCGGCGCTATCCGCTCGATCTGGATCGCAGAAGCACTGGACAAGGGCACCGAAGACCGCATCCTGAAAGAGTTCTCCGGTCTGCTCACCACTGCGGATCACAAGGCCCGTATGGATTACCTGATGTACCGAAACCGAACGGCACAGGCCGAGCGGTTCGGCGATCTCGGCAAGGCGCAATCGCTTTACAAGGCATGGGCTGCCGTTGCGACCAAGGCAAAAAATGCGCCGCAATTGCTGCAAGCGGCTTCCGCCAACTGGAGCAAGGATCCCGCCTACCTGTTCGCGACGATCGAAAACCTGCGCCATCAGGATCGTTATCGCGAAGCGGCCGCCCTGCTCGACAAGGCACCACGTGAGGCAACCCGGCTTGTCAACGGTGGTGAATGGTGGAACGAGCGTCGCATCATTGCGCGTGGTCTGGCCGATCAGGGCGATTATACGCAAGCTTACCGCGTTGCCGCGCACCATACGGCAACTGCTGCCACCGATATCGTCGATGCGGAATTCCATGCCGGCTGGTATGCGCTGCGGCAGTTGAAAAACCCGACCATCGCCGAAAAGCATTTTCGCGCCATCCTCGACACCTCGACCCGGCCGCTTTCGGCATCGCGTGCGCTCTACTGGCTTGGCCGCGCCGCAGAAGCCGGCGGTCCCGGCAAGTCGGCGGATTTCTATCGGCAGGCGGCGCAATATTCCGGCACATTCTACGGCCAGCTGGCGGCATCGAAACTCGGCACAAAGGTGCTGAACGTTTCCTATCCTTCGCCAAGCGAAACCGACCGCCGCAATTTTGAAAACCGCGAAGTGGTACGCGCCATCGACCGGCTGGATGCAGCAGGCCATGATTCGCGCGCCAATGCGCTTTACCGCGCTCTGGCCGACGAGATCACCAGCCCCGGCGAACTCGCCATCCTAACCGCCCGCGCCGAAAAGAACGGCGACCATGCGCTGTCTCTGCAGATCGGTAAATCGGCCTTTGCGCGCGGCATAGAGGTGGCAGCCCTTGCTTATCCGACGGGCGTCATCCCCTCTTCCGCCAATATCGCCGGCTCCGGCAAGGCGCTCGCCTATGCGATCGCGCGTCAGGAGAGCGCCTTCAACCCCGCCGCCATTTCGCCGGCAGATGCTCGCGGCCTATTGCAGATCCTGCCCGGCACGGCAAAAGGCGTCGCCGGCCGCCACGGCATTACCTATGCCGCTGCAAAGCTCACCACCGATGCCGGTTATAATGCCACGCTTGGCGCGCATTATCTCGGCGAGCAGATCGACAGTTTTGGCGGCTCCTACATCCTCACCTTCATCGCCTACAATGCCGGCCCGCGTCGTGTGCCGGACTGGATCGCCCGTTATGGCGATCCGCGCGGCAAATCGCTGGACGAGGTGGTGGACTGGATCGAACGTATCCCCTTCCCCGAAACCCGTAACTACGTGCAGCGGGTGATGGAGAATTATCAGGTCTACAAAACGAGACTCGGCCAGACGGCGGATATCGAAGACGATCTGCGCTTCGGCCGGCGGTAAGCCAACCCAATCCATGAACAAACTGCAGACTGAACGGCGCGGCCGATAAAACGCCATCGCATTGCGTCTGCACGCGTTCTCCATACTTTACCGCAGGGCATAAAAAACCCGGCTCGAAAGCCGGGTTTTCTCGTCACTGACAGAAGTCAGATCAGATTAGAACGAACGCTGCAGACGGAAGAAGCCGGTGACTTCTTCTTCTTCGCCGTCTACGTCGAGGTAGTTAGCGGTAATCTTGGTGGAGAGACCGTCGGTGATCTTGTAGTCAACCGTCAGGCCAGCAGTCCAAGCGTCGATACCAGCGCGCTGTTCGTAGTCGCTGAGGTACTGAGCAGCCGGGGTGATGGTCAGCTTGTCGGTAGCCTTGACAGCGTATTCAGCAGCAACAGTCCACTCAGCTTCGTTGAAGTAAGCGTTGGTGCCCGAAGACCATGCGCCAGAGAGGCCGAGCGTGCCCGGGCCGACTTCAGCAAACATGAGAGCGCGGATAGCGCCTTCTTCGTTGTCGGTGTCGTAGGAACCAACCAGCGAACCGGATACGGCGCCGAGGGTTGCCCAAACGGTACCGGTGATGCCGACGTTGTTGTCGGTTTCGCCAACTTCCTTAACGAGACCTTCCAGTTCGTCAACGGCGATAGCAGCCTTGAAGGCTTCGGTGCCGAAGGAGTACTGGATCGAGTTGAACAGGGCGTTGGTCGACAGGATGTCGGTTTCGCCGTTCAGGTCGTTATCCCATTCGCTGTAGAACTTACCGACCTTCAGGCCGCCGAGTTCGATGAATGCCTGGTTTACAGCAACAGCCGACTCGCTTGCAGAACCGTTTTCAGCATCGCCACGCAGGCCGATGAAGCCGCGCAGGGTGCCGAGTTCGGTGTCCGAACGGGTGTCAACTTCGAACTGAGCGCGGGTGAAGGAGTTCCAGTCAGAGTTGCCGGAAGCGTCACGACCGAAGCTGGTCTGGAAACGGACATAACCGCCGAACTTCAGGCAGGTTTCGGTGCCCGGGATGTAGAAGAAGCCGGTGCCGAATGCGTCGCAAACGCGAACGTATTCCATGGGCTCAGG
>Ga0075364_10000628_pt1 | contig 18192 bp, 25 predicted proteins | sample EndMetdeltDD1764_FD_71517 | JGI IMG/M metagenome (GOLD analysis project Ga0075364, IMG submission 71517) | Populus endosphere microbial communities from Tennessee, USA - Endosphere MetaG P. deltoides DD176-4 | ecosystem: Host-associated > Plants > Roots > Endosphere | place: USA: Tennessee...
TACCTCGGCATCACCATTCCCGGGTACCCCAACTTCTTCTGCATGTACGGCCCCGGCACCAACCTCGCGAGCGGCGGGAGCCTGATCTTTCATTCGGAATGCCAAATGCGCTACATCACACAGTGTTTGGAACAGATCATCGCCGGCGGACACAAGTCGATGGAACCGACCGAGGAAAGGACCGCCGACTGGCACGACCGCACTCAGGCCGAGATGCGCAAGATGGTGTGGTCACAACCCTCGATCAAGCACTCGTTCTACAAGAACAAGTTCGGCGAGGTGTACGGCCTGAGCCCGTGGCGGCTGGTCGACTACTGGACCTGGACCCGCGAACCCGAACCAGGCGACTTCGTAATCCGTTAAACCAGTTCCCAATTCATGTTCTTGGCGAACGTCTTGGCGTCGTCGGAGATCGTGCCCAGTTCGTGGCAGCGCTGAATGTACGCCTGAATCATCACGAGGAAATTCATCGGGTTGTACGCGTCCTCTTCGTAGCTCCACTTGCCGTCACCGGCGTAGTGCAGAACCGTGATGACCTCCGCCCCGTGGACGCTGCCGTCGCCGGGGTCCTTCATGGTGTTCACGTTCTTGAAAATGACCCAGCCCTTCTCGACGTCGATCGAGTACCACGGCACCGGATAGACGGGCATCTCGCTTCCGGGAAAGATGTTCATCTGCGAAACGATCCAGTCGCGAATCGCGTCGCGGCCGGTCATGTCGCCCAACGCGTGCTCGTGGTAGGTCGCATCCTCGGTGAACACGTTGGCGTAGCCGGCCCAGTCCCACGTCTTGCCGACCTCGACCACCTTCTCCTGATAGCGGGCCCACGCCTCTTCGAGTTCCTCGCGTGACCATCTATTCGTGGAAGACGCCATCGAAACTTCTCCTTCTGCTCGACTTCGTATTCCGTTAAGTCAGTTCCCAATTCATGTTCTTGGCGAACACCTTGGCATCGTCGGAGATGGTGCCAAGCTTGTGGCAGCGCTGGATGTAGTCCTGGACCATCGGCATGAAGTTCATCGGGTTGTAGGCGTCCTCTTCGTTGCTCCACTGACCGCCGCCGCCGTACCGCAGGATCGTGATACACGGCGCCTCGTGGATGCTGCCGTCGCCTGGATCCTTCATCCGGTTCATGATCTCGCTGAACACCCAGCCCTTCTCGATGTCGATCGAGTACCACGTGACCGGGTAGAACGGCATCTCGCTGCCGGGGAAGGTGTTCATCGTCGAGGCGATCCATTCGCTGATCTGCTGGCGGCCCGCCATCTTGCCGTAGAGGTGTTCGGTGTAGGTCGCGTCCTCCGTGAACAGCTCGCCATAGCGGGCCCAGTCCCACGATTTTCCGATCTCGACCACCAGGTCCTGATGACGCTGGAACGTCTCTTCGATCTCCTCGCGTGAGAACTGGCCCATTGGCGTCTCCTTCGTCGCTGGTGAAAACTAGAACCTGTTCTATCAGCCCCAGCGGCGCGGCGAAGCGGTTTCAGGACACCGTCAGGGTGCGCACTCGCGGCCATATCTCGTCCCACGACTGCCGTTGTCCCGCCAGCAAATACGCGTGCATGTCCTCGCCGACGTCCTCGACGGTGCGGATGTCGGCGAAGAACGCGCGAAGGGCGCCTGGATCGCGTCCGAGGTAGAGCACCGTGTCATGGTCGGCGGGCGGCGGCGGGAAGTACCCGTAGCTGCGGTTGGCGCTGTAGGCCTCGGGCAACCCGTAGCGCTTGGAGTAGCCATCCAGATATGCGGCGACGATGTAGGACTCACCGAACACCACCGTGCGCTCGCGCTGCGCCTGCGGCAGCGCGTAGTAGGCATCCGCGGTGCGTTGCGCGATCCGCTCGCCGACGTCGGTGCGCACGATCGACACCGACAGGATCAGCACGCCGACGGCCAACGCCACGCTCAGCACGTAAGCCGGCCATATCAGCCACCGCCGCTTCTGACCGGTTTCTCGGCGCCGCTGCAGCCCCAGCGCACCGGCCGCGGCTAACGGCGCGTACAGCCCGGCGAGGTAGTAGGGGCGGCCCGCGGTGGCCACGAACACCACGAACAGCAACAGGAAGGCGACGCCGACGAATCGGTAGTCCCGCAGTTCGTCGTCGCGGAGCAGCCGCCACAGGCCGTACAGCACCAGCGCCGCTCCAACGACGCCTGCGAACACGATCATCTGCACCGCGATTCCGGGACGCCCGCCGTAGAGGGCCTCGGCTTCGCCTGCGACCACGGGCGCCATCCGTAGCTGCGGCCAGCCGTGCGCGTACTGCCACACCAGTGTCGGCGTGGCGATCAATGCAGCGATTCCCGCGCCGACCCACAGCAGCCGCCGTCGCAGCAACTCCCGCGGGCCGACCACCGCGACCGCCGCCACCAGCACAACGCACAACAGCAGAACCTGGAACTTCGTCAAGGCCGCGATGCCAGCGACGACACCCAATGCGAGTAGCAGTCGGTCGTCACGCAGCCGTATCCAGCGGATCAGCAGCCAGATCAGCAGTAGCCACTGGACGGGTTCGAGGGTGTAGGGCGTCAGCCAATGCCCGAACAGCGTCGTCCACACACCCGTGGCCTGCGCCGCAGCCGTGAATCCCTGTGCGCGCCGGTCACATCCGAGTTCGCGGGCGATGAGGCCGGCAACCACGACACCGCAGGCGGTCGCCAGCACAGCGGGCATACGCAGCGCGATCAGCGAACCGGGCGCCACGGCATCCGACAATGCGGCCAACGAAGGGGCCAAGGGTGGCTGATCGGCCGATCCCCAGTCAAGGTGATGGCCGCCGATGGCAAGCATGTAAACCTCATCGAACCAATACCCGCCGAATAAGCTTGCAACGGAATGCATTACGGCAGCAATCGCCGCGATGGGGAGCACTATGCCTGTCGCGAACGGCGCGATGCGCTGACCGGGAATGGTATCGGCTTCCGATGCGGTCACGTACGTCCACGTTACTGTCGGGGCCATGGCACTCGGTATCGACGCGCAGGTGCTGTCGGAGCTCGGCCCGTTACTGGAGGCCATCGGAGAGACCGAGTCGCCAGCGATAGGTGATGTCGAGAGCCGGCGGGTCAACGGTCACCGGATGTTCGACTATGTCGCAAGCACATGGGAGCCAGTCGCTGGTGTCCAGCTCGACAGGCACACGCTGACGACAGCGGATGGCGCCGCGCTGGACCTCGCCTGGTATCACACGCCGGGGTCGCAGTCTGGCAGTGCCGTGTTATATCTGCACGGCGGCGGCATGATCTTCGGCCTGGAGCACCTCGGCCGCGTCTACGACCTTGCGGTGCGCGAATACGTCGCGTCGTCCGGCGTGCCCATGCTGGTGGTCGACTATCGAATCGCCCCGGAGCATCCGCATCCGACACCGGTAGAGGACTGTTATGCGGCACTTCGGTGGCTCGCCGACAACGCCGCGACGTTGGGCGTTGATCCCGCCCGCATCGGTGTGATGGGCGATAGCGCAGGAGGCGGACTTGCGGCGGGTGTGAGCCTGCTGGCCCGCGATCGCGAAGGCCCACCCATCGCCCAGCAGCTGTTGATCTATCCGATGCTCGATGACCGCGCCCAGACACCCGACCCGCAGCTGGTGCCGTTCTTGACGTGGACCTACGACGACAACGTCACTGGTTGGACGGCGCTGCTCGGCGTGGGCCCCGACGCGGTGTCGCCGTATGCCGCGCCCGCCCGCGCCGCGGACCTGACCGGCTTACCCGACACCTACATCGACGTCGGCGACCTCGACATCTTCCGCGACGAGGACATCATCTACGCGCGACGCCTTTCCGATGCGGGGGTGCCTACAGAGTTGCACCTGCATCCTGGGTGCCCGCACGCGTTCGAGGCACTGGCCCGGAATGCGGACGTTTCACAGCGAGCAATCGCCGATCGTGTACGTCGCCTGCGCACCCTCTAAACACCGCAAAACGCCGACGCGCCAACGGTATCCGTTTGGTAACGTCACCGACTTCAGCGCCGATATCCACCTAGGAGCGGACGTTTGCGTTCCTCCGGTCTAGGGAATGAATAGTGACGGCCCAACGTCGGTATTGGACGGTCGGGGCCGCAAGGCAGGAGTTAATTAACGATGAGGCTGTCGAAGGTTGTGTCCGCAGCCATGATTGTCGGTGCGCTCGGTTTCGGGGCCCTCGGGCCCGGCGGGGCCGTTGCTTCCGCCGACCCTGTAGCGCCCGCACCGCTGAAGCCCGGGCACAACGATTTCTGCCCGCCGTGGTGTGGCAATGGGAACGGCAATGGCAACGGGAATGGGCCGGACTTTAAGCACTGGGACGGTGACAAGGGTCCGTGGTGGGCCGGCAACCGGCACGAATGGTGGGACGACCGCAACGGCCCGCCGCCATGGGGCTGGGGCCCGCCGCCGGCGTATCAGTGGGCCGGTGGCCCGCCGCATCCGTTCAACTACTGGGGCTACGACGTGAACCCCGTGTGGGATGACGGCTTCGGCCAGTGGGGGATCTGGTTGTTCGGCCTGTGGATCCCGGTCTTCGGGATCGGCGTCCAGTAACCGACCCGGTCACGCACCCTCGGGCGCTTCGACAACGGCCTTGATGCGCTCGAGGGTGGTTCGCATGTCACGGACGTTGCGCCGCTGGCGCAGCTGTCCGCCCAGCACCGAGAACAGCTTGGTAAAGGCGCTGTCGGGCATCCGGAACGACTCGGTCACCTCGGTGCCACCGTCGACGGGGGTCAACCGGTAGTGCCAGGTGTTGGCGGCCCTGTCGCCGACCAGCACGTCGAACCCGAATTCACTTCCCGGATCGCAGGCAGTGACACGGCAGGTGGTCCAGTACACCGGGCCGATCTCGTTGCGCTTCACGTGCCCGCGGAACCGCGCGCCAAGCGAAGGGCCGGTGGCCCCGTCGAGCCATTCGGATTCGAACACCTCCGGCGAGAACCGGCCGGTGTTGCGGACGTCGGCGATGAGGTTCCAGATCTTGTCGGCAGGCGCCGACATGGTGACCGTCGCTGAACCCTGCATGGCTACCCTCTTTCTGCGGTCGGGCGTGACGCTCCGACGAGGCTAGCGCTCGGCGGATTCGTCCTCCGGCAGATCGTGCCGTACGACCCGGACCTCACCGTGCGCCAGGCAGGCCGCATAGCCGTGGAGTTTCCCGTACAGCTCCCATGACGTGCCGCGCTCGTCGCTGTGCGCATGGATCTCGTGGCCGTCGGAGAACCGCAGATGCAGGCTGCCGTCCTCATCCCAACTCGCGTGGGTGCATGTCGATCCGGCGAAGTCGAACAACGCACGATGCTCGGCCTTGGCCGCTCTCGGATCGATGAGCACGACCTCTTCGTCGTCTCGCGCAGTCTGCGGCAGCGTGTAGAAAAACGGCACCGAGATGACGAGTTCGTTGTAGTCGTCCAGATTCAGTACCAGACCGTCGCGGAACATGATCCGCTGGACCACGCATCCCCGGATCCACGGTTCTGTCATTTTTTCACTCTGGCCCGTCGCGCAACCGCGCACAAGGCCTGACCGCGGTTTCCGTAGCATCGGCGGAGGGGCCTGGAGGTGGATGTGAAGATTCGGTTCGGCATCGGGTTGGGTGCGGACACGGGTCCTGAACAACTGGCGAGCATCGTCGATCATCTGGAGGCCACCGGTGTGGATTCGCTGTGGTTCTCGGAGTTGGTGTACTCGAAGGCCGTCGATCCGTTCGTTGGGATGGCCTACGCGCTCGCCAGGACCACAAATCTTAAGGTCGGCACGTCGGTAGCGGTGCTTCCTGGCCGCCATCCCGTGCTGGTGGCGAAACAGCTGGCGTCGCTGGCCGGTCTTGCGCCCAAGCGGGTGCTGCCGGTATTCGGCCTGCGGTCGGCGATTCCCGCGGAGCGCGAAATCTTCGTGGTGCCAGACGGTGAGCGCGCCGCGGTCTTCGATGAATCACTGCAGTTGCTGAGATCGGTTCTGGAGCAACAAGATGTCGCGTTCGAGGGCGACTATTTCGCGGTCAGTTCCGCAGATGTCGAACCGCGACCGGTCAAGCCGCTCGACATCTGGCTTGGCGGATCCGCACCGGCGGCGTTTCGGCGCATCGGCCAGCTCGGCGACGGGTGGCTCGGTAGCTTCCTCACCGCCGACGAAGCCCGCGGTGGTCGCGAGCAGATCCAGCGGGCGGCCGCGGAAGCGGGCCGCGAAATCGAACCGGATCACTTCGGGATCAACCTCGCGGTCAGCGACGGCGAAATGCCGGACGGATTGGTTGCCGCGGTCAGGCGACGTAGGCCCGACGTCAATCCCGCCGACCTCATCGCGGTCGACTGGCCGCACCTGCACCGTCAACTCGACGCATATCTGGCCGCCGGGTTGACCAAGTTCGTGATCCGGCCCGCCCGGCAGGCGGACATCGACGACTTCATCGATCGGTTCGTGGCGGAATTGGGACCGCGGCAGAACTGACATCGCCGTTGAGCAGCGACGTGAACCGCAACGGTGCTACCCCCGTGTTTAGAAGTGTGTGGTCAGGGCCACTCACCAGGTGCGGCTTGAGCGAAGGAGATGGCGGATGGAGATTCGATTCTGGCGCACGATCAGGTCGTTCGTAGTTGGCATGGTGGCCGCCCTCATCGCGTTGGCCCTGGTGAGTCCGCCCTCAGCCGTCGCCGACGACCGTCTGCAGTTCACGGGGACGACGTTGTCCGGCGCGCCCTTCAGCGGTTCGAGCCTTGTCGGCAAGCCCGCGGTCTTGTGGTTCTGGACACCGTGGTGCCCGTTCTGCAACGCCGAGGCGCCTAGCGTCAGCCAGGTGGCCGCGGCCAACCCGAAGGTGACCTTCGTCGGTGTCGCGGCGCGCTCCGACGTCGCAGCCATGGAAGGCTTCGTGTCGAAGTACAACCTCAACTTCACCAACCTCAACGATGCCGACGGATCGATCTGGGCCCGCTACAACGTGCCGTGGCAGCCGGCGTATGTGTTCTACCGCGCAGACGGATCATCGACGTTCGTCAACAACCCGACGTCGGCGATGCCCATGCAGGAGCTGTCCGACCGGGTAGCTGCGCTGTCGTAGGTCACCGCACACCGTGGACCAAGACCTGGTGGGCTTGGCGTTCGCTGCTGGATTGGTGGCGGCGCTGAACCCATGTGGCTTCGCGATGCTGCCTGCATATCTGGCCTTGGTGGTGCGGGGCGAGAACGTGAGCCGACGCGCCGCCGTCGGCCGCGCGGTGACGGCCACCGCCGCGATGGCGCTCGGATTCCTCGCGGTGTTCGCGGGATTCGGTTTCCTCACCGTGGCCGCAGCCTCAACGGTGCAGCGTTACCTGCCGTATGTCACGGTCGTGATCGGCATCACCCTTGTCGCCCTTGGCATTTGGTTGCTTGCAGGACGTGAGATCACGTTGCGTGGGCTGGCGCGCGGCCAGCGGTGGGCGCCGACGGCGCGGCTGGGCTCGATGTTCACCTACGGGATCGGCTACGCGGTCGCGTCGTTGTCATGCACGGTCGGACCATTCCTGGCGGTCACCGCCGCGGCAATTCACGGCGGCTCGGTTCTCGGCGGCATGGCCGTCTACGTCGCCTATGCCGGCGGTTTCACGCTCGTGGTCGGCGTTCTCGCGGTGGCAGCGGCGCTTGCCAGTTCGGCGGCCGTCGACCGGATGCGCCGAATTGTGCCGTATGTCAACAGGATTAGCGGCGCACTGCTCGTGGTCGTCGGCCTCTATGTCGGCTACTACGGCCTCTACGAGATCCGGCTGTTCACAGGCAACGGCAATCCCGTCGACCCGGTGGTCGCGGGCGCTGGCCGCGTGCAGGGTGCGATCGCCGGCTGGGTCCACCAGCACGGGGCCTGGCCGTGGCTGGTGGCGCTGGCGGTGTTGACCATCGCTGCGCTCGGTGCGGCGTGGCGCGCTAGCGCCACCGCGAAATATCGCCGTGCAGATCGGGCCACGGCGGGCGACGGACCATAGCCACGCCTGCGAGCGTCGCGGCCGCCAACCCGACCAGAATTCCCATCATCGCGATGCGGCCGGCGTCGACCGCAGGCACGAATGTCGCCCTGCCGTCCTTGACCACGAAGATCCCGAGCGGTTTTGCGCCCGGCTTGGCGACGGGGATGACCGTGGAGCCGTCGGCGGTTTCGTACGGCTCACCGAACACGCGTGACGCATCGGGGTCGACCGGCAGTGAATCGATGACTTCTCGAGCCTCGCGAAGATTCATGCCCTACGGCTTACCACCGCCGGGCGATCTGCGGTGATTTCCGCCCCGAAATGCAGTCAAATCAGCTGAAACTTCGATTGAACGGGCGAAGGAGGCCAGCAGTGGTGATTGTCGCCGGATACGTCGTTGTCGACCCTGAACAGCGCGACGACTACCTGTCGGGTTGCCTCGAGGTGGTGCGCCAGGCGCGCAGGGCGCCGGGCTGCCTCGATTTCTCATTGTCGGCGGACCTCCTCGAGCCAGGCCGCGTGAACATCTTCGAGCGGTGGGAATCTCAGGCCGCGGTCGAGGCATTCCGCGGCGGCGGGCCGAGCGACGAACAGGGTGCCGCAATCCGCGCCGCCTCGGTCACCGAGTACGACGTCGGCGACGAGAGAAGCCTCATGTGAACGCCGGTCAGCGGCAGTACGAGCGCGTGGAGAAGGCCAGCGCCTGCTGATACAGGGGATCCAGCATGCGTGAATTGGCGATCGCCGTCTTGGCGTCGTCAAGCGTGCCGCTGCATTCGGGGGAGTGCAGAACAGACCATTGCAGCGCGACCTGTTCGACCATCTCGCCGTTCAGGCGGTCGATGATCGCTCGGGACGCCGCCAAGTCAGGCGCGACGCCCGGCGCGGATGCCGGATCGAGTTTCCATTGCGCGAACCGGGTGTATTCGATCGCCTCGGTGGCATCGATCTGATCGGTGAAGATCCGCCTGACGTAGTCGGCGTCAACGTCCCTGCCCGTCGCGTCGGCGCTCACCGCACCCAGCACCTGCTCGACCCGCTGCGGGTCCTCAATCGACCCGCCGGTGTTCCACTTGCTCGCCGCCACCGGCTCTGCCGTCTGCAGCCGTTGTGTCGCCGCGCCGACCAATTCGAGCAGCGGGTTGGCATCGTCGCCGAGCGCAGGCGCGGTCGTCGGCATCACCGCCAGGGCAGTCAACGCACACACCCCAACCGCGGATCGTCGGATGAATTCAGGAAGCGCCATTCAGCGATCGAACTCCGAATCGTCGTCCGGAACGACGATCGCCTGTTCGATCAGATCGGCCTCACTGGCTTCCGAACCCCGCGCGCCCGTGACGCGCGCCGCTTCGCGCCACGGGTCCTCGTCGCTGACCTCGACGGGGCTGAGTTGTTCGGCGACGTCGGCTTCGGAGGCGTCGTCGCTCAATTCATTGCCGTCAGGGCTTGTCATGATCTGTCCTTACCTTGGCCGCGCCCGCGCGTCCGCCGCTTCCTGTTCGGAAGCCGTGACGACGAGGGCGTCCGGGCCCGGATACACGGTTGCCACGTGATCATTCGCCAGCCACCGAACCACGTATGGCGGCGAGCCGTCGGCCGAGCGGATCTCGGTGATCACTCCCCGCTGATCATGCTGTTCGACGGTGGTCCCCTTGATCACCAGGAAGTCGCCCACTTTGGCCTTCATCGCCCGCTCCTTTCCGTCTGACCGCAATTGTCCTCTCATGCATTCACCGCTGTGGTGTAACCGACCGTTCGTCGCACGCGATTAACCGTTGTCGGGACGACCGAAGTAGGACCATGAAAATTTCTCACCAGGCACCAGGAAAGTGGACCCGCCGATTGTCGGCGGCTTTCTTCGTGGCGGCATTGCTGCCAGCACTGATCGGCATTGCCGGCGGCACTCCGACGGCGGCGGCAGCGGTCGAAATCCTCAGCGTTCCATCGCCGTCGATGGGCCGTGACATCACCGTGCAGTTCCAGGGCGGCGGCCCCAAAGCGGTCTACCTTCTCGACGGTCTGCGCGCCCGCGACGACCGCAACGGCTGGGACATCGAGACCGGCGCGTTCAGTTGGTTCGACGGCTCCGGCCTTTCGGTCGTGGCGCCGGTCGGCGGCATGTCCAGCTTCTACACCGACTGGTACCGGCCCGCCGTCGGCAACGGCAGCACTCAGACGTACAAGTGGGAGACCTTCCTCACATCGGAGCTTCCTGCGTGGCTGTCCGCGAACAAGGGCGTAAGCCCGACGGGCAATGCGGTGGTCGGCCTGTCGATGTCGGGCAGCGCCGCCCTGATCCTCGCTGCTTATCACCCGGGACAGTTCGTCTACGCAGGAGCGCTTTCGGGCTTTCTGAATCTGTCGGCCGGGCTGTGGCCCGTGCTCGTCGGCATCGCGATGGGCGACGCGGGTGGCTTCAACGCGCTGGACATGTGGGGTCCCTATGGCGGGCCCAGCTGGCAGCGCAACGACCCCATGCGGCAGATCGGCCGGCTGGTGTCGAATGGCACCCGCATCTGGGTGTACAGCGGCAACGGCAACCCGACGGATCTGGATGGCGGGCTGGGCAACGCGCAGATTCCTGCGCAATTCCTTGAGGGCCTGACGATCCGCACCAACAAGGATTTCCAGGCGGCCTACACGCGGGCAGGGGGCAGCAACGGGGTGTTCAACTTCCCGCCGAACGGCACGCACAGCTGGGGCTACTGGGGTGGCCAGCTGCAGGCGATGAAGCCGGATATCCAGCGGGTGCTCGGCGCCACCCCGGCCGCCTGACGCTAGAGGTCGCGTGACCAGTACTCGCCGACGAGATCGCACCCGAAGCTGTGGTGGGGCTCGCGACGGTCGCAGCCGAACCCCGCCCGCTCGTAGATTCGGCGGGCGTCAACCAATACGTCGTTGGTCCACAAGGTGATTCGCCGATAGCCGGATCGCTTGGCGAAGCGCAGGCACTCGTCCACCAGGCGGCTCCCGACACCTGCTCCGCGCGCCGACGGCTCGACGAGTAGCAGCCGCAGCTGTGCGGTGTGCTCCGCGTCGGGGTCACTGGAGGCCATGCAGAACACGCAGCCGACCCGTTCGCCGTCCAGCTCGGCGATCCACGCCGCCTCGCCTCGGGTGTCGCGGCGCTCGGCAAACTCGGCGACGATCCGCGCGACCAGTGCCTCGAACGTGGCGTCCCAGCCGTATTCGGCCGCGTATCGGGCGCCGTGGCGCTCGACGACCCACCCGAGGTCACCCGGCTGGGGCGGACGAAGAACAAGCCCGGCCCGGCCCGGCCCACTGCTCAGCATGCGGCGGATCTGGCCCATCGCGCCGACAAGCCGAGTTCGCTGAATGTCGTCCAGCGGTGCCAGCAGTGTGTCGATTGCGCCTGCCTGCAACCGGTCGAGTTCGTCGAACGCCCGCCTGCCCTCGTCGGTCAGCCGGACGACCTGGCGACGGCCATCAGCCGCCGACTTCTCCCTGGCCGCCAACCCCGAGGCGGTGAAACCGGACAGGATGCGGCTCAGATAGCCGGCGTCGAGGTCGAGTTCGCTTCGGAGGTCGGACACCGCAACGTCGTCACGATGCGCCAGCTCGAACAGCACCCTGGCCTCGGTAAGACCGAATTCCGACCCGGCGAGATCGGGCCGCAGCAGACCCAGCACCCGGGTGTAGAAGCGGTTGAATGCCCGGACGTCGTCAACCACTCTTTGCATAGTTGATATCGTCAAATGCTTACCTGACGCTGTCAACTATTTGGGTAGCACAGGTCGCTTGGAGCCGTTCACATCAAGTGTGCGTAAACTCCCCTGACGACGGGGGAGGCTCTCCAAAACCGCGCGGAGCCTTTCGGACCAGAACCCACCACACCGCCAGAGGCCGCAACCTTGCCAGAAGCCAAACACGACACACAACATTTGACGCCGCACTTCGAGAAGGTGCAGTCGCACTACGACCTGTCCGACGACTTCTACCGGTTGTTCCTCGACTCGACCCAGACATACAGCTGCGCCTACTTCGAGCCCGACGACATCACGCTGGAACAGGCGCAGATCGCCAAGATCGATCTTTCGCTGGGCAAACTGGACCTCAAGCCGGGCATGACGCTGCTCGACGTCGGTTGCGGCTGGGGCGCGACCATGATGCGGGCGATCGAGAAATACGACGTCAACGTCGTCGGTCTGACGCTGAGCAAGAACCAACAGGCCTATGTGGAGCAGCGGTTCGCCGAGTCTGACAGCCCGCGCACAAAGCGGGTCCTGCTGGAGGGCTGGGAGCAGTTCCACGAGCCGGTCGATCGGATCGTGTCGATTGGCGCGTTCGAACACTTCGGCGCGGACCGCTACGACGACTTCTTCAAGAAGACCTATCAGGCGCTTCCCACCGACGGCAGAATGCTGCTGCACACGATTTGCAAGCCGAGCGACGAGGAATTCGTTGGGCGCGGGTTGAAGCTGACGATGAGCCTGATCCGCTACATCAAATTCATCATGGACGAGATCTTCCCCGGCGGCGAGCTGCCGAAAGTGGCAGTGGTCGAGGAGCATGCGACCAAGGTCGGCTTCGAGGTGAGCCGGGTCCAGTCCCTTCGGCTGCACTATGCGAAGACATTGGACATTTGGGCCACCGCGCTCAAGGGCCGCAAGGATGAGGCGATCGCGATCCAGTCCGAAGAGGTCTACGAGCGCTACATGAAGTACCTCACCGGCTGCGCCGACCTGTTCCGCGACGGCTACACCGACGTCTGCCAGTTCACTCTGACGAAGAACTAGGCGGTCGCCCCGACCGTCGTGATCGCATCGATCACCGCTGTCGGGTTGTCAAGCGACACAAACGTTCTCGCGCCGGGCACCTCGATCAGCGACGCGTTCGGGAACAGCGCCGCCAGGCGCCTGCCCAGCGCGGGGGTGAAGGCGCGGTCGCGCTGACCCCAGACGATCGTCACGGGCTTGGTGAACCTGCCGAGCCGTGTCGACACCTCGGTCAGATCCGTCTTTTCGATGTTGCGAAGCAGTGCGGCGAGATCCCTGCGGATGCGGGCGTCTGTGCGGCCTGGCTCCAGCCAAGACGCGGTGAGCTGAGCGTCGGGGTGGACCAGCAGGCCGAACCCCAGCGGAGAGTGCCGAAGGGCCTTGATCCGCATCTGCTCGAACAGCAGCTTGATGGAGATCGGCCCGCGAAGCAGCGCGAAGACGAGGGTGAACGGGAACGGCGGGAATTTGTCGAACGCGTCGCAGTTGGTCAGGACCAGGCGGCCGATGTGGTCCGGGTACGCGTCGATGACCAGTTGGCACAGACCGCCGCCGGTGTCATTTCCGACAAGCGTCACGTCCGACAGCCCGAGTGCGACGATGAAGTCGCGGATCATCGTGGCCACGCCGCCCGGCGAGAGGGCGCCAGGATCGTTGACGGGAATGGTGTGTGAGCCGAGCGGCCAGTTCGGCAGGTAACAGCGGAAACCCTGTCTCGCCAAACCCTCGGCTACGCGGTCCCACAGACGGCTGTCGACGAGGACGCCGTGTACGAACAGCACTGGCGGCGCGGTGGAGTCCTCGGGACCCAACACGCGGTAGTCGATCGTTGCCTGGTCCAACGCCACCTGCGGCATGTTCGCTATCCTTCCGGCTAGACTTACAAACACTCGGTATGAAAGTTACGTGCAGCCTGTATGAAAGTCAATGACGATGTGGTCGCCGAGTCTTCGACGCGGCGCACACAGGCCGAGCGAACCGCCGCGACGCGGGCGCAGCTGATCGGCGCTGCGCGGAAGTTGTTCGCTGACAAGGGGTTTGCCGATGTCGCGACGCAGGCGATCGTCGCCGCGGCCGGCGTGACACGGGGAGCGCTATATCACCAGTTCGAGGACAAGGCGGCGCTGTTCGCGGCGGTATACGAGGAGGTCGAGCGTGATCTGGTCGCCGATATCGCGCGGCAGATCATGGTCGATCAACCGCAGGACCCGCTGGAAGCGATGCGTCTTGGGGCGCGCCTCTTCCTCGATCGCTGTTCCGCGCCCGACGTACAGCGGATCGTCCTGATCGACGCGCCTGCGGTGCTGGGCTGGGATCAGTGGCGCGCCGTCGGGGTGAAGTACGGGCTCGGGGTGATCGAGGGAATGCTCGCGCACGCGATCGCTGAGGGCGCCGTACCCGAGCAGCCGCTGCGGCCGACCGCGCACGTGCTGCTCGGGGCGCTCGACGAGGCGGCGCTGTACGTCTCCCGCGCGACGAATCGCGATCAGGCACGCAAGGAGATGGACGCGGTGTGCGACCGGTTGATCAGCGGGATCGCCGGGCGATAAAAAGACCGAGCGTAGATTGATGCCGAGGCGTCAATGAACAGCAGAGACGGTTGGCTCCGTTCGCCGCGATCTGTGGTGCTGCTCCTGGCAGCACTCGTGACAGTGCTTGTGGTTGGGGCGGGATTCGTGATGCTCCGCGATCTGCGCACCGACGCCGTGATCTTGCGGGGATCACCCATGACCGACGCTCAGGCAGCGGCGCAGGTGCTGAACTCCGCCAGGCAGATCGTCAGCATTGCCCAGCTACAGGACGCGACGGGCGGCTACGCCTTCGTGTCGTGCAAGAACGAGAACGAGCCACCCTATCAGGCCGCCATCTACATGAGTTTTCGTCTGCCGCAAAGCAATTCGGTCAAGTACCTGCGCGACGTCGCTACTTCCATGGCGGCGCAGGGTTGGGCACCTGCGGCGTCGACGAGTGAGCACTTCGGCCAGAAGCTGACCAAGGACGGCGTCACGGCGATCTTCTATCGCAGCGTTGATGACATGAACTTCGCCACCATGCGGCTCTATGGTGAGTGCCGCAACACGGCCGACCACCGCAACGACAATCCGGTTTGGACGGAAATCACCGACCAGCTCGGGTGAAGCGGGTCAGCGCGGCAGGCTTCGCTGCAACAACAGCGTGTCCAGCCACCGGCCGTGCTTGAAGCCGACCGCGGTGAGCCGTCCAGCGTCGACGAATCCACGGTTGCGATGCAGCGCGAGGGACGCCGCACCATCAGCGTCGACGATGACGGCGATGACTTCGCGCACACCAGCACCGGCGCAATGGGTGAGTAGTCGATCAAGAAGTCCTGCGCCGATGCCTCGCCCGACCGCGTCCGGCGCGACGTAGATCGAGTCCTCGACCGTGTGGCGATAAGCGGGTCGGGTTTTCCACGGTGTGCAGTACGCGTATCCAGCGATCTCGCCGTCGAGCGCAGCGGTCAGGAACGGCAAGCCTGCGTCGGTGACGCTCTGCAGCCGGCGCGCCAACTCCGCCTGATCGGGCGGCGTCAGCTCGAAGGTCGCAACGCCCGTCTTCACGTGATGGGCATAGATCGCGCCGATGGCTTCGAGGTCATCCGGAACGGTCCGCCGGATTACGATATCAGTCTGGTGCACAACACAATTCCTGCGTCAGCAGGCGACGGGATGCGATTCGCAGTACGGCGTTTTGCCACGGAAGCGATACCGATTGGCGGCCACCCAGCGGTAGACCGCGTTCTGCGCGAACCGGATGCCGGGGATGCGGTAGAAAAGCAGCGGCAGTCGGGTGCCGAGGGCGACCGACCACGCAGCGGCCCACGCCTCGGCGCCGGAGTACACGGCGCCCGACGAGTCCAGCCACCGCATGGCTTCCAGCAACCGATCATCGGGGACGCCAAGGCGCTCGGCCACCCCCTGGCCCTGCAACGGCTCCGTACGCAGGTTGCCCGTCCGGTCGTGCCTGACCAGGAAATCGTGCGCGCGAGTGCACATCCCGCACGCCCCGTCGAAGAACAGAACTCCGGTCATAGCTTCATTGTTCACCGCGGCGCCAGATCAGTCACTGCCTGGCGTGCCGATATGACGGACGTCATGCGCAGCACGGTCTCACCCGCATACAGCGCCGTGCGCTCCACCGCCGACTCAGGCATCCCGATCGTCGGGGCAATGGGGGAGAACATCGGCAGACTCGGCGTCTGCGTTTTGACGACGGGCATGATCGCCCGGTCGGGCAGCTTGGCCAGCAAACCGCTGCACGCGTTGATCATTCGCGGCGCCAGCTTGGCGCGCCCGTCGTCGTGACACCACCGCCGAGTCGCGGCGTTGGCCACCACACGATGCGGGGCGTGCCAGCCGAGCCCGAACAGCATTGTCCGAAACGTTTTGTCGGCTGCGAGGATCCGGCGCTGGTACTCGGGATGCGCACGCGCTTCCTCAGTGAGAAGGAACCGCGTCCCCGCCACCACACCGGCCGCGCCGGCCGCCATCGCCGCACGGGTATCGTCGGCGCTCGCGATACCGCCTGCGAGGAGCACCGGCCTGTCACGGGCCACTTTGAGCGCCTGCGGCAGGAACGTCAGCGCGGGAGAATCACCCGCGATGTGTCCGCCCGCTTCGCGGCCCTGGGCGATGAGGCCGTCGGCGCCGCACTCGAACGCCCGGCGTGCCTGCTCTTCGGTGCCAACCATGACGAAAACGAACACGCCATGCTCCGAGAGCCAGTTCAGCAGAACGCGATCCATCCCAAAAGCGATGACGGCCACATCGATTCCCGACTCGACGCACGCGTGGACGTGGCTGCTGCGGACAAACGGCATCAGCAGGTTGACCGCCACCGAGCGGTCGGGAGCGGCCTCGCGCGCCTGGCGGATCGCGTCGCGCATCTCCGCAGGAGGGAGCAACCCGAGAGTGCCGAGGCCTCCCGCAGCAGCGACGGCACCGGCCAGCTCGGGGCCCGCCAGGCCGCCGCCCATTCCGGCCTGGGCGACCGGAACGTCGAGGCGAAGCCGATCGAGAAGGTCCACTAGCGCGCTGGCGGGCCCGGTTTCGCCTGTGCGGCGTCGCGACGACGCGCGGCCATGCCGGCGAGTGCCTCGAAAACCACCCGATGCGCGGCATTGACGGTCAACTCGGCGTGGTCGTACGCGGGTGCCACCTCGACTACGTCGACGCCGGCGACATCGTGCTCGTAGCAGAGTTGGCGCACCAGCCGCAGCAGGTCGGCGCTGGTGATGCCACCGGGTTCCGGTGTGCCGGTGCCCGGTGCATGCGCGGGGTCCAGCACGTCGATGTCGACCGAGACGTAGAGCTTGTCGGCCTTGGCCAGCGCCTCGGCGACCGCGTCACGCATCACGTCCTTGAACCCGCGCTCCCAGATCTCTTGCATGGTGTGCCACGTCATGCCCTGTTCGAGCATCCACTCGAACGTGTCCTGCGGTGGCCAGTACCCGCGCAGGCCGACCTGGACGAAATGGGTGCCCGGCACGGCGCCGGACTCGATGAGCCGGCGCATCGGGGTGCCATGGCTGGCCAGGTTGCCCTCGATCTCGTCGGCGGTGTCGGCGTGCGCGTCGAAATGAACGATGCCGACGTTGCCGTACCCGTGCACATCGGCCACCGCCGTCGCGGCCGGCCAGGTGATCGAGTGGTCACCGCCGAGGACGACGGGGACGATGCCGCGTGACGCCACTGCGTGCACACGCTCGCGAATGTTGGCGTGCGACACCTCGGTCTGGCCATGTGGGCAGTACGCGTCGCCGTAATCGACGACCTCCAGCCAGTCGAAGATCTCCAAGCCGAGATCGAGGTGATAGGTGCCGGGTTCGTAGGCGGTGGCCCGGATCGCCCTTGGTCCGAACCGGGCGCCCGGCCGGTTGGTCGTGGCGATGTCGAACGGGGCGCCGACGATCGCGACGTCGGGTCGCCACGACTCGAGCTGTTCGACCTCGGTCAGGATCGGGCGGTGCCCGAACGAGACGATTCCGGCGTGGGCCAGGTCGAGTTGCTCGGCCATGCCGGGCGGAAGGTCGCGCTGGTGATCATGGTCATGGCCCATGCGTCGACCGTACCGCTTAGCGCCGCAACGGATTGCCCAAACAACCTTCGCGCGGATACCGTCTCGGCGTGCGGCGCTCGCTTCCGCCAGTCCCGCTCACACTGGCATTCGTGAACTGCATCAACCACCGTGACTTGCCGGGGCTGGTGTCACTGATGAGCGATGACCACCGCCTACAGGTGTTCGACGAACCAGCGGTGACGGGCCGTGACGATAACGAGCGGGCCTGGTCGGGCTACTTCGAGACGTTCCCGACGTACTTGATTCATCCGCATCAAATCGCTGAAGCCCCCGACGGGGAAGTCGCCGTCCTCGGCCACACCACCGGTTCGCATCTCGGCCTAGCGGACAGCCAGGAATCACTACTCACCATGATCTGGATCGCGGAGTGTCAGCAGGGTGCCGTCAGTAGCTGGACGCTCGCCGAGGACACGCTCCCTAATCGGGACCGTTACGGCCTTGACG